>JACCDW010420872.1_pt1 | contig 25003 bp, 24 predicted proteins | sample 7449781 | NCBI WGS metagenome assembly JACCDW01 (sample SAMN15323449, study PRJNA562643) | freshwater metagenome | isolation source: river surface water | place: USA:Blue River Watershed | collected 2017-08-18
CCTGAGGTGATGTCCACCTGGCCGCCGCCAAAGTTGGTGGCGTACAAACCCTTTTTGATGCTGGCCACGATTTCCTCGGGCGCCTTGTCGCCACCGAGCATGTAGGTGTTGGTCATGCGCGGCATGGGCACATGGGCGTAGCTCTCGCGGCGGCCGTTGCCCGTGGGTTTCACGCCCATCAGGCGCGCGTTCATCGCGTCCTGGATGTAGCCGCGCAGGATGCCGTCTTCGATCAGCACATTCTTCTGGCTGGCGCAGCCCTCGTCGTCCACATTGAGCGAGCCGCGGCGGTCGGCGAGGGTGCCGTCGTCGAGCACCGTGACGCCCTTGGCCGCCACGCGCTGGCCGATGCGGCCGGAAAAGGCGCTCGAGCCCTTGCGGTTGAAGTCACCCTCCAGGCCATGGCCCACCGCCTCGTGCAGCAGCACACCGGGCCAGCCCGGGCCCAGCACCACGGTCATCTCGCCGGCCGGCGCAGGCCGCGCCTCGAGGTTGGTGAGCGCCGCCTTGACCGCGTCGTCGACGTAGGACTCGACCATGGCGTCGTCGAAATACGCGAGGCCAAAACGGCCGCCGCCGCCGCTGCTGCCGACTTCGCGCCGGCCGTTTTGCTCGGCGATCACCGTGACCGACAGGCGGATCAGCGGGCGCACATCGGCGGCCAGCGTGCCGTCGGCGCGCGCCACCAGCACCACGTCGTATTCGGTGGCCAGACCGGCCATGACCTGCACCACACGCGGGTCCTTGGCGCGGGCCAGGTGCTCGACTTTTTCGAGCAGCTGCACCTTGGCCGTGCTGTCCATCGTCGACATGGGGTCGAGCGCGGGGTAGAGCGATCGGCTGGCCGAGACCTTGCGCGCGGGCACCTTGACGCGCTGGTTCTTGGCCGCGGCGGCAATCGCCCGCACCGTGGTGGCGGCGTCCATCAGCGAGGCTTCGGAGATGTCGTCGGAGTAGGCGAAGGCGGTTTTCTCGCCCGCCACCGCGCGCACGCCCACGCCCTGGTCGATGCTGAAGCTGCCGGTCTTGACGATGCCCTCTTCCAGGCTCCAGCCCTCCGAGCGGGTGTACTGGAAGTACAGGTCGGCGTCGTCGACCTGGTGCGCCTGGATCGCCGCCAGGGCGCGGGACAAATGGCCTTCATCCAGGCCAAAGGGCGTGAGCAGGAGGGACTGGGCCGTGGCCAGGCGTTCGAGGGTGGGTTCGCGCGAAATCATGCACCCATTCTAGGCAGGCCGCCACAACCTTGCCGGGGCCTGGCCACCCGGGTGGGGGCTTCAGGTCTGCACCAGCTGCTTGGACTTGGCGATCGACATCAGGATGCCCAGCGCCAGCCCCAGCGTGACCATGGCGGTGCCGCCGTAGCTGATGAAGGGCAAGGGCACGCCCACCACCGGCAGGATGCCGCTGACCATGCCCATGTTCACAAAAGCGTAGGTGAAGAAAATGATGGACACGCTGGCGCCCAGCAGGCGGGTGAACAGGGTGGGCGCCTGCGAGGCGATCACCAGACCGCGGTAGACCATGAAGCACAGCGCGCCGATCAGCAGCAGGTTGCCGAAAAAGCCGAACTCCTCGCCAAAGGCGGCGAAGATGAAGTCGGTGGTGCGCTCGGGGATGAACTCCAGATGGGTTTGCGTGCCCTGCATGAAGCCCTTGCCCCAGAAACCGCCCGAACCGATCGCGATCATGCCCTGGATGATGTGAAAGCCCTTGCCCAGCGGATCGCGCGTCGGGTCCAGCAGGGTGCACACGCGCTGGCGCTGGTACTCGTGCAGCACCTTCCAGTCGACGCCACTGGCGCACAGCGTGGGCTCCATGGCCACCAGCACCACCAGGCCCACCAGGCCGACCGCCACCGGCGGCAAAATCCAGCGCCACTGCAGGCCCGCAAAAAAGATCACCGACAGGCCCGCCGCCAGCACCAGCAGCGAGGTGCCCAGGTCGGGCTGCTTCATGATCAAGCCCACCGGCACCGCCAGCAGCACGCCGGCCACCGCGAAGTCGAGCGGGCGCAGCTGCCCCTCGCGCTTTTGGAACCACCAGGCCAGCATCAGCGGCATGGCGATCTTGAGGATCTCGCTGGGCTGGATCACGACCCCGAGGTTGATCCAGCGGCGCGCACCTTTTTTGGTGATGCCGAACAGCGCCACCGCCACGAGCAGCAGCACGCCCACGGTGTAGAGCGGCACGGCGAGCGACATCAGCTTTTGCGGCGGGATCTGGGCCACGGTGAACATGATGAAGCCCGCGATCAGCATGTTGCGGCCATGGTCGACAAAGCGCGTGCCATGGTCGTAGCCCGAGGAATACATGACCGTCATGCCCGCGCAGGCGAGCAGGAAGACGACGAAGGCCAAGGGCCCGTCGAAGCCCTCGATCAGGTGCAGAAAGCGCCGCCACAGCGCGGTTTTTTGAATCACGGCCGCCATGGCCGCGATTATCCCCCGGCCCCGCACCCCGGCCTTGGCCCCGCCTGGCGGGCGCCTTAACATCGCCGCATGCGCCCACGCCCCACCCACCTGCTGTATCTGCACGGCTTTCGCTCCTCGCCACGCTCTTTCAAGGCGCAGCGCATGGCGGCCTGCGTGGCCGCCTTGCACGCGCCGCCCGTCTGGTGGTGCCCGCAGCTGCCGCCCTCGCCGGCCCAGGCCATGGCCTTGCTGCACAGTGGCATCGCGGGCTGGCCGCCTGCACGCATGGCCATCGTGGGCTCCTCGCTCGGCGGCTTTTACGCCCATGTGCTGGCGCGCCAGATTGGCTGCCCCGTCGTGCTGCTCAACCCCGCCGCGCACCCGGCGCGCGATCTGGCGGCCCACATCGGCGAGCACCCGGCCTGGCACGACCCGGCCGAGCGCGTGCATTTCGAGGCCCGCCATGTCGACGAGCTGCGCGCACTCGAGGCCACGCCCGCCACGCACACGCCGCCCACGCTGGCCGTGGTCGCCCAGGGCGACGAGCTGCTGGACTGGCGCGAGATGGTGGCGGCCTATGGCCAGGACCGCCTGCGCCTGGTCGCGGGCAGCGACCACGCACTCAGCGATTTCGAAGCCTACTTGCCCGAAATCCTCGATTTCCTGGGCCTGGCCTGAGGCCCCTGCGCGCAGGCGGCATGGGACAATCGGGTCCATGTACGTTTTATTCGAAGAAGCCGGCAAATTCATGGCCGGGAGGGTCCTGTCCGAGGCCGAGGCCTCGGCCCAGGTCGAGCTCGATTCCGGCAAGCGGGTCAAGCTCAAGGCCGCGCAAATGCTGCTGCAGTTCGACAAACCGGCACCGGCCGCGCTGCTGGCCGAGGCCGCCGCGCTGGCCCAGACCATCGAGCTCGACCTCGCCTGGGAATTCGCGCCCGAAGCCGAGTTCGGCTTCGCCGACCTCGCCACCGACTATTTCTCGGCCGGCGCCACGCCGGTGCAGCAGGCCGCGGCCCTGATGCGCCTGTTCGAGGCGCCGCACTATTTCCGCCGCGCGGGCAAGGGCCGCTTTCGCAAGGCCCCGGCCGAGATCGTGCAGCAGGCCCTGGCGGCCATCGACAAGAAAAAACAGCTGCAGGCCCAGATCGAGGCCTGGTCGCAGGACCTGGTGAACGGCCAATGCCCAGCGCCCGTGCGCGAGCAGCTCTACAAGATCCTGTTCAAGCCCGACAAGAACGCGCCCGAATACAAGGCCGTGGTCGAGGCCAGCAAGGCCAGCCAAAAGGCCCCGCTGGCGCTGCTGCAGGACGCCGGCGCCATCGACTCGCCCTGGGACTTCCACTGGCAGCGCTTTGTGTTTGAGTGGTTCCCCAAGGGCACGGGCTTTCCGAACCTGCAGGCCCCGGCCATCACCGACGCGCTGCCACTGGCCAACGTGCAGGCCTTTTCCATCGACGACTCGCACACCACCGAAATCGACGACGCGCTCTCCCTGCAGGGCCTGGGCACCGGCACCGTGACCGTGGGCATCCACATCGCGGCGCCGGGCCTGGCCATCCAACCGGGCAGCGCGATCGACCAGCTCGGCCGCGCGCGCCTGTCCACCGTTTACATGCCGGGCTACAAGGTCACCATGCTGCCCGATGCCGTGGTGCAAAACTACACCCTGGCCGAAGGCCAGGCCTGCCCGGCGGTGTCGCTGTACGTGAGCTTCAGCGAAGCCGATCTGGAGATCCAAAAGACTGAAACGAAACTGGAGCGCGTGCCGATCCAGGTCAACCTGCGCCACGACCAGCTCGACGAGCGCATCACCCAGGCCTGGCTCGAAGGCAAGGACAACACCGACCACGCCGATGTGCCGGTGAGCCGTGCCACGCTCGCCTTCTTCTGGCGCCTGGCGCAGACACTCAAGGCCCGGCGCGAGGTGGTGCGCGGCAAACCCGAGACCTTCAACCGCCCCGACTACAGCTTCAAACTGGAGCGCGAGCGCAACGACACACCGCCCAGGGGCGATGAGACCGTGGTCATCGGCACGCGCCAGCGCGGCGCCCCGCTGGACCTGATGGTGGCCGAGGCCATGATCCTGGCCAACAGCACCTGGGGCCAGTGGCTGGCCCAGCTGGGCGTGCCCGGCATCTACCGCAGCCAGGCCAGCCTGGCGCCCGGCGTGAAAGTGCGCATGGGCACCAAGGCGCTGCCGCACGCGGGCATTGGCGTGCCCAGCTACGCCTGGAGCACCTCGCCGCTGCGCCGCTACACCGACCTCGTGAACCAGTGGCAGATCATCGCCTGCGCGCGCCACGGCGCCACCGCCGCGCTGGCCGCGCCCTTCAAACCCAAGGACGCCGAGCTGTTCTCGATCATCAGCGCCTTCGACGCCGCCTACAGCGGCTACAACGGCGTGCAGTCGGGCATGGAGCGCTTCTGGACGCTCAAGCACCTGCAGCAGCAGGGCATCACCGAACTCGACGCCGCTCTGGTCAAGGAAGCCGGTGGCGGCGCCTGGCTGGTGCGCGCCGAGACGCTGCCGCTGGTGTTCCCCGTGATGGGCGCGCAAGGCCTGCCGCGCGGCGCCAAGGTGCGCGTCAAGCTCGGCGCCATCGACCTGATGGCGCTCGACGTCGCCGGCACCGTGTTGGCGCGCCTGGACGCCGAAGCGGCGCCCGAGGCCAGCCTGGAAGAAGCCGAGGACGACGACGGCGCGAGCGCCGGCCCGCTGCACATCGCGGTCGACCTCGACGAACCCGCCACCCCCACCGCCTGAGGCCGCGATGCCCCCCACGGCCCCGCCCCTGTCCCCGTCCGGCTCGCCCGCGGTGCTGGGCTGGGCGGTGCTGGGCTCGGTGCTGCTGCACGGGCTCTTGCTGGCCTGGGCCAAAGCGCCACACAGCGCGGCCGAGCGGGTGCTGCAGGACGCGCCGCTGGAGGTCGTGCTGGTCAACGCGCGCAGCCAGCACGCGCCCGAACGCCCGCAGGCGCTGGCGCAAGCACCGCTGGCCGGCGGCGGCCACCGCGAGGGCACGCAGCTGGCCACCGCGCCCACGCCCAGTGCCGCACGCGCCCAGGCCGGCGACCGGCTCGACGCGCTGCAGCAACAGCTGCGCACGCTCGAACAGCAGCGCCAGGCCTTGCTCAGCGCCCTGCAACACGAACAGGCCACGCTGGAGCAGCAGACTGGGCGCCACAACGCGCACGATGCGCAGCACCAATCACTGCAGGCACACCGGCGCCTGCTGGCCGAGCAGCTCGCACGCATCGAGCGCGAGCTGCGCGAGCAGCAAGGCCCGCGCCGCCGCCACATCGGGCCGGCCACGCAAGAGGTGGCCTACGCGCTGTACTACGACCGCCTGCGCCAGCGCATCGAAACCGAGGGCACGCGCCACTTTCCGCAGGCCGACGGGGTCAAGCTCTATGGCGAGCTGGTGATGGCCATCACGCTCGACCAGCAAGGCCGGGTGCTCGCGGCCGAGGTCGCGCGCGGCTCGGGCCAGCCCCGGCTGGATGCCCAGGCGCTGGCCATCGTGCGCGGCGCCGCGCCCTTTGAGGCCTTCAGCCCGGCCATGCGCCAGCAGGCCGAACAAATCGTGGTGGTCAGCGGTTTCCGCTTCGCACGCGACCTGAGCCTGCACACCCGCCTGCTGGCCACCCCGGAGGGTCGCCCATGACGCTGCGGGCCCTGTGGCGCTGGTGCTTGCTGTGCCTGCTGGCCGTGCTGGCGCTGCAGCTGTTTTTCGGGCTGCGCGTGGCCAGCATGGCCTTGGTCGCGCCCGAGTCCACCAGCTTCGAGCGCTCGCAGGCCTGGCAGATCCTGCAGCGCCAGGGCCGCCTGCCCTGGCGCCAGCACTGGACCGACCTGCCGCACATCTCCAGGCACCTGCAACGCGCCGTGATCGTCTCCGAAGACGACACCTTCAGCCAGCACGAGGGCCTGCGCTGGGACGCGCTCAAGAAAGCCTGGGACAAAAACACCCGGGCCCAGGCGCGCGCCGAGCGCCAGGCCAGCCAGCGCCCGGGCGCGCCCGCACCGCAGGCCAAGGTGGTGGGCGGCTCGACCATCACCCAGCAGCTGGCCAAGAACCTGTTTCTCTCGGGCGAGCGCACCCTGCTGCGCAAAGGCCAGGAAATGCTGATCACGCTCGCGCTCGAGACCTGCCTGAGCAAGGCGCGCATTTTGGAGATTTACCTCAACAGCGTGGAGTGGGGCAACGGCGTGTTCGGTGCCGAGGCCGCCGCCCAGCATTACTTTCGCAAGCCCGCCAGCCAGCTCGGCGCCTGGGAGGCCGCGCGGCTGGCGGTGATGTTGCCGCGCCCGCGCTACTTTGAAAAACTGCCGGGCTCGCCCTACCTGGCCGAACGCGCCGAACTCATCGTCGGGCGCATGAACAGCGTGGTGCTGCCATGAACACCGCTTCCCCCACCGTGCGCATTCTGGGCATCGATCCGGGCCTGCAGACCACGGGCTTTGGCGTGATCGACATGACGGGCTCGCAGCTCGTGTATGTGGCCAGCGGCGTGATCGAAACGACCAAGGGCGAGATGGGCAACCTGCCGGCGCGTCTGAAGGTGATTTACGACGGCATCCGCGAGATCCACGCACGCTACCGGCCCGATGTGGCCTCGGTCGAGATCACTTTCATGAACGTCAACCCGCAGGCTTCGTTGATGCTGGGTCAGGCGCGCGGCTGCTGCGTCACAGCCCTGGTGTCTTGTGATCTGGCGGTGGCCGAGTACACCGCACTGCAGATGAAGCAGGCCGTCACCGGTCATGGCCGCGCGGCCAAGCCGCAGGTGCAGGAAATGGTCAAGCGATTGCTGCAGTTGCCGGCCGCGCCGCGCCAGGACGCGGCCGATGCGCTGGGCCTGGCCATCGCCCACGCGCACGCCAGCCCCTCGATGAACAAACTGGCCGCGCAAGGCGTGCTCAGTCGCAAGACGCACGGCATGTACCGCGCGGGCCGCAGCCACTGATCAGGAGACGATGTAGGCGGCGGCGCCGGCCGACATCAAGGTGCCATCGGGGCCGCGAAACTCCATGCGCGCCGTGCCCACGCGCGAGCCCACGCGCAGGCATTCGGCGTGGATGGTGAAAAACTCACCGATGCCGGGGCGCAGGTAGTCGATGCGCAGATCGATGGTGCCCAGCTTGGCAAAGCGCTCCAGGCGTTTGGCCGGCGGCTCCTCCATGTGCTTGGCCGCCAGCGCGGCCATGACGGCGGCGCTGCCGATCGCGTCCAGCGCCGCACTGATGACGCCGCCATGGATGCGGTTGTAGGCAAAGTGGCCCACCAATTCATGGCGCATGTCGATGCGCGCCGTCACGCGGCCTTGCGGCGCGATTTCAGACAGCTTGAGCCCGAGCGTGCGGTTGAAGACGATTTTTTCTTCGTAGATCTGGCGAAAGCCTTCGAGGTACTCGGCTTCGAAGGCGGTGGGGGCGGGGCTGCGTGGGACCATGCCCGCAGTTTAAAGCTTGCTGAAGTCCGGCTTGCGCTTCTCGACAAAGGCGCCAAAGGCCTCGCGCGCCGCGGGCTCCTGCAGCATGCGGCCAAAGCTCTGGCCCTCGGTGGCCATGTGTGCCAGCACTTCGACCTGCGATCCGGCTTTCATGAGGCGCTTGGTTTCAATCAGCGAGCTCAGCGGCTTGGCCGCGAGTTTTCTGGCCTGCGCCTGCGCATAGCCATTGACCTCGGTGGGCGGCAGCACGCGGTTGACCAGGCCGACTTCCTGCGCCGCTTCGGCAAAGAAGGGCTCGCCCAAAAGCAGCGCCTCGGCCGCCCGGTGGTAGCCGAACATGCGCGGCACCAAGAGGCTGGACGCCGCCTCGGGGCACAGGCCCAGGTTGACGAAAGGCATGGAAAAGGCCGCGTTGTCGCCCGCGTAGACGAGGTCACAGTGGAACAGCAGGGTGGTGCCGATGCCCACGGCCGGGCCGGCCACGGCGGCGATCAGCGGTTTCTCCAGCGTGGCGATGCCGCGCAAAAAGCGGAACACCGGCGAGTCCTGCGTCGAGGGCGGCTTGTTCAAAAAGTCGCCGATGTCGTTGCCCGCGCTGAAGATGGTCTCGTGCCCCTGGATCAACACGACGCGCACCAGCGCATCGTGTTTCGCCTGCTCGATGCCGTCGGCCAGCTGGGCGTACATGGCCGAGGTGATCGAGTTTTTCTTGTCGAGGCGGTTGAAGGTCAGGGTCATGACCCCGGCGTCGGTGTGGTTCAGGATGTCGGACACAGGGGTCTCCACAAAAAAGCCGCCGGCGGCGGCTGGTGAAAAGGATCAGGGGGCCTTGACCCAGGTCTGGTTGCGCCAGAACGGGCCCAGAAAGCCGCGCACCTGCAGTTTGGCGCCGCCCTCCAGGGGCGTCAGTCGCACCCGGTACAGCTTGCCCTCTTCGGGGTCGAGGATCTCGCCGCCGTCCCAATGGTCGTTGCCGGCCGATTTCTTGACGCCACGGATGATCTCCATGCCCAGAATGGGCTGGCCCTTGCGGTCGTCGCTGCACTTGTCGCAGCGCGCGGCCGGGTCGGCCCCTTTGCGCAGGAACTGGGTCACGCGGCCCTTGAGCGTGCCGCCCTGCTCTTCGATGACGACCAGGCTTTTGAGTTCGCCGGTCTTGTCGTCCACGGTGTGCCACTGGCCCACCGGGGTGTTGGCCCAGGCGGCAGAGCCCAGCAAGAGGGTCAGGGCGGCGATGGCGGCTTGGAACATGGTGTGGCTCCTTGGGCGGTGATCAGGCCAGCGCGGCATCGGTGTCGAGCAGCACCTCGCTGCCGGCGCGGATGCGGCGCATCAAGCTCGAGGTCTCGGGCATCAGACGCGTGAAGTAAAAACGCGCCGTTTGCAGCTTGCCCAGATAGAAGGGGTCGGGGCGCTGGGCCTCTTCCTCGGCCTGCGCGATCTTCTCAAGCGCCACCTTGGCCATGCGCGCCCAGAAGTAGCCGTAGACCATGTGGCCCACCACGCGCAGGTAGTCGACCGCGGCCGCGCCCACCTCGTCGGCATTGCCCATGGCCTTCATGCCGATCTCGCCGGTCAGCTGGGTGATTTTTTGGCCGAGATCGGCCAGCGGCTTGACGAACTCGCCCATGGCCTCATTGGTGATTTCGGCGCGGATGAAGGCCTCGACCTGGGCACCGAATTTCTTGAGCGTAGCGCCGTTGTTGCCCAGCACCTTGCGGCCCAAGAGGTCGAGCGACTGGATGGTGTTGGTGCCTTCGTAAATCATGTTGATGCGCGCGTCGCGCACGAACTGCTCCATGCCCCATTCCTTGATGAAGCCGTGGCCACCGTACACCTGCTGGCATTGCACGGCCGCGTCAAAACCGTTGTCGGTGATGAAGGCCTTGACGATGGGCGTGAGCAGGGCCAGCAGTTCGGCCGCGTCCTTGCGCTGGGCTTCGTCGGGGTGGTTGAGCTCCTGGTCGAGCAGCAGCGCGCTGTAGCAGGCCAGCGCGCGACCGCCTTCGGCATAGGCCTTGGCCGTCAGCAGCATGCGACGCACATCGGGGTGCACGATGATCGGGTCGGCCGGCTTGCCCGGCGCCTTCACGCCCGAGAGCGAGCGCATCTGCACCCGGTCCTTGGCGTAGGCCAGGGCGTTTTGGTAGGCCACTTCGGTCAGGCCCAGTGACTGGTTGCCCACGCCCAGGCGTGCGGCGTTCATCATGACGAACATCGCCTGCAGGCCCTTGTTGGGCTGGCCCACCAGCGTGCCCACGGCGCCGTCGAGCACCATCTGGCAGGTGGCGTTGCCATGGATGCCCATCTTGTGCTCGAGGCCGCCGCAGTAAATGCCGTTGCGCTCCCCCAGCGAGCCGTCGGCGTTCACATGGAACTTGGGCACGAGGAACAGGCTGATGCCCTTGGAGCCGGGCGGCGCATCGGGCAGGCGCGCGAGCACCAGGTGCACGATGTTGGGCGCCAGGTTGTGCTCACCCGCGCTGATGAAGATCTTCTGGCCGGTGATGCGGTAAGTGCCATCGGCTTGGGGTTCGGCCTTGGTGCGCAGCAGGCCCAGGTCGGTGCCGCAGTGCGGCTCGGTCAGGCACATGGTGCCGGTCCACTCGCCACTGGTGAGCTTGGGCAGGAACTGTGCTTTTTGTTCGGGCGTGCCGTGCGCGTGCAGGCACTCGTAAGCACCGTGCGAGAGGCCGGGGTACATGGTCCAGGCCTGGTTGGCCGAGTTGAGCATTTCATAGAAACACTGGTTGACCACGAAGGGCAGGCCCTGGCCGCCGTACTCGGGGTCGCAGCTGAGCGCGGGCCAGCCACCGGCCACGTACTGCGCATAAGCGGCCTTGAAGCCCTCGGGCGGCGTGACCTCGTGCGTGGCGCGGTCAAGCTGGCAGCCCTGCTGGTCACCGCTGATGTTGAGCGGGAACACCACTTCGGCGGCGAACTTGCCGCCTTCTTCGAGCACCGCGTTGATGGTGTCGGCATCCACATCGGCGTGCTTGGGCATGGCCTGCAAGGCGCTGCCCACATCGAGCAGTTCGTGCAGCACGAATTGCATGTCGCGCAGGGGCGGGTTGTAAACGGGCATGGTGTTCCTCCTGAACAGTGGTGTGTTGAGACTCAGGCCTGGCGGCTGCGCGCGCGCGCGGGCGTGCGGTAGCGCTCCAGGATGCGGGCAAAGCCCAGGCGCGCGCGCTCGGCCGCGCCGGGCACTTTGAGAAAGCGCGCTTCGTAGTGCAGCGCCAGGATCAGGCCGTGGATTTCAAAGGCGGCCTGCAGCGGGTCGACCTCGCGCGCAAGCTGGCCCTCGTCCTGCGCCTGCTCGACCGCGCGGCGCACGGCCGCCTGCCAGCTGGTGACCGAGGACGCGAGCGCCTCGCGCACCGGGCCGGCGCGGTCGTCGAACTCGACCGCACCGCTGATGTAGATGCAGCCCGAGTCGATTTCGTTGGACGTCTGCACCATCCAGTTGTCGAACATGGCCTGCAGCCGGGGCAGGCCGCGCGCGGCCTGCAGCGCGGGGTAGAAAACCTCGCGCTCAAAGCGCTCGTGGTATTCACGCACGACCGAGATCTGCAGCTCCTCGCGCGAGCCGAAATGGGCGAACACGCCCGACTTGCTCATGCCGGTGATCTCGGCGATCGCGCCGATCGACAGGCCTTCGAGGCCGATCTGCGAGGCCAGGCCCAGCGCCGCATCGACGATCGCGGCCTTGGTCTGCTGGCCCTTGTGCATGGCGCGGCGCGCCGGCTCGGCGGGGGTGGGAAGTTTGCGCAGGTTCATGGTCGTCAAAATAGAACGGTCGTTCTATTTTGCATGAAACCTGGGCCGGGCAACAGCGTCGCCCGGGGTTTTGAGGGTAAATCCCGAGCCGGCGTGGCTCAGGCCACACCCGCGCGCCGAAGCACGGCGGGTGGGCGCGGCGGGCCGCTCAGGCCTTGAAGGCCAGCACGGTTTGCGTCTGCGTGCCCAGGCCTTCGATGCTCAGGGTCATGACATCGCCACGCTTGAGGTACACCGGCGCGCTCTGGCCGTTCTTCTTGATGCCCATGCCCACGCCCGGCGGCGTGCCGGTGGTGATGATGTCGCCGGGCTCGAGCGTCATGAACTGGCTCACATAGCTGACCAGCTTGGCCACGCCGAACACCATGGTTTTGGTGCTGCCGCTTTGCATGCGCTGGCCGTTGAGGTCCAGCCACAGCGAGAGCTTTTGCGGATCGGGCACCTCGTCGCGCGTGACCAGCCAGGGGCCCACGGGGCCGAAGGTGTCGCAGCTTTTGCCCTTGTCCCAGGTGCCGCCGCGCTCGAGCTGGTATTCGCGCTCGCTCAGGTCGTTGACCACGCAGTAGCCGGCCACGTGCTGCAGCGCGTCCTTTTGCGTGACGTGGCGCGCGCGCGTGCCGATCACCACACCGAGCTCGACTTCCCAGTCGGTTTTCTTCGAACCCTTGGGCAGCATGACGTCATCGTCCGGGCCCTGGATGCAGCTCGTGGCCTTCATGAAGACGATGGGTTCCTTGGGGATGGGCATGCCGGCCTCCTGGGCGTGGTCGGCGTAGTTCAGGCCGATGGCGACGAATTTGCCAACGCCCGTGAGCGGGCTGCCCATGCGTTTTTTGCCCTTGACCAGGGGCAGCGTGTCGGTTTTGAGTTTGGCCAGCTTGGCCAGGGCCTTGTCCGAAAGCTGGGCGGGGGTGATGTCGGCGATCACGCCCGAGAGGTCACGCAAACGGCCTTGGGCGTCGATGAGGCCGGGCTTTTCCTTGCCGATCTGGCCATAGCGCACGAGTTTCATGGGGTCTCCAAAAGGGTGGGCGGCACAGGGACTTGTGCCGCCAGGTTGAACAAAGGGGTCAGAGCAGGCGCGCGAGGCTGGCCTGCATCTGGTCGGTTGGCAGCCGCGCAAAGCCCGAACGCACAAAGCGCTGCAGACGACCGAGCAAGAACGCGAGCAGCACCGAGGCGACCACCTGCGTCTCGGCGCCCGCTGCGGCCGCGTCGGTCTGGGCCGCGCGCAGCGACTGTCGCAGCTGCGCCTCGATCTTGTCGATCAACAAGTTGACACGCTGCTGCAGGCGTTCGTGCTCAAGCACCAGCGCATCGCCGGTCATGACGCGGCACATGCCGGGGTTTTTCTCGGCGAACTGCAGGATCAGCGCGACGATGCGCGCGGCCTGCGCGGGGCCCGGGGCTTCGCGGTCGGTGACCTGGCGGATCAGTCCCAGGCAGGACTGCTCGACAAAGTCGATCAAGCCCTCGAACATCTGGGCCTTGCTGGCGAAATGGCGGTAGAGCGCGGCCTCGCTCACACCGATGCGCGCGGCCAGCGCGGCCGTGGTCACGCGCTCGGCGCCCGGCTGCTCGAGCATACCCGCCAGCGCCTGCAGAATTTGCTGGCGCCGCTCGCCGGGGCGCGGGCGCTTGCGCACGGCTGCGGGCTCGGCCTGCAGGGGCTCGGGGGAGAGGTCCTCGGACATGCGGCGGGCCGGGGCGGGCTCAGCGGCTCTTGATCATGGTGCCAAAGGCCTGCTCGGACAGGACTTCGAGCAGCATGGCGTGCGGCACACGACCGTCGATGATGTGCACCGCGTTCACGCCGCTCTTGGCGGCGTCCAGCGCGCCGGCGATCTTGGGGATCATGCCGCCGCTGATGGTGCCGTCGGCGCAGAGCTCGTCGATGCGGCGCGGCGTGAGCTCGGTCAGCAGCTCGCCCTGCTTGTCCAGCACGCCACGGATATTGGTGAGCATGAGCAGCTTTTCGGCCTGCAGGGCCATGGCCAGCTTGGCGGCCACCACATCGGCGTTGATGTTGTAGCTCTCGTTGTGCTCGCCAAAGCCGATGGGGCTGACCACCGGGATGAAGGCGTCGTCCTGCAGGCACTTCAGGATGGCGGGGTCGATGCTCTCGATGTCGCCCACCTGGCCCACATCGTGTTCCTTGCTCGGGTCTTGTGTGTCGAGCAGGCGCAGCTTTTTGGCGCGGATCAGACCACCGTCGCGGCCCGTGAGGCCCACGGCCTTGCCGCCGGCGCGGTTGATCATGCCGACGATGTCCTGCTGCACCTCGCCGCCGAGCACCCACTCGACCACTTCCATGGTCTCGGCATCGGTCACGCGCATGCCCTGGATGAATTCGCCCTTTTTGCCCAGGCGCTTGAGCGCGGCCTCGATCTGCGGGCCGCCGCCGTGCACCACCACCGGGTTCATGCCCACCAGCTTGAGCAGCACCACGTCTTCGGCAAAGGCCTGCTGCAGCGCCGGGTCGGTCATGGCGTTGCCGCCGTATTTGATGACCAGGGTCTTGCCGTGGAACTTGCGGATGTAGGGCATGGCCTGGGCCAGGATCTGGGCCTGTTGCTCAGGGCTCACGAAGGGGGCGGTGGTGTCGGTCATGGTCGGTGCGGGTGCGAAGGCGTGCGCGGATTGTGCAGCAAAGCGCTCAGAGGATTTCGGCCAGCAGGCGGTCCACGCCGCGCTGCCAGTGCGGCAAGGTCAGGCCAAAGGCCTGCTGGAGTCGGCGCGTGTCCAGGCGCGAGTTGAGCGGGCGCTTCGCGGGCGTTGGGAAGGCGCTGCTCGGCACGGGCGCGATCTCGCCCACCGTCCAAGCCCGCTCGGGCCGCATCGCGCGCGCCTGCGCGATGACATGGCTGGCGTAGCCGTGCCAGCTGGTCTCGCCACCGGCCACCAGGTGGTACAGGCCCGAGCGCTGCGGTTGCTGCAGCGCCATGCGGATGGCGTGCGCCGTGACGTCGGCGATCAGGTCCGCGCCGGTGGGCGCGCCGTGCTGGTCATCGATCACCGTCAGGCGCTCGCGCTCTTGCGCCAGGCGCAGCATGGTTTTGGCGAAGTTGCCGCCACGCGCCGCGTAGACCCAACTGGTGCGAAAAATCAGGTGTTGGCAGCCGCTGGCCACGATCGCCTGCTCGCCCTCGAGCTTGGTCTGGCCATAGACGCCCAGCGGCCCGGTGGCATCGCCCTCTTGCCAGGCGCGCGTGCCGCTGCCATCGAACACATAGTCGGTCGAGTAGTGCACCAGCCAGGCGCCGGTCTGGGCCGCGGCCTGCGCCAGCGCGGCCGGCGCGCGGGCGTTGAGCGTGCGCGCCAGCTCGGCTTCGCTTTCGGCCTTGTCGACGGCGGTGTGGGCGGCGGCGTTGACGATCACATCGGGACGCAGCGCGCGCACGGTGTGCGCCAGCGCCTCGGGCTGGGACAAATCGCCGCAGGGCGTGCTGTGGCGGTCCAGCGCGACCAGCTCGCCGAGCACGCCCAGGCTGCGCTGCAGCTCCCAGCCGACCTGGCCGTTCTTGCCCAGGAGCAGGATCTTCATGCCTGGCGGTCCTGGTAGTTTTTGCCGATCCACTCGCGGTAGGCGCCGGATTGCACGTTCTGCACCCACTCGGGGTGATCCAGGTACCACTGCACCGTCTTGCGGATGCCGGTCTCAAAGGTCTCGGCCGGCTTCCAGCCCAGCTCGCGTTCGAGCTTGCGCGCGTCGATCGCGTAGCGGCGGTCGTGCCCCGGGCGGTCGGTGACGTAGGTGATCTGCGTGGCATAGCGGGTGCCATCGTGCTTGGGGCGCAGCTCGTCGAGCAGCGCGCACACGGTGTGCACGATCTCGATGTTGGGTTTTTCGTTCCAGCCGCCCACGTTGTAGGTCTCGCCCAGGCGCCCGGCTTCGAGCACGCGGCGGATCGCACTGCAGTGGTCCTTCACGTACAGCCAGTCGCGGATCTGCATGCCGTCACCGTACACCGGCAGGGGCTTGCCCGCGAGCGCATTGACGATCATCAGCGGGATGAGTTTTTCGGGGAAATGGTAGGGGCCGTAGTTGTTCGAGCAGTTGGTGGTGAGCACCGGCAGGCCGTAGGTGTGGTGCCAGGCGCGCACCAGGTGGTCGCTGGCGGCCTTGCTCGCGGAATACGGGCTGTTGGGCTCGTAGCGGTTCGTTTCGGCAAAGGCCGGATCGTCCTTGGCCAGCGAGCCATAAACCTCGTCGGTGGACACGTGCAGAAAGCGGAAGGCCGACTTCTCGGTCTCCGGCAAACCCTGCCAGTAGCCCCGCACCGATTCCAGCAGATGGTAGGTGCCGACGATGTTGGTCTGGATGAAGTCCTCGGGACCGTGGATGGAGCGGTCCACATGGCTTTCGGCGGCAAAGTTGATGACCGCGCGCGGGCGGTGCTCGGCCAGCAGGCGCTCGAGCAGGGCGCGGTCGCCGATGTCGCCTTGCACAAAGCTGTGGCGCGCATCGCCTTGCAGGCTGGCCAGGGTTTCGAGGTTGCCCGCGTAGGTGAGCTTGTCGAGGTTGACCACCGGCTCCTGCGAGGCCGCGAGCCAGTCGAGCACGAAATTGCCGCCGATGAAGCCGGCGCCGCCAGACACGAGAAGGGTCATGGGTGTATAAAGGTTGTCGCCGTCCGAAGGGCCAGCACCTTCGGGATTCTAGAACCACCGCACCTTCTGCACGGACCCCGCCATGGCCAAGAAACCCGCCGCTTCTGCACCGGACGAGAACCCGGGCACCCCCCTGTCCGCCCACCAAATCTGGCTGGCCGGTCTGGGCGCCATGGCCCAGGCGCAGGCCGAGGGCAGCAAGGCCTTTGAAAACCTGGTGAGCGACGGCCTGGCCTTCCAGCGCAAGAGCCAGCAGGAAGCGCAACAGCGTTTCCAGGAAGCCACCGAGCGCCTGACCCAGATCACGCAAGACATTGGCCAGCAAGCGGGCGGGCGCCTGGACAAGCTGGAACAGGTGTTTGAAGAGCGCGTGGCGCGCGCCCTGCACCGCCTGGGCATGCCCACGCTGCAGGACATCGCCGACTTGCAGGCGCGCGTGGCCGATCTGGAGTCGCAGCTGAGCGTCGCGCGCAAGGCCACGGCCAAAGCGCCGGCGAAAGCGCCCGCCAAGACCGCACGGAAAAGCACACGCCAGGCTTGAGCCCGCGCAGCATGGCGAAAAAAGCCCCGCGCCGCACGGCCGAGCGCATCGCCAGCGTGACGCTGGAACTGTTCAACCGCTACGGCGAGCCGCATGTCTCGACGACCATGATCTCGTCGGAGCTGGGCATCAGCCCCGGCAACCTTTACTACCATTTCCCGGCCAAGGACAAACTGGTCAACCACCTGTACGACCAGTACGAGGCGCGCATGCTGTCGCTGCTCGACGCCGGCGCCGATGTGCAGGACATCGAGGACGCCTGGTTCTTCCTGCACACGCTGTTTGAAACCGTGTGGGACCACCGCTTTTTGTACCGCGACCTCAACCACCTGCTGTCGGGCAACCGGCACCTGGAGACGCGTTTCCATGCGGTGCTGGCGCGCAAGACGCTGGCGCTGCGCCAGATGCTGGCATCGCTGGCCGCGGCCGACTGGATGGCCCTCGACGAGGCCGACACCGACACCCTCTCGACCAGCATGGCGGTGATGGTCACCTATTGGCTGAGCTACGAGTATGTGCGTGACCCGCGCCGCGCGCTGGAGCCCGAAAGCGCGGGCAGCGCGTTGAGCCGCGGGGCGCGCCATGTGCTGGCCCTGCTGGGCCCCTACCTGCGCCATGCCGAGCAGCGCCGGCACCTGATGGCCCTGACCTCCGCCTACGGCCAGGACGGGGCCTGAACCGGGCCCCGCGCGGGCTCAGGCAAAACGCAGGCTCGCCAGCGTCAAGAGACCGTCAAAGATCAGGTTGTCCACCAGCTCGAAAGGGATCGACATGCTCGGCGCCATCTTCCAGCCGGCGCCGCCGGTCATCACGCACATCGGCTCCATGCCGGTGTGCTGGCGCAGGTGCTGCACCATGCGTTCGCAGGCGCCGGCGATCGCATAGGTGCCGCCGCTGGTCAGCGCGTCGCTGGTGTTGGTTGGGAACAGCCGCACCTCGCCGGTCGGCACGTGCAGCCCGGCCGTGCCCGATTCGAGCGAGCGCAGCATGATGCCGTGGCCCGGCAGGATGAAGCCGCCGAGGAACTTGCCGTGCTGGTCGATGGCCTCGACCGTCACCGCGGTACCAACCATCACCACCACCACGGGGCGCGGCGCACCCTGGGCCAGCATGTGCTGGCGCGCGCCCACCATGGCCACCCAGCGGTCGGCCCCCAGGCGCGAGGGGTGGTCGTAACCATTGATCAGACCGGCCTCGGCCTGCGTGGCCATGACCCACTGCGGCGTGACGTCCCACAGCTCCATCTGCTCCTGCACACGCCGACGCACCGCATCGCCCGCGACGATGCAGCCGAGCATGCGGTCGGGCGCGGGCAACTCGGCCCAGGCGCCCTCGCCCAGGCGGTCGATGTTTTCGAGGAATTCGGCGCCGTGCGCGAGCAATTGCGCTTGCGGCTGGGCCCGGTCGTAGACGGCCCATTTGAGGCGGGTGTTGCCGACATCGATCGCCAGAAAATGCATGGGCGCATGATACCGGGTCCCACCCCTGGCGGGACAGATCGTCGGCTCCATGGCGCCGACCCGGCGCGCTGGCGCAGGGCCCGAAAGCGAGAAGGCCGCGGCAATGCCGCGGCCTTCTCGCACACGCGCGCGAAAAGCGCGCGGATCAGCCCCTCACTTGTAAAGCACCTGCGGCAGCCACAGGCCGATCTGCGGCCAGATGTAGAGCAGCACGATGGCCAGCACCTGGATGCCCATGAAGGGCAACATGCCGGCGAAGATCTGGTTGAGCGTCACATGCGGCGGGCTCACGCCCTTGAGGTAGAACGCGCTCATGGCCACGGGCGGGCTCAGGAAGGCGGTCTGCAGGTTCAGCGCGACCAGCAAGCCGAAGAACAGCGGGTCGACCCCGAAGTTGTCCAGCAGCGGGATGAAGATCGGCATGAAGATCACGATGATCTCGGTCCACTCCAGCGGCCAGCCCAGGATGAAGATGATCACCTGGCTCAGGATCAGGAACTGGGTCTTGGTGAGGTTCATGCCCAGCACCCATTGCTCCACCAGCTCCTGTCCGCCCAGCAGCGCAAACGCCGCCGAGAAGATGGCCGAACCGACGAACAGCCAGCACACCATGGCACTGGTCTTGGCCGTCAGGAACACCGATTCCTTGACCACATTGAAGGTCAGCTGCCGGTAGGCGATCGCCAGCAGGAAACCGCCCAGTGCCCCCACGGCCGCGGCCTCGGTGGGCGTGGCCAGACCGAACACGATCGAGCCCAGCACCGCGAGGATCAGCAGCAGCAAGGGGAAAAAGCTCGAGAGCAGCATCTTGAAGATCTCGAGCCGCGCATAGCTGAGCACCGCGTAAAACGCCACCAGCGCGGCTGCACCGACGCCCAGTCCAATCCAGTAGCCAGTGGGGGCAGGCTGTGTGCTGGCCACCGGCGCCGCAGGGATCGCGGGCACCGACGCCTCGGCCACAGCGGGCTCGCTGGCCTGCGCCTTCTCGGGCGTGTCGTCGCTGCCCGGTGGCAAGGGCAGACCCTCAGGCTCGTCCTTTTGCGCGCCTTCGGGCTCGGCCAGACCGCCTTCTTGCGCCTCGGCTTCGGCCTTGTCCTCACCGCCGCCCATGGACTGCAGCTCGCTGACTTCTTCTGTGGGTGCGATCTGGGTGACGCTTTGGTAGCTGAGCAGCGCCACCGCGGCGAACAACACCGCCGGCATCAACACCACCGCCAACTGGCCCAGCAGATAGCGGCTCGAGATGGCCGCATTGCGCTGGCCCTTGAGCGCCGTCAGCAGGCCCGTCAGGGCACGCTTGGCGGGTTCTGCCCCAGCCTGCACCAGCGGCTCGGGCAAGGGCACCACGCGCTGCTGGGCACTCAGGGGCGGGGCCCACTCGGGCTTGATCCGCGCCATGATGATGACGTAGACGATGTACAGGCCCGCCAGCATGATGCCCGGAAAAAAGGCCCCTGCGTACAGCTGCACCACCGACACCCCGGCGGTGGCGCCGTACACGATCAACAGCACGCTGGGCGGAATCAAGATGCCCAGGCAGCCACCAGCGGTGATGGTGCCCGCCGACAGCCGCACGTCGTAACCCGCCTTGAGCATCTGCGGCAGCGCCAGCAGGCCCATCAGCGTCACCACCGCGCCCACGATGCCGGTGGCCGTGGCGAACACGGCGCAGGTCACCAGCGTGGCCACAGCGAGTGAGCCGGGCACGCGCGCCAGCGCCAGGTGCAGACTGCGGAAAAGCTTGTCGATCAGGTTGGCGCGCTCGACCAGATAGCCCATGAACACGAACAGGGGGATCGAGATCAGCACATCGTTGCCCATCACGGCAAAAGCCCGCTGCACCATCAGGTCCAGCGTCTGCTTCATCGCACCACCGGCCGTCTGCCCCCCGGAGTGGTAGGCGAAATAGGCGAACAGCATGCCCATGCCCATCAGGGTGAAGGCGGTGGGAAAGCCCAGCATGATGGCCACGACCACCAGCGAGAGCATCAGCAGGCCGTAGTGGCCGTTGGTCATCTTGTCGACGCTGAGCACCATGGTCAGCGCGGCCAGGCCGATGATGCCCATCAGGATGAAGCCAAACCAGAGTTCCTTGCGGATCTTCATTGGGCACCTCCCTTGCGGGTCACATAGGCGTCGAGCGCAGCGATGTCGCTGTCCTTGACGTGGACCATTTCCTTGAGCTTGTCGACGTCGACTTCTTCAACGTCTTCCTCGCGCGAGGGCCATTCACCGGTTTGCAGACAGATCACGCAGCGCACGATCTCCACCAGGCCTTGCAGCAGCAGCAAGAAACCCGCGATCGGCACCACAAACTTGAAGGGGTAGACCGGCAAGGGGTCGGCATTGAAGGTCTGCTCGCGGATGGCCAGCGATTCGTTGGCAAAACCCCAGCCGGCCCAGGTCAGGGCCACGATGCCGGGCAGGAAAAAGACGATGTAGAGCACCAGATCGATGGTGGCCTGCGTGCGCGGCTGAAAAAACCCGTAGAGCACGTCGCCACGCACATGGCCATTTTTGGCGAGGGTGTAGGCGCCCGCCATCATGAACAGCACGCCGTACAGCATGATCTGTCCATCAAGCACCCAGGCATGGGGCTTGTTGAGCACGTAGCGGGAAAACACTTCCCAGCTGATCAGACAGGTCAGCAAAGCCACCGACCAGGCGCACAGCTTGCCAAACCAGGTGGAACAGCGGTCCACCGTCAACAGAAATTTTTGCATTCAACCTCCACGCAAAAAAAGGGGGGGCAGCATGCCCCCCATCCAGGTCACACCGCGGTCATCAGGCCTTCTTGCCCTTGCCGAAGTAGTGGTTGTAGGCCATCTTGAAATCGACCATGTAGTCGTTTTGCCACTGGCCGGCGCGCTGTGCGAAAGCACGCTGCGAGTCCAGGATTTTCTTGAACAGCGGGTTCTCGCCGCCCTTCTTGGCCATGATCTTGTCCCAGGAGGCCAGTTGCGCGCGCAGGATGGCATCGGGGGTTTTGTAGAACTTGACACCCTGCTTCTTGAGCTCCTCGTAGTCCTTGGAGTTGCGCTCAATCGCCTTCCAGCTCATGTCGGCGCTGGCGGCTTGCACGGCGTAGTCGATGATGGCCTTGAGCTCGCCAGGCAGCGCATTGAGTTTGGCCTTGTTGAACAGGATTTCGAACTGCTCGCCGCTCTGGTGGAAGCTTTGCAGCATGCAGTTCTTCACCACATCGGGGAAGCCCAGCACACGGTCGGAAGAGGCGTTGTTGAATTCGGCGCCATCGATCAGGCCGCGGTCCAGCGCGGGCACGATCTCGCCGCCAGGCAGCGGGTTCACCGCAGCGCCCATGTCGGTGTACATGTCGACCGCCAGACCCACGGTGCGGAATTTGATGCCCTTGAGGTCCTCGACCTTGGCGATCGGCTTCTTGAACCAGCCAAAGGGCTGCGAGGGCATGGGGCCGTAGAGGTAGGACACCACGTCGATGTTCAGGCTCTTGTAGATCTCTTCGAGCAGGGCCTTGCCGCCGCCGTAGTTGTGCCAGGCCAGCACCATATTGGGGTCCATGCCGAAGGCCGGGCCGGAGCCCCACAGGGCCAGCGCCGAGTTCTTGCCATAGTGGTAGGCGATCACGCCATGACCGGCGTCGAGCGTGCCCTTGTTGACGGCATCGAGCAGCTGGAAGGCCGGCACCACGGCGCCCGCGGGCAGCACCTCGATCTTGAGCTTGCCGCTGGCCATGTCGTTGACCTTCTTGGCGAAGTCGTTGGCGTACTCATGGAAGATGTCTTTGGCCGGCCAGGTGCTTTGCAAGCGCAGGGTGACGGTGTCCGCCTTGGCGATCATCGGCGCCGACAGGGCGCCTGCGGCAACGGCGGCGCCCTTGAGCATGCCGCGGCGGTTGGTCACGTTCTTCTTTTCCATGCGTGTCTCCAATGGGGTGGGTTGAAAGAGGCCCAACTGTCTTTCAAGGCCCCGGCCCACGCCAGCGGGTTTTCACTGAAGCCGCCGCTGAAAACCGCGTTTTCGGGCTTTTTGTATCACCAATGCGACTGTCTTAGACAAACCATGGACAAAGCGTCCCGAGCTGCTGAAGAAAAAAGCATTCAGCTTTGTCGCCAGGGCAGGCCATGGAAACGCCAGCCGCCGACATGGCCGCGCTGGGCCTGGGCGTCGGGGTCGCCTTCAAAGCCCTCGAGGATGTTGTAGGCCTGCAGACCCAGCTCGGTCGCGCGCTGCGCGGCCGCCACCGAACGCACGCCGCTGCGGCACAGCAGCACCAGTTTCTGACCGCCGGCGGCCAGCGCCTGGATGCCGGCATCGAAGTCGGGGTTCATGGCCATGCCGGGCCACTGCTTCCAGGCCAGCGGCCGGGCGTCGGGCACAAAGCCGACCCAGGCGCGCTCGGCATCGGTGCGCACATCGACCAGCACCGCCTCGCCCGCCTGCACCCAGGCCCAGGCCAGCTGCGGGCTCACATCGCCCGCATAGCCGGCGGCAGGGCGCACCTGCAGCAGGGCCTGGCCGCCGGCGTCGTGGCGCAGGCCCGAGCTCAGATTGGCCGGCACGGCCTCGTCGATGCGTTGGGGTTTGGGCAGGTTCAGCTGGTTCATGGTCTCGACAAATTGGGCCAGGCTCTTGCCCGCCACACGGGCGTTGCTGCGCTTTTCCTGGCCGATGGTGGAAGACTGGCGGCCCTGGTAGTCGTGGCCCGGCCAGACCACGGTGTCGTCGGGCAGGGCGAACAGGACTTCGGTGAGGCTGCGGTACAGGGCCTCGGCGCTGCCCGACTGGAAGTCGGTGCGGCCGCAGCCATTGATCAGCAGGGTGTCGCCGGTGAACACATGGCCGCCGCCAGGCGTCGGCCAGTGGTAGCTCATGCTGCCGGCGGTGTGGCCCGGCGTGTGCAGGGCCTGCAGACGCTGCGCGCCAAAGGCCAGGGTCTGGCCGTGCTGCAGCTGCACCGCCGCGGTGCCGATGTGGCAACCCTCGGGCGCGGCCGTGCGCGCGCCCGCGTGTTCGGCCAGCAGGGCGGCGCTGGTGATGTGGTCGGCGTGGGCATGGGTCTCGAGGGCCCACACGAGCTTGAGGCCGCGCTCGCGCAGCACCTGCAGGTCGCGCTGCAGCTGCTGGTCGACCGGGTCGATGATCAGCGCCTCGCGGCTGGCCTCGTCGCAGAGGATGTAGGTGAAGGTGCTCGAGGCCGGGTCAAAGAGCTGGATGGGGTCCATGACCGTCTCCCTCAGGCGAACTTGGTCAGCATCTCGGCCACCTGGTCGGCCGATTGGTCGCCCTGCTCGATCATGCAGCCAACCATCGAGAAGAAGGATTTGTCGAGCGCCTTGCGCGCAGCGGCCATCTGCTGCGCGATTTTTTCGCAGTCGGCGTCCTGCTCGATGAGTTTTTGCAGGCCGCGCAGCTGCCCCTCGATGCGCGCCAGGCGGGCGCACAGGGCTTTTTTCTTTTCCGGGTTGGCGATACGGCTCATGACAGGCTCCGGCGTTGGACAACATGCCACCCGGGCGGTGGGGCCGGCGGCGAAGTTGTCCATGATAGCGGCGGGCTGGCGTTTTCCCCAGGCCCCTGCCGCGGGCCGTGACAGGCCCGGCGACAGCCGCTAAGATGCGGGTTTTGAGTTGACGTTAACGTAAACGTCAATCACACCCAGCCCCGCTCCGGAGACCCGCCATGACCGACCTGTCCGCCGAATACAAAGCCCTGGCCGAATACCGCCCCACGCACAAGGTGCGCTTTGTCACCGCCGCCAGCCTGTTCGACGGCCACGACGCCGCCATCGGCATCATGCGCCGCATCCTGCAAAGCATGGGCGCCGAGGTCATCCACCTGGGCCACAACCGCTCGGTCGACGAGGTGGTGACCGCCGCCCTGCAAGAAGACGTGCAAGGCATCGCGGTGTCCAGCTACCAGGGCGGCCACAACGAGTACTTCACCTACATGGTGGAGCTGCTCAAACAGCGCGGCGGCGGCAACATCCAGGTCTTTGGCGGTGGCGGCGGCGTGATCGTGCCGGCCGAAATCCGCATGCTGGCCGAGCACGGCGTGCGCATCTTCAGCCCCGAAGACGGCCAGAAGATGGGCCTGGCCGGCATGATCGGCGAGATGGTGATGCGCGCCGACAAGGACTTTTCGGCGCTCGCCCCCAAGGCCATCGACGCCATCCAGGGCCATGGCGAGATGGCCTGGCGCGCGCTGGCCCAGCTGATGACGGCGCTGGAAAACGGCAAGGCCGATGCCAAGGTGGTCGAGGCCCTGCGCGCGGCGGCCGCCAAAACCCAAGTGCCGGTGCTCGGCATCACCGGCACCGGCGGTGCCGGCAAATCCTCGCTCACCGACGAGCTGGTGCGCCGCCTGCGCCTGGACCAGGACGACAGCCTGCGCGTGGCCGTGATTTCCATCGACCCCTCGCGCCGCAAGAGCGGCGGCGCCCTGCTGGGCGACCGCATCCGCATGAACGCGATCGGCCCCTGGAGCAAGGGTTCGCGCGTTTTCATGCGCTCGCTGGCCACGCGCGACTTCGGCTCCGAAATTTCGGCCGCGCTGCCCGATGTGGTGGCCGCCTGCAAGGTGGCGGGCTTTGACCTGGTGATCGTCGAGACCTCGGGCATCGGCCAGGGCGATGCCGCCATCGTGCCGCACGTCGATGTGCCCATGTACGTGATGACACCCGAGTTCGGCGCCGCCAGCCAGCTCGAAAAAATCGACATGCTCGACTTCGCCGAGTTCGTGGCCATCAACAAATTCGACCGCAA
>JACCDW010277265.1_pt1 | contig 24991 bp, 34 predicted proteins | sample 7449781 | NCBI WGS metagenome assembly JACCDW01 (sample SAMN15323449, study PRJNA562643) | freshwater metagenome | isolation source: river surface water | place: USA:Blue River Watershed | collected 2017-08-18
TGGACCAGTATCAACGATAGACCGTATAGATTACTCCAACGATACAGCAACAGCATCAGTTAGAGGTCCATTAAGTTTTTCTACTTATCGTTTTGGTGCTGCCGGAAATTCCAATTTTGGGTATTATGCTGGTGGCGGAAATCCATCAGTATCAACAGTTTCTAGAATTGATTACTCTAATGATAGTGCATCTGGAAGTACAAGAGGTCCATTAAGTAGAACAAGAGATAGACATTATGCAACTGGTAATAATAACTTTGGATATTTTGCTACTTCTTCATATACTGTTACTTCCATAGACAGAATTGATTATTCAAATGATAGCGGAACTGCCATAGTTAGATCTACATTATCAGCTTCTCGTGGATACGCATCTGCAACAGGAAACTCTAATTTTGGATATTTTGGAGGTGGATATACTACACCAACACCTATCACTTTTTCAACTGTAAATAGAATTAATTATTCAAATGATAATATTTCACCAACAATTAGAGGTCCATTAAGTTTAGTAAGATTTGGAATAGCAGCATCTGGAAACTCTAATTTTGGTTATTTTGGTGGTGGAATTAATCCTAGTGTTCCTGCAACATATTCTACAGTAGATCGTATAGATTACTCCAATGATACTCAAACAGCATTAGTTAGAGGTCCATTAAATTTAACAAAGCGAGTATTAGCAGCAACAGGAAACTCCAACTTTGGTTATTTTGGTGGAGGTTATAGTCCGCCAGCATTAAGGACGACAGTAGACCGTATAGATTATGCTAATGATACCGCAACAGCATCAGTTAGAGGTCCATTAAGTTCCGCAAGAAATCAATTGGCAGCAACAACCAACGCAAGAAACTCATAAATACACCAAACAACCTCCAATACGATGAACCTTTTATCAAACATTTTGATTGAACCACAAGTCCTCACACCAGAAGCACTACAAGAACTTCAAGAACACGCAAAAAACTCACAAACAACTGACTTATCAGTTTTTGATCCAGATAAAACAAATGAAACTGGAGAAACTTCTTGGATTGTAGATAAGGATATTAGAGATACACAAATTATTGAGTTTGGTCCTTTATTTCCAAAGATTGAAGAACTCTTTAAGAACATTGTAAAGCATATCATCAATCCTTTTTATGGTATTGAAGTATGGGATAGTGAAGTCCCTCAGTTTCTTAAGTATAATGTAGGAGGTCATTATAAACCTCATATTGATGGAAGGTCTATTTGGATTGCTCCGAATGGTGATAAGATTTGGAGGAAATCAACAGATAGAGATTTATCTATAGTTTTATTCGTAAATGATGACTTTGAAGGTGGTGAGTTCTTGTTTCCAGATCTTCATATTCAGGTCAAACCAAAACCAGGATTGCTAGTTTGTTTTCCATCGGATCAAAATTACCTCCATGGAGTTGCACCTGTAACTAAAGGAACAAGATATTCAATAGTCACATGGGCTAGAGTTAAAGGTCAAAAGACCAAAGAACAAGAGGATAAAGAACTCCTAGAAAAATATGGCGTATGCTAAATAATACAAGAAACTCATAGTCAATTAAAGAACAATGCAATACCTGAAGCACTATTGGATGAGAGATGGGCAATATTTAACTGAACCAGGGCAAAATGGACCCATGCAAGGTCATCCTGGAATTCAAGGTTTAGATGTAAAATATTGGTTAACTGATGAAAGAGGTGTTGATTATTGTCTATCAGTAATTCCTGATGGTGTTCTTGTTCAAGAAGTAGACCCAGGACTAAAAATTCTTACTAAACAAGAATGGGATGCAATTGTTGCAACTATTCCAGTACCAGAACTACCAACATTTCCAGAAGGACAAGCAGAACCAAACTGGGACAATTTTGAAACAACTGTTCTTCAGTCCGAAGATATGAAAAATTTTGTTGGAACTGCAGCAACTCAAAATGTATTAGTAAGTGCAGCATTCCCTGCTGCTTTCTATGAAGCAAAGAAAGGATCTTATAACAGTTTTCAAATCGTATGGAGTGAAATTAAAAAGATCTCTCCCGTTAACCCAACAACTGTAGAAACAATTGTTGAAGTAGCAAGATTGTGTAATCTCCCAGAAGAGTTTATTTCAATTATTGAAAACTAATATCAATACTTTATAAGGCTAGATCTCATCTTCAACGGGAACAAACCTATCCTACTCAACATTTAATACTTTGTCAACCCCTTGACAGGGCATGATAAACTATATAAATTACATAAACTATTATTGATTTTATGAACTTTACAATTTATTCAAAAGAAGGTTGTCCATATTGCTATAAAATCAAGCAAGTTTTGGAGTTGACTGGAAGTAATTTTGTAGTGTATAATTTAGGAGAACACTTCAGTAGAGAAGACTTTTACGCTGAGTTTGGTGAAGGTTCAACATTTCCTCAAGTTCTTTGTGATGATAAAAAACTTGGAGGATGTACTGATACAATTCAATTTTTAAAAGAACAGCAAATTGTCTAATACAAACCTAAATAATAAGGACCACAGAAATCGTGGTGTTGAAGTATTTTTATATGGAGGAAAGAAAAAGCAAACCTATCCATTCCACATAATATTTGAGAAGATGGTTTGCTTTCTCAATCGGGAAGTAACCATCTATTTTGAATTTTCCTTTCATTCAAGGAAAAAACAAGTAGTTTCCCGGAGAAAAAGAAATGTTAGCAACTAGTTTAGTTTTTGGTTGTTTTTTGACGATCCTATTTCTTATAGTGGGACTTGTAACTGGTTGGGTTGCTAGAGAATATATGATGAATTATCAAGATCGTCCAAAACTTCATCCAGAATTCTTTGATGATAAAGGAAATGTAATTCCCGATGAAGTTTTAGCAATTAGTTTCAATCCTGATTACTTCGATGATTATGATGATGAGGATGATGAAGAAGACTAAATAGTGTAAAATTAGTTTATGTTTTATTTTTATGAGCACATCTGTAACTAAAAAATCTACTGGAACAAAAACTGTTCAAAAAAAAGTAGTAAAAAATGAATCAATTGAATTGCCTGCGAATCCTTTTATTTTTGAAGTATTAAATCTTGTTTCCAAACAAAGATCAAATACTAAAAAAATTGAAGTATTGCAAAAGTATAGTCATCCTTCTCTAAAAACAATTTTTATCTGGAATTTTGATGAGTCTGTAATTTCGATGTTACCAGAGGGAGAAGTTCCTTATTCGAGCGTAGGAGAACAAAATTCATTTTCTGGAACTTTAACAGAAAAAATTGAAGATGCTGTAGGAAAGATGCAAGAACTTGGGAGCAATTCCCTTGGATCTCAAGATCAAGGACGTTCTTCAATTCGTAAAGAGTATGTAAAATTTTATAATTTTGTAAAAGGTGGTAATGATGGACTCACTTCTCTTCGTAGAGAAACTATGTTCATCAATATTCTTGAAGGACTTCATCCACTAGAATCTGAAATTCTTTGTTTGTGTAAGGATAAAAAACTTCAAACAAAATATAAAATTACAAAAGAAGTTGTTGCGGAAGCTTATCCTGATATTAAGTGGGGAGGTCGTTCATGAGCACAGTTAGTAGTGTAAAGGAGGGAGCACTCAAAGTGGAATGGACAGCAGAAGAAAAAAAAGATATTCCTCCTCTTTATGGTTGCGAAATTTTACTTGAAAATACGTCAATTGAAGCAACGAAAGATCCATCATTTCCAACTGATGCTTATATTGTGAAATACAAAATTGATGGTAAAAATTATATTGACCTTTGTAGAGGATCAAGAACTCGTATTTTTGATTTGTATTATGATAAATTTGGTCCTGATGTAATTCAGAAAATTGATTGGGGATATGGTAGAGTAAGTCCTAAGTTGTGGGGATATAAATCTACTACCAAAACCAAAAAGCGTAAATGATTTACAGATTGTCGGAAAATTTTTCCGGCAATTTTTTTATCTGTAGGGTTTTCAAAAATATTTACAATTTATAGTATCAGTTCTATACAATTTTTGTATTTGTTGCTACTTTTTTGATTTTATGATACTATATACAGTACGTTCATCGCCTTTGGCGACGGAAGTAAGCCGACTCGGAACGGAATGCCTATGTATTTCTATACTTATTATTCATACGAACCTTTTGGTAGAGGATATATTGGATCTAGAGGAAGTTCTGTTGATCCTCATCTAGATAAGTATTTGGGAAGTTTTACTGATGATACTTTCAGTCCTACTGAAAAAATAATCATATCTACTCATTTATCTAGAAATGAGGCGAGTGAAGCAGAAATAAAACTTCACGAATTTTTTGATGTAGACAAAAATCCACACTTTGTTAATAAAGTGAAAGCATCTACATCTGGATTATGCTCTTATGGTATGGTTCGTGTGAATAATGGAGTTAAAGAAAAACTAGTTTATAAAGATAACATTCCAGATGGTTGGAAGATGGGAAGACTTATTGATATGAAAACATATATCAATACACCTAACAAATACTTAAATGATGTTAGGAGAGGAGATATGTTTTCTAAATTTAAACAAGATGTTAAAAACGATCCTTCAATATTAAATATTCCTATCCGACAATTAGGAAAACTTTATAAAACTAGTCACACTTCTATCCGGAGATGGAAAAAGTGTATAGGTCGTTCATTCGCTGTTTCCAAATAGCGAACGCAAAAGCCGACTGAAGGAACGCTCTTTAACTTAAAACACTAAGGAGAAAACCTAATGTCACAAGTAGTATATCGTGGTGTTCCATATGACACCGAAGTTCGTCGCCAGCAACAGCAGGCACAACAGCAACCCCAACAATATAACGAAACTTATCGCGGTGTTAAGTTTGTAAAGGAGGGGCAAAAATGAACACTTACTTCGTTCGATATCTAAAAAGGAAAGCAAAGAAGGAGAAACTCCTTTATAACGCACAACTGAATATGGCAAAGCAACCACAAGTTGTTTAAACTTTAAAGAGGGGAACTTGACTTCCCCTCTTTTTTTATGTAAAATGGTGAGAGAGAACTATAGGGTATGGATAGAGACAAACTCAAATTGATTGTTCGTAATCTAGAGTTACTTGTTGATGCTCTGAAAGTCGAAATCTACTCAAATACAAATACAACAAAGTATGACGACATTCAACCAAAATACCTTGATTACGACGAAATCTTTGAAGAATAAGATGACTAAAAGAGCAAAAGACCTTGTAAAGTTACTTGAACGACTTACAAAACAAGATCATCTCTACTCAGGAGAACAACTTAAAGAGATGAAAGCACAACTGCGAATTGTAAAACAAGAACTCGCAGACCTAGAAGAAAAAACATCAAAAGGATTCGGAAAGAAATGAAACCAATAAAATCAAAAGATCTTCTTGAACTTGATAAAAGACTTCAAGTTGTAAAGCTTCAGGGATATCCAATTCCAGAGCAAGTTATTTGGCAAGCAGGAAAGGGAGATTATTCTGAAGTTCCAATTCATAATGTTCCAGTTCCCAACCATCACGAATGTGGTGAATGGATTGTTGAGCAATTGCTTGCCAATGAAAGGGGACATTGGGGTCCAATTGAACATCCTGGCATTACTTTTTCTTGCGCTGGATTTGTTCATAACGTTATTGTTCAGGCAAGAACTCACCGTATTGGAACAAGTTGGGACGTTCAATCGCAGCGATATACCGGTAAACGGGTTCTCAAAGTTGCTAAGCGCGAACTTGATGTTGAGGAAGTCTTCTACGTGCGTCCTGAGGGGTTCTATACCAACCGTAAGGGTAAGAAGTATGAGTGGACTGCTGAGCACCGTCAACGTAAACTAGGACGTATTCTGAGCGAGTGTGAGGAGTATGCTGATTATTATGAGCAAGGTATGTGTGAGGAGCACATTCGTGATTATCTTCCTCAGGCAATTCGTCAGAATTTTGTAGTTTCATTTAACCTACGTTCAGTTCTTCATTTTATGGATCTTCGCTCAAAACTTGATGCACAGATTGAAATTCAAGCACTTTGCGATGCCTTTGTCCCTGAACTCCAAAAATGGGCACCTAATGTATGGGGGTACTATGAAGAGAAGCGTTTACATAAAGCACGTTTGAGCCCCTGATAAATAAAAATATCTTGAATTGAAAACATTTATGCCTCTATACCCTGTTAAAAACTTAAAAACTGGTGAAGAAAAAGAATTGGATATGACCATCGCTGAATATACCCAGTGGAGAAAAGATAATAAAGACTGGGATAAAGACTGGAGTAAAGGATGTGCATCACCAGGAGAAGTCGGTGATTGGAGGAATAAATTAACTTCCAAGCATCCCTCTTGGAATGATGTACTGGGTCGTGCCCAAAAAATGCCAGGTTCAACTGTTAAAAAACTCTAATCAAACTTATGGCTAGAAGAAAAAGAGCAGATCAACCAATCGGGGTTGGTCTTACTACTCGTCAAATGAAGCGCAGAAAACCACTTAGTTCAGAATACTTAGTGGATATTGACCCGTTAACTGATAATCAGAAAAAACTTTTTGAATCATATGCCAAACAAAAACACCTTGTTGCTTATGGTTGCGCTGGAACTGGTAAAACTTTCATTACTCTTTATAATGCTCTGAAAGATGTTCTTGATGAAAGAAGTCCATATGAAAGAGTTTACCTAGTTCGCTCTCTAGTCGCCACAAGAGAAATTGGTTTCCTTCCTGGAACTCACGATGATAAGGCAGACATTTACCAAATTCCATATAAGAATATGGTAAAGTATATGTTCCAAATGCCTTCTGATGCTGACTTTGAGATGCTCTATGGAAATCTCAAGTCACAGGAAACAATTAAGTTTTGGAGCACTTCATTCCTTCGTGGAACAACTCTTGATAACTGCGTTATAATTGTAGATGAGTTCCAAAACGCAAATTTTCATGAATTATGTTCTATAATAACCCGTGTTGGTGAAAATTGTAAAATTTGTTTCTGTGGAGATGCTACTCAGTCGGATTTGATTAAGACCAGTGAAAGAAATGGTATACTTGATTTTATGAAAATATTACAATCTATGCCTTCTATCGATATAATTGAATTTGGTATTGATGATATTATTCGTTCAGGATTAGTTCGTGAATTTCTTATTGCTAAAGAAACTTTGGGTCTCTAACTTAAATGTCTAACTCATAAAGAAATAGATTTTTATAAATAATTATACTCTTTATGAGTTAGACTATGTATAAAATTTATTTGATTACCAATATTGAAAATAAAAAGCAATATGTTGGTATAACTAAATTTTCTATTGAAGAAAGATTTTCCCAACATACTAAAAGAGGATTTCTTTTAACTGAAGCAATTCAAAAATATGGAGAACAAAATTTTTCTATTGAAGTAATTGAAGAAGTTGAAAGTGCTGAACGGGCATATGAACTTGAAATTTTTTATATTCAAAAATACAATACCAAAGTTCCTAATGGATATAATTTAACCGATGGTGGAGATGGTATTTTTGGTTGGGAAGCAAGTGAAGAATATCGTCAAGAATGTTCTGAACGAGTAAAACTTCTCCATAAAGAAAAAAAAGTTGGTATGTATGGAAAAAAACATAGTGAAGAAACGAAGAAAAAAATGAGTGCGTCTTCAAAAGGAAAACCAAAAAGTTGGTTAATTGGTAGAAATATTAGTGAAGAAACTAGAGAAAAACTTCGTCAAATAAATTTAGGTAGAACTCTTTCGGAAGAAACTAGAAAAAAAATTAGTGAAAATCATCACGACATTTCTGGAAAAAATAATCCTATGTATGGAAAAAAACATTCACCAGAAACTATTGAAAAATTAAAGGAAAGGGCAAAAAATCGCCCTAAAAGATTTTGGATTAATAATGGAGTTGAAGAAAAACTCATTAATATTGACGAAAATATACCAACAGGTTATAATAAAGGTAGAGTGAGGTTTTAATGTTTAGTCATGTTGATATTGAACTCCCAAAGTTGGAGCGTGAAACAATTGATGGTGTCAGATTTTATACAGTTCCTGGTGAAACTGAACCAATTAAATTAGTTTCTATTACATCTGTAACAAGTCACAAAAATCGCCAGTTCTTTATGGACTGGCGTAAAAAGGTTGGAGAAGAAACTGCAGATAAGATTACTAAACAAGCAACCAGTCGTGGAACAGATATGCACACGCTGGTTGAAAATTATCTTTATAACCGAGACCTTCCTCCAGTTCAACCTCTCTCAGAATTTCTTTTCAAAATTTCTAAGACCGAACTTAATCGTATAAATAATATCTATGCTCTTGAAGGTTCTCTTTATAGTAAACAGTTAGGAATTGCTGGTACTGTTGACTGTATTGGAGAACATGATGGGGAACTGTCTATAATTGACTTTAAAACATCTAAAAAACCAAAACCACGTGAGTGGATTGAACATTATTTTGTTCAGTGTATGGCATATGGTTGTATGTTATATGAACTGACTGGAATTTCAATTAAAAAACTTGTAATTATTATGGCTTGCGAAAATGGAGAATGCGTTATCTATGAAGAAAGAGACAAATCAAAGTACATCAAACTCCTCACCGAATACATTAGAGAGTTTGTTAGAGATAGACTGGAACTCTATGGAACAAAATAAAGAATTAGAAAAAGTAATAGAAAGTAAATTTCTAACTCCATCAAGATTTGCTCTGGAGATTGAAAAAATTGTTGCTGAAGAAAATCTTAACTATATTGATGCAATTGTTCACTATTGTGAGATTAATAGTCTTGAGGTAGAATCAGTTACAAAACTCATTTCAAAACCACTGAAAGAACGACTAAAGTGGGACGCTATTCGTCTTAACTTTATGAAAAAAACTTCTAGAGCAAAATTGCCTTTGTGATTGTGTCTCCCTTTGAAACATATCAACATTATCTTTCATTAAAATCTCATTTTACAAATCCAAAATACGACTTCTTTAAATACGGTGCAAAGACTCGCGCCAGTATCACTTCCTTTAATAAAAGGCGCGATCGTTATTGGTTTGAAAAAACAAGTCGCAAGTATAATGATAAAGAAGTCGTAGATTTTTTAGTATCAAATTTTGTAGCAACTGATTCCCCGAGTAATTTATGGATTGGCGAGATTATCAATTCTGGCGAAAGAAATTACCAAGAATGGAAGCGTCGCCAACAGAGTTTGAGTTACTTATTCAAAGAACAAAGCAACGAATTGTTCTCGGAGATAGAATTGAACGATGCATTCAACTGCTCAAAGGGACACCCACCTATACTCAAAAGGTATCTAAGCGGAAGATTGTCCTTGGAACCATTCGTAATCTACGACAAAATCTTTCAATTTTCAAAAAGTTTTGATAAGAAACTTATGGACCCTGTGTGGGAAACCGTCAGTTTAAAATTGAAAAAGTACTCTCCATTTCTCATACATATTGATGTACTCCAATATAAAAATATTTTAAGGGATATTATAAATGAGTAAATTCTTTGACTCAGAACTTATTCAACAAGAACTTCGTGAAATCAACGAACTTCAAGAATTTCTTTATGGGAGTATTTTGACTTTTGGAAGAATGTCCCGTGAAGATAAATTGGAGCATATTGAAAAAATGACTCAGTTACTTGAAAAGCAACGTATCATGTATACTAGACTTTCTCTTTCTGATGATCCTCAAGCGGTAGAAATGAAAGAGAATCTGAGAAAATCAATTGTCCTGATGGGTTTCCCACCAGAGACCGATATGGGAATCTTATTTAATAGTATGACACAAACGATTGAGTCTCTTAAAAAATATCTTGACTGATTGAGTCATCCTTGCTATAATATCCAAGTCAATCCCCCAAATCCAAATTTATCCGAGGTAATCTAAATGGGCTTTGCCGATCTTAAAAAACAATCCAAACTTGGTTCTTTGACTGCCAAACTGGTCAAAGAAGTTGAAAAAATGAATACTGTGAGTGGGTCTTCTGATGACCGTCTGTGGAAACTGGATGTAGATAAAAGTGGTAACGGTTATGCCGTCATCCGGTTTCTTCCCGCTCCTGAAGGTGAAGATCTTCCTTTCGTAAAGGTTTACAGTCATGCTTTCCAAGGTCCTGGTGGTTGGTATATTGAGAACTCTCTGACTACTCTAGGTCAGAAGGATCCTGTATCTGAACATAATACTCTTCTCTGGAACAACGGTACTGATGCTGGTAAAGAACAAGCACGTAAGCAAAAGCGTAAACTGACTTATATTAGCAACATCTATGTTGTGAAAGATCCTGCCAATCCTCAAAACGAAGGTAAGGTATTTCTGTTCAAATATGGCAAGAAAATCTTTGATAAACTCACCGCTGCTATGCAACCTGAGTTTGAAGATGAAGAAGCAATTGATCCCTTTGACTTCTGGAAGGGTGCAAACTTCAAACTGAAAGCAAAAAATGTTGCTGGATACCGTAATTATGATTCCAGCGAGTTTGCTTCCTCTAGTGCTCTTCTGGATGATGATGATGAACTGGAAGCAATCTGGAAAAAGCAGTATTCTCTTGCTGAATTTGTCTCTCCAGATCAGTTTAAGTCTTATGAAGATCTGAAGAAGCGCCTTGACTATGTGCTTGGGACTAAAGGTACTCCTCGCTATCAAGACCCTGATGAGGGTGAAGAAGAAGAGTTCACCCGTGGTCCTGCACCAAGTCTTGATGAAGACCTTCGTACCGAACTCAACAATCTTCAACCTACCCGTCGTGCTCCTGCGGTTGAGGAAGATGATGATACGGACGACGCTTTGCAATATTTTGCCCGCCTTGCCTCAGACTGACTAAGGTGCTATAATGAGGGGAGTGAGACCTCCCCTCTTTTTTATGAAGTCTGATTATTATATCGACCGAATCACAAAAAAGCAGGCAGATGAATTGTTATTAAAATACCATTACCTTAAAGATATATCAAAAGCATATAAGTCAGGAAAAAATTTTGGTCTTTTCAAGAGAAATGATTTTTCACCACTTAACATTGGACCACTACTTGGGGTCGTAATTTTTACTGGTCTTCCAGTTCCAGAAATCGCAAAAGGAGCATTTGGTTTAGAAAGAAATGAGCAAGAAGGATTGTTTGAACTTTCAAGACTTTGCATACACCCTAGAACTCAGCAAGAAGAATATAATATTACTTCCTGGTTCGTATCCCGTTGTATCAAACAACTCCGCAAAGATACCAAGGTCAGGGCTATTATTTCTTATGCTGATTCAGATTTTCATGGCGGCACTATTTACCGTGCTTGCAATTTTCAATATTGCGGACTCACAGAACCTAAAAAAGATTTCTATTACGCAGACGGGACTAAACATTCAAGAGGTAAAGTAAAAGGTGCTGAAGGAGAATGGAAAGAACGCTCCCGCAAGCACCGATATGTGATGATGTTTGATAAGAGTTTAAAACTCTTATGGGTTTGATATTCTTGTATTTTCCGTTTTAATCAATTTATCATTTACGTACTGAGATGACTTATCATAGTTCATCTCTTTTCTTATATCAAGAAGAACTTGTTGTAAGTATCTTGGTTTTAATACATAAATTGATCTTTTTTCATTATTTTTAAGAACTTCATATTCATAATTACTAATTCCCACAACAGGATTTAAGACCGCATTTGAGTTACTTGGATTTGGAATTGTAAAGTTTGAATCTACAACCTTTCCTGCTGGAAGAATTAGACGATCTTGTGAATCTTTAACTTCCTTTGTTTCATAATGATGAACTGCATTCAAGTTTTCTCCATAAATTTCTTCTGCATATTGATATAATTGTTGATCAGAAAGAGGCCATTCATCTCTTACTCTTGTAATTCCTGCACAGACTAAAATAACCCAATCATACTGAGTGCTTCCATAAAGTTCTTCTGCGACTGTTTCTGGACGGGCACCATCACGTATTTGATACTTATCAAAAATAGTGAATACATTTTGAAGATCGTCACGAAGTTTAACTCTACGAAAAAGATTTTTGACTAATAAGTATTCATCAGATCCTTTTTTATCCGATAGAAATGATTGATATTCTAAGTTTGGTAGTTCTCTAAAATATGACATTAGTAACCTGTGCCTCCTACGTCTTTGTAATCTTCGGCGTAAATTGGTGTTAATTCTTGGAATGTAAGATTAAGTGTCATATGAACTGGAGTTGCATCTGAATATGTTGCGTATGTTCCAGATCCAGTATAATTTACTGATATATTTTGAAGAGCACAAATCTTAAACTTATGTAGATAAGGATGAGGATTACTTCCATTCATGTATTCTAACTTGAATACTTCTGGTGCTTTTAAAAATAATCCAGCTGCCGCATCACTTGACTTTTTAGCAGCACTATGTGATTTAAGTTTTTTAATAATATCCTTTACTTGTGCTGCCTCTCGTTCTGATCTAGGTGTAATATCAAAACCAAATGCAAATGGTTGTCTTAATTTAATACTTGTGAAAATTAATTCAACATTAGAGTTGATAATTTGCCCAGAATATCTTGAGACTACATTCTCAACACTAATATTTCCAAATAATACATTTGAAGCTTGACCTATTCCCAATGCTCTCAAGTATTTTTGCACAGACCCTGTTTGTGCTGCATTAATTGTTCTTCCTAATGCTGTTGATACTTTAATTTCTGCATCATTTACAGAAGACGATTCATATAGACCTTGAATTCCTGCCGCGACACCTGCTTGTAATGGATTAAATGAACTCGATCCCCAATCAACTCCATTTGTATCTTGAACAGTATCTGGAATAGGAAGAATAATAGTTCCTTTTTCGTCCGATATATTATATCCACTAACTTCACCAGCAGTTGGCAGAGCAAAAGTATCGCTACTAGACCCGAATCCAGGAGGTTTATATTCAAGAACTGTGATTTTTAAATAATCATCAGATGATGTAAGTTTTGCTAGCGGATATCTATAGTCAAACCTTGTAGTATCTGCCATTTATCGTTTTCTAACTATTTAGACGTATATTTCCAAAAGGTATTCTTCTCAAATCTGAAAGTTCTTCTTGATAAACCTCATACATTCCTCCAGCAACTTCATCCCATGTATATTGTCTTGTTTCTCCCCAATGGTAATTGATGCCCGAAAATCCCCACTTATAAACATTAGTGACTGCTACAAAAGGATTTTGATCATATCTAGAATTTGGAGTCTTAGCATTATAGACAAAAATATAATATTTTCCAACTCCTGGAGGTTCTCTTGTTTCGGTGAGAATACTCATTAGTTCAAGCATTAATTCATCGGGATCTTCAACTCCAATCAGTCTTTTAAGAAGTGGAGCAACTCTATTAATTTTTCTTTGTTTAAGAGTCTTTCTTGGCATTATTTAATATTAAGTTCTTGTTCTGTGATGATCTTAAATTCATATCCTCTATCAGCACACCATTCTTTTGCTGCTTCCCACTTTGCTTGATTTTTAGCATATTCATAAACCTCACTAATATATTTTTTAGTTTGTCTTTGAGGTTTTTGTGGTGGAACAGTTTGCTTTTTTGGTTTAATCTCAATCATATATTTTTTAATTGTTCCGTCACTTTCTTTTACTTTTATAAGAAAGTCGGGAAAATAACGATGATATTTTCCATCAATTGGTGATCTGTAAACTACATATTTTTCTTCTGATTGCCATTCTATAATATTTTCATTTGTATCACAATAAACGCAAAATTTTCTTTCCCACAAAGAACGGTAGATAATGTTTGTGGGATCACCTTTATATTTTTCTGGAAATGATGGTTTATATTTTCCTTTGTAAGACATCTAAATACTTATACTATAAAAATCATATAAGGTATTTAGAGTGGCTACTCCCCGTAGGATATCTGATATTAAGCCATTATTAACTAACTTAGCGCAGACTTCTCATTACCAGGTAATATTCGGTGGTTTGTCTTCACAGTTAACCAGTTATATTGCAAAAAGAGGAGTTACTTCTTTATTTTATACAGAATCTGCTGGGTTGCTTTGCTATAATGCTTCATTACCAACAACAAATTTCACTCCAAAAACTGTTGATGGTAATTTTACTGGCATTATGGAAAAGTTTGCTCTATCTAGGATGTATAATGAAATTTCTCTTGACTTTTATGTTGATAGTGATTATTTGATTATAAAATTTTTAGAGTCTTGGATGGAATTTATTGCAAGCGGATCACATAATCCAATAGGAGCAAATGCAGGTCCAGTAAGTCAAGGATATAGAAATTATTTTGTTAGAATGCAATATCCAGAATATTATAAGTGTAACAATACAAAAATTATTAAATTTGATAGAAATTATCAAACAGAAATAGAATATACTTTTGTTGGACTTTGGCCAATTGCGATGAGTTCTCCAACAATTTCATATATACAATCTGATGCTTTAAAAGTATCAGTTTCATTTCAATATGATCGTTATATTGCTGGTAGGGCTTTAAGTATTAATTATTATAATGGAGATAGTAATAATTTAACTCCATCTTCTTCAGCATCAACTCCAACTTCAAATGCTCCAATATATTATCAATCTGCTGGTGCAGGAGTAGATCAAGGAGTAACGCAGAGACCAGCCGTACCTGTATATCCAACAACATTCTAATAACATCATAAATAATTTTACTGAAGCTCTATAGGTCATTATGCCTTTACCAAAAATTGCAACGCCAACATATGAGTTGGAAATTCCATCATTAAAGAAAACAGTTAAATATCGCCCATTTCTTGTTAAAGAAGAAAAAATTTTAATTATTGCGATGGAGAGTGAAGATCCAAAGCAAATCGCAGAAGCACTTAAAACTGTAATCGGCAATTGTATTCTCACTCGCGGAATTAAAGTTGATCAATTATCAATCTTTGATATTGAGTATTTGTTTCTGAATATTCGCGGAAAATCTGTTGGTGAAGACGTTGATGTTTTACTTACTTGTCCAGATGATGGAACAACTCAAGTTCCAGCAGTTATTAATCTTGATGATATCAAAGTTGTTTTTAAACCAGAACATTCAAGAGATATTAAATTAGATGATAATTTAACTCTTAGAATGAAGTATCCATCAATTAAAGAGTTTGTAAAAAATAATTTTGTAAACGAGAATGAAATGAGTGTAGACAATACATTTGACATGATTTCATCTTGTATTGAACAAATTTATAATGAAGAAGAATCTTGGACTACATCTGATGTGACCAAGAAAGAAATTACAGAATTTTTGGAACAGTTGACATCAAGTCAGTTTAAACAAATTGAAAAGTTTTTTGAAACTATGCCTAAACTCTCTCATACTGTTAAAGTTAAAAATCCAAACACTGGAGTTGAGAGTGAAGTTGTACTTGAGGGTTTAACATCTTTTTTCGCCTAGGGATGGCGCACGAAGATCTTGCGTCATACTATAAAACCAACTTTGCCCTTGTACAACATCATAAATATTCATTAACAGAGATAGAAAATATGATCCCTTGGGAAAGGGAAATTTATATCGGTCTTCTACAACAATATATTGAAGAAGAAAACTTAAAGAATTCAGCGAATGGATAACGAAAATGTTACCGCAACAAATGCACTAATAGGTCTTCAAGGACAGTTAGATACCGTTCGCTCAGAAGTATTTTCCACAAATACTGGTCTTCAAAATATTGCTACTCTCATACAAAATGATAGTTTTTTAGATCAACAAAGACTTTTTGAAGAAAGAGAGCAAGAAAAATTACTTGCTGAAAGAGAAATTGCTTTAGGGCAGCAAGAGGAATTACAAAGGAGAGTTTCTGCTACTGTTGAACAACCAGTAGCACAGGTAGAGAAAAAATTAAATTCAACGTTCAGTAGAATTACAGATGCTCTTAAGTATTTGTTTACTGGTTTTCTGGGTACACAAGTATTAAAAGGATTAAAAGGATTTGCAGATTTAGGAATTAGAACTTTATCTGGGATTGGAAGTTTACTAAGAAATTCTTTTGGTCTTATAGGGTCTGGATTGTCAGCACTTAAAGGTGGATTTGGATCAGTTATAAATTCAATCGTTGGTGTTACAAATAAAGTATCAAAAGGAATCATAGCACTTGCCGCATCTCCTTTTAAAAAAATTGCTGATATATTTAAAAAATTATTACCAGGACTAAAACCTTCAGGATCTCCAAAAGGTCCAGGTATTGTAGGAACAGGTCTAACTCTTCTTGGTGGTGGTTTAGATTTAACATCTGGACAAAATATAGATGCTGCTCTTGCTGCAGCATCATTACTTGCTCCTCCACCAATAAGAATTGCCTCTGGTTTAATGTATGGAGCCGATGCTCTTGCTGAAATGTTTGGTGGAAATATATTTGGAAAGAGTCCAAATACTACAAATAGTCAGAGTGGATTTAATTTTAATTTAGATCCCTCCAAAATGTTCTCTCAAGGAATAAGTTTACCTTCTTTTCCTAAGATTGACTTTTCATCTATGAAAGAGAGTGTTTCAAATTTCTTTAATGTTAATTTAGATGCTCCTGCAAAAGAAGCCCAGGGACAAGTTGAAAGTGGAAACACTCAGACAAGTACATCAACAGCAACTCCAACTCCATTAAAAGTAGAACCATTTCAACCAACCAAACCACCTTCACAAAAGCAAAATATTCCACCAACACCAGAAGCAAAACCTGATATTGTTTACTTATCAACAGGTCAAAATGGAGGTCAATCGGCAGTTGTTTCATCAGAATCAAGAGTCATTACAGATGTTCCTTTGATTCCTTCATCAAATCCTGATAATTTTTATACATTATACGCACAAGTTAACTATAATGTGGTGATGTAAAATGGCAATATCATCTCCACTTTCTCTTGGTAAAATACGACAATCAACATCTTCATTAAATTTTGCATCAAAACAGAATAGTAGAAAAACTACTGCAATTACTAAAACATTAAATTCTTCGATAGAAAAAAAGAAGAACTTGTGGAGTGGTATTAAATTATTTAAAAGAAGAAGAATTGATTTTCAAAATAGAATTTCTTTGAGAGATAAAATTATATCTTCTATTCTATTTAAAAAACCAGGAGGTCCAAGATTATTAGCACGTAGTTCCAAAAGCACAAGTATTACTGACAGATTGCTTGGATTTATTGGATATGCCTCTGCTGGTTGGATACTTAGCAATTTGCCTACTTGGATTGCATTAGGTGAGCAGTTTAGTTCTAGACTTATAACTGCTGGATCTATTTTGAGCAATTATGGAGATGAAGCAATTTCAGTAATGGCAGGAATTGGAAATGTTTTTAATTCGGCATTTCAAAATCTTGCAAGATTTGATTTTAGTGATAGTTCTTTTCTTGTAAGAAATTCTTTAAATGATTTGAGAGTTGAAATTGATAATTTGGGAAATGGATTTGATGAAGCACTTTCAGTTCTTCTTCAACCATTTAAAGATATTCCTGAAATAGGGTCAATTCAACCAGATGAAAAACCAGAAACAACTCCACCACCTTCTGCTCCTAGTGGTGGAAATGCAGACTTTTGGACATTAGTTGCAATAACATCTCTTGAAGATAGTGATCCTCAAGGTAGAGCTGATGTTGCTCAATCAATTTATAATCGGGTTGCTTCTGGTGTTTTTCCTGGCGGAAGAAATATGAGAAATGTTATTCTTGCCGGAAATGGAGGTCAATATCAACCCGTTGAACGTGCGGTAAAAGAATTTAAACAGATTAAGGATAGAGAGACTGCTATTATAGCAGTAATGTCTGCAGAAAAAATATCTAGGAAGTCTGCGGAAAAATTTATTGATGATACAGCTTCTGCAATAAGCAATCCAACTTTACAAAAAAATGCAGCATCGTGGGTTGAAAACAGAACTGATTTTCTTGGAAAAGGTCTTTATCCCACAAATCCTAGTACTACTTCTTTGAGAAGGAGAAATTCTAATGATAATATTTTTGGCACTTTTGTAGGACCTGGATCACAAGCAGAGGGAAGAAAAAATAAAGGTCCATCTCCAATCCCAAATTTTGGGTCAAATCAACCAACACAAACACCAATAAAACCACCACCAATAACAGGACAAAGAAAATTACAAAGTGGAGATATATTTACAAAATCTTTAGGAAAAGGTGTTGACTATGTAATAGTTGGAGATTTATATGGTGATCCAAGAGGAAATAGAAAACATGGAGGAATCGATATACAAGTTCCACAAGGAACTTATATTGCTTTAAGAGTTGATTGTGAGGTTGTATTTGCAGGATGGCAAAATCCTAATAATCGTAGAGAAGGATATGGATTGCTTATTGATGTTTGGGTTCCTGCATATGGAATTCAATTAAGGATGGCGCACTTAAGTTCCATTTTAATTAACTCTGGAAAGATACCTGCAGGAACTTCTTTTGCTAGAGCAGGTTCAACTGGAAACTCAACAGGACCTCATGTACACTTTGAATCTACTACCAAAAAAGGTAGTGGAATTGCTGGTGAGGATCCTGATCCATATGTTCGTTTACTTTTACTCACTAAAAATCCAAACAAAGGTGCATTTACTCCCGCACCAAGACCATCTACAACGTTAGTTCCATCAACTCCATTTATTTCAACAGGAGAAAATGCACAAATTGATATGGAAACAAATGCATATCTAAATGGTATTGCTGAAGGAATTACTCAGGAGAGACAAGGGAGAAAAATAGTTGTAATTGATGATAGAGGATCTGCAATTGGTCAACAAGTTATATCCTCTGGTGGTGGGGGCGATTTGCAAATTACAATACCAGATTCTGTGTTGTTAAATAACTTTATTAAAAACAAACTTCTCTTAGATTTAAATTACGTATAATGTCAATTAAACAGTCAATATTTGAAGAAATAGTTATTGAGTCTAACGACAGATCTAGACAAGTTGACATTACTTCAGGTACAATTCAAATTAACTATTATGAGGATGTTTTTTCTCCAACAATTACGGCTAAATTGAGAGTTGTAAATACTGGAAATACAGTTGTTTCTCCAAATAGCAAAGATGCGACAAAACAATCAATTTATAATGGTTTACCTTTAAGAGGTGGAGAAAGAGTTTCTTTAAAAATTGCAGGAAATTCGGATAAAAATCCTGGGTTAGATTTTTCAACAGATACAAAAACATATTTGTATGTTTCAAGTATTACTGATGTAATAGTTGAAAATAATAAAGAAAGTTTTACATTAAATTTAGTTTCAAGAGAAGCAATTACGAATGAAACTACAAGGGTGATGAGAAAATATATTTCATCAATTAGCGATTCTGTTATATCAATTCTTAATGATATTCTTAAAGTTAATAAAGTTGGAACAATAGATAAGACAAAAAACAAATATAATTTTATTGGCAATATGAGAAAACCTTTTACGGTTTTAACTTGGTTGGCATCAAAAGCAGTTCCTGATGTTTCTGGCGATGGAACTGCAGGATTCTTTTTTTATCAAACAGTTGATGGATTTCAATTTCGTTCTATTGACTTATTAAATACTGAAGATATTAGAAAAGACATAAAGGGTAATCCAATAGTCCTTGTTTATAGTGAAGCAACTGAATCCTTTGATGCAGATAATAAAAAAGTTGATAATGATTTAAAAATATTGAATTATAATATTGAAAGAAATCAAAATTTAATTGAGAAACTAAGACTTGGCACTTATTCGAATTATAGAATATTTTTTGACCCTTTAACAGGATCAATTACTGAACCTGGAAAAATACTTTTTAAACAAAGTGATTATGAAAGTAAAACAACAAATTTAGGAAGAGAGCAAATCAAACTTCCAACACTATCCGATGAATCTTCTAAAAAATTAGGAGATACACCGACAAGAATTATGACAGGCATTTTAGATGTTGGAACGATGGATGTTGGAATTTCAACAGCAATTAATGCAAATCAGATTGATTATCAATCGCAATCATTATTGAGATATAATTTTCTCTTTACACAATCTTTAAATGTAATGATTCCATCCAATACAAATTTAAGAGCTGGAGATAAAATTGAATGTATTTTTCCAAAAGTTTCTACAAATCCTGCAAGAGAATATGATGAAGACTCAAGCGGTCTATATATGATTAAAGAGTTATGTCATCATTTTGACGCTAGAAATTCATATACTTCTTTAAAGTTAGTAAGGGACACCTTTGGAATCAAATAAATGCTAGATCAATCATTACTTCAGAGTCATTTTATTGGGAGAGATGGTTTCCGTTGGTGGTTAGGTCAGGTCGCTCCTGTTAAAGAATGGCAAGAACAGGCAGACTATGGTGGATGGGGTCTTAGAGTTAAAGTTAGAATACTTGGATATCATCCTTTAGATCCTGCTGATTTAAGTGATCAGGATCTTCCTTGGGCACAGGTAATGTTGCCAACAACTGCTGGATCTGGCGCTGCAAATTTTGCTCAGCCGCCAAAAGTAAATCAAGGTGATATGGTTGTTGGATTTTTTATGGATGGTGATAATGCTCAAATACCAGTTATTATGGGATTGTTGGGTAGAACAAGTCAATGGTCAACATCTGGATATAAAAATCCTTTCACCCCATTTACAGGATATACCACAAATATACCAAAACCAAATGGAAGATTAAAACCAGATCAAACAAATGAAAACCGATCTGGATCACAAGAAAGTCCAGTTATTGTAGATCCTAAAAAAAGTGGTGATAAAATACCTGCATATACCGCAGTTGGAACAAAAGTTCTTTTTGCAGATACTTGTGGAGATACTTCTTTTAAAACAATTGAAAATGAACTTAATAAATTATTAAAATTTCTTCAAGACGCGCAAAATACAGTTAATGATGTTAGACAAAGAGTTAATGCGGCAGTTGATGTAATTACTGCAGCAATTAACTGGGTTGTTGGAAAAATGTTTGACTATCTTTATAAAACTTTATGTGGTGATGAAAATTCTGTACCTAAAAAAGAAGGGTTAATTCCTGCAGGATTAAATGCTCTTTACGCTACTGTATTTGGATCAACTCTTGCTGCAACTGGAAATCCTGGAACAGCACATCAGGCAGGAGTATCTGCACTTGAACCTTTTGTTCCTGCCGTTAATGTTTTAGAAGAAGCAATTGCTTGTGTTGCTGCAAATATTATGAAATTAATGAAGTCAATTGTTAGGCAGTTAATCAATTCATTTATTCAAAATGTAGAAAACTTGGTCAGTTGTGTAGTAGAACAATTTTTAGGAACATTAGTAAATAGTATTATTCAGGCAGTTGCAGATGGTCTTTCAGCAGCGTTATCTGGAGTTGCCTCTTTAGTAGGAGCAGCATTTAATGTTGTTGATATTTTACAAGAATCTGTTGATGCAATTAAGTCAATTGGTGGACTGTTTGATTGTAATCAAGAAAATACAAAGTGTTCTGGTATAAAAGAATGGACTGTAGGATATGGAGCAAAGAGTACATCAGATGTTGATGCTGTTTTTGATAATGTCCTTCAAAATGTAAATAACATTTCAGGAGCAGCAGTAGACTTAGCATCAGCAGTTAATTCTACATATCAATCAATTGATGCTATTACTAATGCAATTGATGTCTTTGATCCAACATCTTCATTTAATGAAGCAGTAAATGCTGCCTCTGCTTGTTTCTATGGAACACCGACAAGTTGTGGATCTCCAACAATTAATCTATTTGGTGGTGGCGGAACTGGCGCAACAGTAATTCCAATTTTTGGATCAATTAGACAAGTTCAACAAATTCAAGATACTATTAATAATGTTCAAAATACCGCAAGTATTATTGGAGCAATAGTTACGAATGGTGGATCTGGGTATACTTATCCACCATCTGTTGAAATTACAGATTCTTGCGATTTGGGATATGGTGCAGTTGCACAATCTGTAATTAATAATCAGGGACAAGTAACATCAGTTTATATTGTTTCTCCAGGTGAAGGATATCCTCTTGGAAATCAAGACACTTCTGGTGTTGTAGATGTTTATGTAGAATCTGCTGGATCTGGATATTCTGCTGATGATACTGCTACTGATAATTTAGGAAACACTTACACACTTACAGTTGATAATGGTGCAATCATTTCTGCCAAACCAATAAATATAGTTGAAGCAACAGAGTTACCAATTATAACTGTCAATTCTTCAACAGGTTCTGGTGCAATTTTAAGACCATTATTTGGATCAATAGAAAATATACCACCAAAAGAAATTAAGAAACAAATAGATTGTATCATATAAAATGGCGAAATCTTACGAAGCAAGAGATTATCTAAGTCTTGGTCCGCAATTCAGAATTGATGTGAATGAACCAATAACAGGTTCTGATGGAATATCAGTCTATAAACTTTATTCTTATAATGATAGTAATGATGTCAATCTAATGGCATTTACTGAATCTGGTTCTTTTAAACTTTATAATGATCGCTCTATTGAAATCGTTGCTGGAAATAAATCAAGTCCAGATGGTGTAGATATTGTAATCGCAGGATTGAATGGAGACATTACCATTACTGCGATGAGTAATGGTAATGTAAAAATTAAAGGAAAAAATATAATGATTGAAGCAGTTGAAGATTTAGATCTTAAGGCAGGCAGAAATATTACAGCACAATCTGGATCTGGAAGAATTTTAATGAAAGCAAATAAAATTGATCAAACAGCACTTTCTGGAAATGCAGTTATTAACACATTTTCAGCACGTTGTTTTGCACCTACTCCACTTGGAGCAGACTTTTCATTCGATTCATTTGTTGGTGGAACTGATGTTACAATAGGAATAGGATAATGTCAGTACTCAGTCTATTCAGTTTTTTATCTTCAACAATTAATCAAGGTCCAGAGGTTGGAAAGACAAGATATTATCATGATAATGCGATTTTTAAAGAAGGAATAACTGCTTGTGGAGATTCGATCACTTGTGGAAATTCCCTTATCTTTAAAGAGACAGCAATTTGTGGAGATACATTTATTGTAAAAAATCCAATTGAAAAAAATCCAGCAATACCAAATCTTTTTGTAGATGGAAATATTTTTGGATTCAAAAATTTAACAATCGCAAATGTCTCAACCTTTAATAATACGATAATTGCAAATCGTAATATTATTGCAAATGCAAAGATTACTCTCGCTGGATGTGGAGATGTTGCCGAAAGAATTAATAGAGCAGATACTCTTCCTTCTTCTGATTTAAATTTAAAGGAAAATATTTCTCCAATTAAAAATGCTTTAGATAAGGTTCAGAAATTAAATGGAGTTGAATTTGATTTTAAGAGTGAAGATGATTATGGATACTTAGAGAAGCATCAAATTGGTTTAATTGCACAAGATGTTCAAAAAGTTATTCCAGAAATTGTAGCAAAAAAAGAGAATGGAAATCTGGGTGTATCATATCAACATTTAACTGCACTATTGATTGAAGCAGTTAAGGAACAGCAAGATCAAATAAATGAATTAAGAAAAGAAATTAAAGAATTGAAAGGAGGTAATTTAAATGAGTCAACTAACTGATTTACTTTCCAATAAGATTTCTGGAAATAAAAGTTCTATTGATGCACTAAACGAAATAAAACCAGGAATACAAACTAATATCAATCTCTTTTCCCCAATCTGTGTAAATATTGATACACAAATTGTTGCGATTGCTTCAAGTATTGTGACGCTTCAAAATCAAGTTGCAAATCTTTATGCAGATGCTTATGCAGTTGGATGTGGAACTACAGGAGGATCTTCAACAATTTATCCTGATACTGTAAAAACTTATAGTTATAATTTATGTACTGAAAATTATGATGGAACTGCACCATATGATGTTACAAGTTCACTATTATCATCTGGAAATGTTGGTGTAGGAACTTATCTTCTTTATACTCAAAATGATAGTTCTCAATCTGGAATAGGAACTCTCTATGTTGGAATTGATAGTTGCAATAGACCTCTTGGTGGATGCACTTCTGGAGTTTGTGCTTCTTATGCATCATCAATCACTTCAAGACAAAATCAAATTGTAACGCTTAGAAATCAACTTGCAGATTTAATTTCTTCTTCAAATAAGGTTAAGACTGAAAGATCTGAATATGAAATTCAAAGATATGGAAACAATTATACAATCAAGATATTGACCGATGAAAATACAAGAATTTCACTTGCGATTACGACCATTAACACTTATTCATAAAAGACTTGACACCTGGGACCAGTTGCCCTATAATATGGGGGTAATCAACGAAACGACCCGAATGCCCGCTGAGACAGAAGAGTTCCTGACCCGTTGCGTAGTCGATACACTTGCTCGTAAGTTTTATCTCTACTCTAGCGAAGGATCTGAAAAGGTGGTAGAATGTGAAACTGTAGATCAATTTATGAACGTTCTTGAGGTTGTTCGCACCCAGTTAAACGAAGACACTCTAGTTTATTCAAATCCATTTTAAGAAAGATGAAGATTCTTACGGTTGAAGAATTGCAAGAAAAATTTGACTATTACCTTGATAGGGTTGAAGCAGGTGAGTCCTTCCTTATCAAGAGTGAATATGGTGAAGTAATGTTAGTTCCTTATCGTAAGTATGAAGAAGTTGACGACCTGATACGAATACATACGGATCACGAAGAAGGTTGTTGACAAAGAGTTCCAAATCCTCTATAATTGATTTGGATCCAAGGGGGCATAGTTCAACGGTTAGAACAGCAAGCTTATACCTTGTATTAGCGCCAGATTAGCGCGAGGTCCTGGTTCGAATCCAGGTGTCCCTATCTGCTTACTTATTTTGTAGTGGGTTTTGAGGGTAAGCAACAGTAAACCTACTTGAAAAAAGGAGAGTGAAAACCCCCAGCTGCAAGTCGGTGTGAAACAGACCTATGACTTGTATGCGCTTCTGTTTCACCGTATGGATCTCTCCTATTGCTCCTTTAGCAATCTGGTGAATGCAGCGAACTCATAATTCGCCTGAGGCGTGTTCGATCCACGCAAGGAGCACTTGACAATCTAAGCACTAAGTGTTATGATTGTCTTATCGTCGGTATGGTGGAATCGGTAGACACACCAGACTTAGTTAATTGAGCCTCATTTGGGAAACCTTATGAGTGTAACTCCTCAAA
>JACCDW012071523.1_pt1 | contig 24981 bp, 27 predicted proteins | sample 7449781 | NCBI WGS metagenome assembly JACCDW01 (sample SAMN15323449, study PRJNA562643) | freshwater metagenome | isolation source: river surface water | place: USA:Blue River Watershed | collected 2017-08-18
ATGACGATGCCGGGCTTGCCGAAGGTACCGAGCGCAGCGAAGATCGATATCGATGAGAACGGCAAGGTCGTCGGGCTGTTCTGAGCGGAGATTGTCGATGAGCTTCAATGACCATTTCGGCAAAGTCGCCGGTCAGTACGCGGACTTTCGCCCACGCTATCCCGAGGAATTATTTACCTGGCTGGCGATGCAATGCACGGGCGACGATCTGGCCTGGGATTGCGGTTGTGGTAGCGGGCAGGCATCGGTCATGCTGGCAAACCATTTCGCGCATGTACGCGCCACGGATGCCAGCCGCGAACAGATCGTGCATGCGCAACTATGCGCAGGTGTCGAGTACGACATCGCTGCTGCTGACAGCAGCGGTTTGCCCGAGCGCTCAGTTGATCTGGTCACGGTCGCGCAGGCATTGCACTGGTTCGATCTACCCTCCTTCTATGAAGAAGTACGGCGCGTCGGCAAGCGTGGTGCCGTGATCGCCGCATGGACCTATGGCATCAATGCAGTGGACGGCGATGCGGTGAACTTGGCGGTGCAGCACTTCTATCGCGACATCGTCGGTCCGTTCTGGCCAGCGGAACGCCATCATGTCGAGACCGGCTATCGTGAACTGGATTTCCCGTTCGATCGCATCGACACACCGGAATTCTCGATGGCGCAGGCATGGTCGCTGCCGCAGCTGCTAGGCTATTTCCGCTCATGGTCCGCGACCGCGCGTTACCGGGCGGCGAATGGCGACGATCCGGTCGAGTTACTGGAACAGCAGCTCTTGCCTCTGTGGGGTGATCCGGCGCAGACGCGTGCGGTCCGCTGGCCCCTGTCCGTGATCGCGGGTCGACTGGACTAGTCCGGCGATCCATTCAATAATCCGGGGCAAACAAGAATAACGACATGATCCTCGAACCCGAAGCGCTCAATGCACTGTGGCTGACCGTGAAGCTGTCTGCGGTGGTCACCCTGATCCTGCTGTTGGTCGGCACGCCGGTCGCGTGGTGGCTGGCGCGCACCGCATCGCCACTCAAGGCGCCGGTCGGCGCGCTGGTTGCGCTGCCACTGGTGCTGCCGCCAACCGTGCTGGGTTTCTATCTGCTGCTGGCGATGGGGCCGAACGGTTTCGTCGGGAAACTTACCTCATCACTCGGCCTTGGCCTGCTGCCATTTACTTTCTGGGGACTGGTCGTCGCCTCGGTGTTCTATTCGCTGCCTTTCATGGTGCAGCCACTGCAGACGGCGTTTGAATCCATCGGCCGTCGTCCGCTGGAGGTCGCGGCGACGCTTGGCGCATCGCCGGTGGATGCCTTCTTCAGCGTGGCGCTGCCAATGGCCTTGCCCGGATTTCTGACGGCGTCGGTAATGAGCTTCGCGCACACCGTCGGCGAATTCGGCGTGGTGCTGATGATCGGCGGGAACCTCGCCGGACAAACACGCGTCGCGTCAGTGCAGATCTATGATTATGTGGAAGCGATGCAATACGAGCATGCGCATTCGGTGGCGCTGATTCTGATTACCTTCTCTTTCGTCGTACTGCTGGCGCTGCATCTGTCGCGACCGCGCGTGAAAGGCGGTGTCTGAGATGAGCGGCATTCAGGCACGATTGTCCCTGCGATGGCCCGGCTTCTCGCTGACCGCGGATCTGGATCTGCCGGGTCGCGGAATCACTGCGGTATACGGTCCGTCCGGCTGCGGCAAGACCACGCTGTTGCGCTGCCTCGCGGGACTGGAGCGTGCCGAAGGCTCTCTACTGGTTAACGGCGAGCTGTGGCAGGATGGTTCGAGCTTCGTACCGCCGCATCACCGCGCGATTGGTTACGTCTTCCAGGAAGCCAGTCTGTTCCCCCACCTGTCCGTGCTCGGTAACCTGCATTACGGGATGAAGCGTTCGCGTTCGACGGCTTCCGATCGCTTCGATCTCGATATGATCGTGGACCTGCTAGGCATTCGCTCGCTGCTGGCGCGCCGCCCCGACACCCTGTCGGGTGGCGAACGACAACGTGTGGGTATTGCACGCGCGCTCGCCGTGCATCCGAAACTGCTGCTGATGGATGAGCCGCTGGCAGCGCTTGACCACCGACGCAAGCAGGAAATCCTCCCCTACCTCGATCGCCTGCAGTCAACCCTGCAGATACCGGTGGTCTATGTCACGCATTCACCGGATGAAGTCGCGCGACTCGCGCATCATCTGGTGGTGATGGAAGCCGGAAACGTGCTGGTCAGCGGCGGTCTCGCTGAAACGCTGTCGCAACTCGATCTGCCGGTCAGGCTGGGCAACGAACCCGGCGTGGTATTCGACACCGTGGTTGCTGAAATCGATCAACGATGGCATCTCGCGCGCATGGATTTCGATGGTGGCGGTCTGTGGATACGCGATCCGGCATTGCCCATCGGCGCGACGGCGCGCGTCAGCGTGCTGGCCAGCGATGTCAGTCTGGCGCGCGAACAACCCGGCAAGAGCAGCATACAAAACTGCCTGCGCGGTCGTATCGATAGGATCGCTGACGACGAGCATCGCGGACTCGCGCTGTTGCGTGTGCAGGTGGGTGCAGCGGCATTGCTGGCCCGAATCACGCAGCGGGCGCTGGCCGAGCTGGCGCTGCAAGTGGGCGATGACGTGTGGGTACAGGTAAAATCTGTCGCGCTGGCTCGCTAAAGAATCCATGATGCGTCTGACTACCCTGCTGCGACCTACCCTACTGATTATCCTGCTGGCGGGCATGCCGCTGGGCGCGCATGCGGAAACGCTGCGCTTCAACTGCCGGGGCTACATGCCGATCTATCTTGGCAGCTGGTCGCCGATCAATCCGGATCCAACCGAGTTCGATCTGCTGGCGATCGAAGTGAACGAAGCCACCAAGATGACCAGCTTCGTGCTGACCATGATCGGCCGCACGAATTTTGCGACCAAGATCAGCGATGCTCATGTCAAAGGCGCGATCGCCTACCGCCAGCTGATGGTGGATGACATGATCGAGTTCATCGACTTCCATCTGAATCGCGGTACTGGCGAAGTCAACATCACCGCGCTCGAAAAATCCCGCCGTCCTCATCTGCTGTACCGCGGCCGCTGCCAGCTGTACAAGCCGCCGTTCTGACGGCTAAACCTTCACTGCTCCCGGCCACTACAACGCACTGCATCCAATCTGAGATGTGAAGTCCATCCGTATGGCTGAGGCATGGCTACAAAAATACGCTGGCGGAGTCGCCATATAATTTGGCCTGGCCGATGAAGGCGCCTAACGTCAAAAATAATATTCCGATAACAGGGTCTGCAGATGCAGGATATCGTCGCGCTTTACTTACTCACACTCGCGTCCGTCGCACTGGGCCTGTTGCTAGCGTCACTACCCTACCTCGGAAACCGCGTCGAGGGCCGTCCTCACCCACTGTGGGCGCTGTCACTAACGCTTTTTGTCCTATCGCTGGGCAGCTTCGCTTGGATCACTTCACAGGCGGCGATACTTGGAACAGCGCAATTCGGAATTACGACGTTTGCCAACACCTTGTTGTTCGCTGCGGCTGCTCTGCAAGCGGCTTTCTTTCGTCACCTGAACGCTCCCGATCAGACACCACCCTTTGCCTCGATCACCTTGGCGATCCTGAGTTTCGCTGGCCTGTTTGAATGGGTACGGCAGGCAAGCAGCTTCGACGCGCGCGTATTACTGCTGACCGGTATGACAGGAGCAATGCTGGTCTGGCAAATCATGGAGATTCTTCGCTTGCGGACCCGTGAATCGACGCCGCAGATTACTTTTCTTTTGTGGACAACGGTCGGTGAGCTGGTCTGCATGGCACTGCGATTCATGTTGGCGCTGTGGAATGAGGCGAATGTAGCGTACTTCACCCAGATACCCGTGGTACTGATCACAGCGACGATGCTGAACGGTCTGTTCAATTTGCTTTCGTACGTTGGAATCAACAAATACTGGGCTGAAAAAACGTCGCTGGATCGCGCCAGCGCTCTGCTCGAAAGCACACAAGTAAAGGCGCTGGCTGCTGAAAAAGACAGGCTCATCCTGCGGCTGATGGCGGCTAATAAAACCGCCGCCAGCGGCGCTTTGTCCGCATCAGTTACCCATGAGCTGGCACAGCCACTGACGGCTCTCGGTCTGAACCTGAGCTCACTGAAGCATTCGCTCGCACAATCGCCGCCCGATGCTGAGCAACAACGCCTGCTCGAACGCTGTGTCGACAACACGCAGCGTCTGAACGCGGTTTTGCGGACAGTGCGTAGTATGTTTCTCACGAACGAGATAGCTGAAGAGAATTTCGCAATCGGTAGCGTTCTGGAATCTGTTGCATCGCTGGCGGAAATGGAGGCACAACGCCACGGAATCACACTGAGGATCGATGGGGATGGCGAGCGCATCATTCGCGGACGACCATCCGAGTTGCAGCACGCACTACTGAACCTGACGCTGAACGCGATGGAGGCCTTGTCGCCGCTCAGAACACCGGAAAAAAAGGTGGATATCCGTGCCGTTGAGGACACTGAAGCCTTGCGGATAATCGTCTCGGATAACGGTCCGGGTGTATCAGCCGACAGGTCGGAACGGATTTTCGACATGCTGGATTCCGATAAGCCAGGCGGCATGGGGCTCGGACTATGGCTATGCCGCCATATCGCCGAGCGTCACGGCGGCTCGATCATGCACCGGCCCAATCTGCCGTCAGGCGCGATCTTCGAGTTCGTGTTGCCGAACCGCCCACCGGTCGCAATGATGGAGAACGACTGAGATCAAGCCTATCGCGCTGGTCGGTGCCTGAGATAGCGCTGATAGCGCAAACCTAACCAGACGAACAGACAGGCCATTGATGCATTAACCATGGCCTGCGACTCGTTACCCTGCCAGCTGATATCGCGCAGCTTCAGCAGATTCATTGCGGCGAACAGGCCCAGTGACGACAGCGATAAGGTGCCGAAGATCCGGGTGTCAACCCGCTGATTCAGCACGGCCCACAAACAAAGTGACAGCAAGATCGCATTCGAGATCAAGTTCACCCACCAAATCATCTCTCCGTGCCTCCTAGCAGTCGTGCGCGAATTTTCTGTATCAAACCATTCTCGATCTCGCGGAAGATTTCTCTCCCGATCGCCAGCGCGAATAACCCAATCAGAAACTGCAGTGACGCATGCAATTCCTTCTGATCTGCCCCGCACCACCGAATCAATACCGGCGCGACATAGACCGCGCAAGTGACGCCGGCACAAATACTGGACAGCTTGTGATAAATGGAAAGCCCCCTGCCGACGAACTGCAGCGATACGACCGAGCCGGCCAAGCTGGGCAGCAGCGGTAACAGCATATCCTTGAGGGCCATATAGGCCATCTGCCAAAAATCAGGACTCATGATCATCCACCCGGGACGAGGGTCGCGGAGCGCGATAGATGCATTGATAGCGCGGACACCGACACTGCTTCAAGGGGCAGACATACTTTGGTTGGCGGGATGCCCCGGTTCGACCGGGTTTGAGCAAATCGGATTGCGCACCCTCATGCTTTGGGGTCCATTTGAGGTACCGCCAAGATGGCGCTTCGCGCGCCAGCGCCCGGCTCGGTGCGACCTTGGATTGGAAGACAGATGGATTGCCAACCCTGAAAATCGGCACCAAGACGCTACATTTAATAAGGAGTCGCCGTGGGAACACCAATCAACGACAGAGTCCGGACCTTGCAGTATTTCAGGGCGTGGTTCAGTGACAAACCAGCCGATACGTTTTGCGATGAAGTCACCACTGGACCGCCCCGAGCTCGAACGAGCCGGTCGTTATCCTCGCGCGAGACTTACGGTTGAATCAAAAAACTAGTCGAGGAAAAAAAAGGCCGGCATCTAACGATACCGGCCTTTCTATACTGGCGTCCCCACGGGGATTCGAACCCCGGTACTCACCGTGAAAGGGTGATGTCCTAGGCCTCTAGACGATGGGGACAAAACTTGAATTCTGTCCGTACTGCAGGCCTATGTGCTGCTTCTGCGCGCGCTGATTGTAGCTCAGTGGTGGAGGTAAGCGGGATCGAACCGCTGACCTCTTGCATGCCATGCAAGCGCTCTCCCAGCTGAGCTATACCCCCGTATGCGGCAGAAGCGAGATTATAGCCAATTCTTTTCTGACGTGTAAATCCCGGCGGGAAAATATTTTTACAGGTACGGTGCCAGCCTTTTCAGCACCACATCGCGCCCGAACAGCTGCAACACTGCATCGACCGATGGCGTTTGCAGCTGACCGGTGACGGCCAGCCGGATCGGCATGGCCAGCTGCGGCATCTTCATCTGGTGGTCGGCCAGCACCTGCTTCATCAGCGCGGCGATTGCCTCCTTCGTCCAGTTGATCTCCTTGGCACCCGCCGCGAACTGCGCGAGTGCAGCGCGCGCGCCCTCGGTCAGGTGCTGCGCCAGCAGCGCCGGGTCGGGTTTCGGTTCGCGGTAGAACAGCATCGCGGCATCGGCCAGCTCGACTACGGTATTGGCACGGTCCTTCAGCAGCGCAATCGCCTCAGCGATCGGCGGCGCGCCGTCAAATGTCGCGCCATAGCTGATCAACTCGGGCATGGCCAGTTGCGCAAGACGCGCATTGTCAGCCTGTTTGATGTAATGATTGTTCAGCCAGGCCAGTTTCTCCGGATTGAATTGCGCCGGTGATTTGGTCAGATGGTCAAGGTCAAACCACTGACAAAACTGTTCCATGCTGAAGATCTCGTCATCGCCATGGCTCCAGCCCAGCCGCGCAAGATAGTTCAGCATCGCCTCCGGCAGATAGCCCTGCGCCGGATATTCCATCACGCTGACGGCGCCGTGCCGCTTCGACAGTTTCTCGCCGTCGGCGCCGAGGATCATTGGCACATGACCATACACCGGCAGTTCACCGCCCAGCGCCTTCAGCACGTTGATCTGGCGCGGCGTGTTGTTCACATGGTCATCGCCGCGGATCACGTGCGTGATCTTCATATCCCAGTCGTCAACCACCACGCAGAAGTTGTAGGTCGGCGTGCCATCCGGACGCGCAATCACGAAGTCGTCGAGTTCGCGATTGGAAATGGTAATGGTGCCCTTGACCGCATCGTCCCAACTGACGTCGCCATCGAGCGGATTACGGAAGCGAACCACCGGCTTTGCGCCATCAGGAATCGCCGGCAGAGTCTTGCCCGGCTCCGGACGCCAGGTGCCGTCATAGCGGGGCTTGTCGCCAGCCGCGCGCTGACGCTCGCGCATCGCCTCGACCTCGTCCGGCGTGCAATAGCAATGGTAGGCCGTACCGTCCTTCAGCATCTGCGCGATGACTTCGCGATAGCGATCCATGCGCTGCATCTGGTAGAACGGGCCTTCGTCATGATGCAGCCCCAGCCATTGCATGCCGTCGATGATGGCCTGCACCGCCTCCGGCGTCGAACGCTCGAGGTCGGTATCCTCAATGCGCAAAATGAAAGTACCCCCGAAACGACGCGCATAGGCCCACGCAAACAGCGCGGTGCGCGCGCCACCTAGGTGAAGATAGCCTGTGGGACTAGGGGCAAAGCGGGTGCGTACGGTCATGAAACTGCTCTGGATCTCGGAAAACCGCTATTTTAGCCGCTGGCACTGGCCCGGGCCCACACTGATAAAATCCCGGTTTCCTCAATTCAGTCCTGCCCGGCAATGAGCGCCACCGCAAATACCCCGTCAGCGCGCCAGCTGTTCGTCACCACCGCCCTTCCGTACGCGAATGGCGCTTTCCACATCGGCCACATCATGGAATACATCCAGGCCGATATCTGGGTGCGCTTTATGCGCATGCGCGGTCACGAGGTGCATTTCGTTGGTGCGGACGACGCGCACGGCGCGCCGATCATGATCGCCGCCGAGAAGGCCGGCGTGACACCGCAGGAGTTCGTCGCGAAGATCGCCGCTGGCCGCAAGCAGTATCTGGACGGATTTCATATCGCGTTCGACAACTGGCACTCGACCGACAGCCCGGAAAATGTGGAACGCTCGCAAACCATTTACAAACGGCTGCGCGACGATGCAAAGCTGATTACGACCAAGACCATCGAGCAGTTCTTCGATCCGATGAAGAACATGTTCCTGCCTGACCGCTATATTAAGGGCGAGTGCCCGAAGTGCGGTGCAAAGGACCAGTACGGTGACTCCTGCGAGGTCTGCAGCGCGGTATACGCGCCGACCGAACTGAAAAACCCCTACTCAACGCTGACCGGCGCAACACCGGTAATGAAGACCTCCGAGCATTACTTCTTTCAGCTATCAGATCCGAAGTGTGTCGAATTCCTGCGCAGCTGGGCGCTGGACCCGAACCGGCTTCAGCCGGAGGTCGCGAACAAGGCCCGCGAGTGGCTTGACAGCGAAACCGGTCTCGGTGACTGGGACATCAGCCGCGACTCGCCCTACTTCGGCATCGACATTCCGGACGCGCCGGGCAAGTATTTCTATGTGTGGCTGGACGCGCCGATCGGCTACCTGGCGTCGCTGAAAAATTATTTCGAAAAAACCGGACGCGACTACGACGCCTTCATGGCGGATCCAGCGACCGAGCAGTATCACTTCATCGGCAAGGACATCACGTACTTCCACACGCTGTTCTGGCCAGCGATGCTGCACTTTGCCGGCATGAAGGTGCCGAACAATGTATTTGTGCATGGCTTCATTACGGTCAGCGGCGAGAAGATGTCGAAGTCGCGTGGCACCGGCATTTCACCGCTGCGCTATCTCGACATTGGCATGAACCCGGAATGGATGCGCTACTACATCGCAGCCAAGCTGAACGCACGCGTCGAGGACGTGGACTTCAACCCGGATGATTTCATCGCCCGCGTCAACAGCGACCTGATTGGCAAGTACGTCAATATCGCCAGCCGCGCAGCAGGTTTCATCGCAAAGAAATTCGACGGCAAGCTGGCCATGGGATGGGCGACGGATGACGATGCCTTCCTGTCCGGATTGCGCAAGGCTGGGCATGAGATCGCCGCGCTGTACGAAGCGCGCGACTACGGCAAGGCGCTGCGGGTGGTGATGGAGCAGGCCGATATCGTGAATGCGTATGTCGATGCGAACAAACCATGGGAACTGGCGAAGGATCCGGCCAATAATGCGAAGACACAGGAAGTCTGCTCGCGCCTGCTGGAAGCGTTCCGCATCCTGACCATTTATCTGAAGCCGGTACTGCCGATGCTGGCGGCGCAGGTTGAGTCCCTGCTAAATGTCGCACCACTACAATGGAATGACATCACTCATGCGCTGCCGGATCAGCACACGATGAAGACCTACACTCACCTGATGACTCGTGTGGAGACCAAGATGCTGGATGACCTGTTCGAAGCGCCGGCCGACACTGCCCCTGCGCCGGAGTCCGACATCGAGGCCATCGATGCCGAAATCAAGATCGATGACTTCGTGAAGATCGATCTGCGTGTCGCTCAGATCGTCGACTGCGAACAGGTTGAGGGTTCAGACAAACTGCTACGCTTGACGCTTGATGTCGGCGAAGGCCGCACGCGCAATGTGTTCTCGGGCATCAAGTCGGCGTACCAGCCAGACGATCTGAAAGGCAAACTGACAGTCATGGTTGCCAATCTGGCACCGCGCAAGATGAAGTTCGGTATCTCTGAAGGCATGGTGCTGGCCGCCAGTGCGCAGGACGAAAAAGCCCATCCCGGCATCTACATTCTGGAGCCGTGGCCGGGCGCAAAGCCGGGCATGCGTATCCGCTGAGGGTAAAATACCCTCTAAACCAATCCGGAAATTCTGGCCATGAGTCTTTTCAATAAACAAACAGCGTATGTCTCCGACTTCACTCGCTTCCTCAGCGACATGAAGCAGCAAAACCCGAAACTCGAAGCCGACCAGCAAGCTGGCCGCGCCCGACTGTGGGACAAGGAGAAAGTCGACCTTGAGGAAATGCGCCGCGTGCAGGAATCGCGCGTGAAGCAGAAGGCCTACGTTTACCAGTCGCTCTAAGACCCTGATCGTGGAAACCAGCACGGAATCAAATAACGGCGCCGAGAGCGTCGCCCCGGAAATCATTCCGACCGGCGCGCCCGACGGCACCGTCGATGTCGTCGACGGCGTCGCATTCGCGAAGCTGTACGGCGAACCGCTGTTCAAGCTGCCAAACGATCTGTACATCCCGCCCGACGCGCTCGAGGTTTTTCTCGAAGCGTTCGAAGGCCCGCTCGACCTGCTGCTGTACCTGATTCGCAAGCAGAACTTCAATATTCTGGACATCCCGCTGGCGGCGGTCACGCTGCAGTATCTTGACTATGTCGAGCAGATCCGCCAGCGCAATCTGGAGCTGGCCGCCGACTATCTGCTGATGGCTGCGATGCTGATTGAGATCAAGTCGCGCATGCTACTGCCGGCAAAAAAAGTCGAAGGTTCGGAAGAGCCGCTTGATCCGCGCGCGGAGCTTGTGCGCCGTCTGCTGGAATACGAGCAGATCAAGCTGGCCGCATTCCAGCTCGACACGCTGCCGCAGGTGGGCCGCGATTTCGTGCGTACGCAAGTCTATGTTGATCAGACAGTCGTCACACGCTTCCCGGACGTGAATATTGCCGACCTGCAGTCGGCATGGAACGACTTGCTGCGCCGGGCGAAACTGACGGCAAAGCATACGATCAGCCGTGAGGAACTGTCAGTACGTGAGCACATGACGCAGATTCTGCGCCGGCTGCAAAGCGCGAAATTTGTTGAGTTCCAGGATTTGTTTGACCCGTCACGCGGCGTGCCGGTCGTGGTCGTGAATTTCATTGCGATGCTCGAGCTCGCCAAGGAAACCCTGATCGAGATCACCCAGGCCGAAGCTTTTGCGCCAATCTACGTGCGACTCGCTTACTCGCCCAACTGACGCCGTCTGTACAAATCGCCGGCGCTGCAGGCGCATCAATGCCGGCGAGCCTCACCGACCGAGACCTTCATGAAAATCATCTCCTCGATCGCGGAATTGCGCGATCAGCTTCGTGGCCAGTTGCGCACCGCCTTCGTGCCCACCATGGGCAATCTGCACGAAGGCCACCTGTCGCTGATGCAGCTGGCGCGCAAACATGGCGATCCGGTGGTGGCATCGATTTTTGTGAATCGACTGCAATTCGGTCCGCATGAAGACTTCGACAAATATCCTCGCACTTTTGCAGCCGATATCGAGAAGCTTGAGAAGGAAGGCGTGTATGTTCTGTTCGCGCCGACCGAGAAAGATATTTATCCGGAGCCGCAGGAGTTCCGTATCCAGCCACCGAATGATCTTGGCAATACGCTTGAGGGTGAATTCCGTCCCGGCTTCTTCACCGGCGTGACCACCGTCGTGATGAAGTTGTTCTCCTGCGTGCAGCCCCGGGTTGCCGTGTTTGGCAAGAAGGAGTACCAGCAACTGATGATCGTACGGAACATGGCGCGTCAGTTCGCGCTGCCGACCGAGATTATCGCTGCCGAGACCTTTCGCGCCGATGACGGACTGGCGCTGTCGTCGCGCAACAGCTATTTGTCGGAAAGAGAACGCGCCGAAGCGCCGACCCTATACCGCGAACTGAATCAGGTCGCTGATGAAATGCGCGCAGGAAATCTCGATGTCTCTCTGCTGGAAAACAATGCGATGCGGCGTCTGGCTGACCGCGGCTGGAAGCCGGATTACATCGCCATCAGAAAGCGTATCGACCTGCAACCGCCGACCGCCGGTGACCTCGCGACGAATGAACCGCTGGTCGTCCTGGCTGCCGCGAAGCTGGGATCCACGCGCCTGATCGACAACCTCGATATCTGATGTTCTATCGGTGCTGACTCGAAGCTGATCGCACTGTCCCATCCTATAAATACAATCCGGAGACAAGCATGGATGTCACGCAGATCGAGAAAATGCGGCAACTTGCGCAGGGAACACTGACGGATCATCTCGGCTTCGAACTGCTGTCCGCCGAGGATGGCCGAATCACCGCCGCATTTGACGTTCAGGGTCATCATCTGGCGCCGAACGGTTTCCTGCACGCCGCCTCCATCATCATGCTCGCTGACAGCTGTTGCGGATTCGGCTGCATGCTGCACCTGCCCGACGGTGCGCAGAGCTTCACTACGATCGAGATCAAGAGCAATCATCTGGGCACCGCCCGCGACGGACGCGTCGAATGTGAAGCGAAACCGGTACATCGCGGCCGCACCACCCAGGTATGGGACGCGACAGTCACGGCAGCGGGTAAGACAATCGCGCTGTTCCGCTGCACGCAGATGATTCTGTGGCCGAAAGCGGGTTAATACGCTCCAAAGCGCGTGATCGGAGAAATACGCCAGCGTTTCACCGGTCAGAAATCATACCTCGCCAGTAGTCGGAAGGTTCTCGGATCGGCCGGATAGTAAAACGTATCGTTTGCGAACGAATTCATATTGAATCCGAAGCCCCCATAGGCGGCGTATCTGACGTCGGTCAGGTTCATGAGTCTCGCCTCAATCTTCCAGCGATGAATCTTCCATGCGGCCGACACATCCAGCGTCGTATAGCCATCAAGAAAAGCTGCCTCATTTGCATAGTCGTCGCCGTAGCGGCGCTTGCTGATGTAGTTCAACCGTGCCGACCATAGGTAGCCGGCACTACTGCTCCAGCTCAGCCCCGCGCTTGCCAGTACTTTCGGAATCATAGGCAACTGGTAGCCGGCATAGGAACCGGCATCGACCAGTGCCTCTTGTCGTGTCAACGAAAAATTACCACGCAGTTCATCACTTAAACGGACTTTTGCATTCGCGTCCACGCCGCGGCGCTGCGTGCCTGACAGATTCATATTGCCGCCCATGACAGGATCACTCGTGATTTCATCTTTCATCTCCTGCTGGTAGACGCTGATCGTGTACACACCATGGGTCGCTGTCACGCTGGCGCCGACTTCCCGGATCTCACCATACTGTGGCTTGAGGCTGGCCACAAAGGCTGGCTCGTAGGTCACCGGATCCAGGCCATACAGCTCATCCGTGTTCGGAAAACGATAGACAAGACCGGTACGGGCATACGCTCGCCAGGCACCTGCCTGATAGGAAAGCGCGGCCTCATGCGCGGACCGTGTCGCCGCCGAGTTGCCCGCCATGGCGGGATTGCCATCATAGGCAGACTGGCTCGCCTGTTGCGACAAGCGCTGCCCGCGCCACCCTAAACTCAGCGACCACTGCTGATCCAGTTCAAACAGGTTTTGCAAATAAACCGCGTGACTGCTCTGCGCGGCATTTTGTTTGTATTGATCGGAGGTGACTGGCGTGGTTGTGCTTTCCGCACTGCCCCGATAAAAGTCATAACCGACGGTTGCTTTGCTACGAACGCCACCGAACAGATAGGTCGCCTTGAATTTCGGACTGAAGGCGATGAAATCCCTCGACAGATTTCGGGTCTGTTCCTTGGGATTGGTATTGTCGCTGTAGCCGCTGCGTCCGTCCTTCGACAAGATGACATCAGCATCAAAGTCAATGGCTGAGGTCAGTGCCATCTGCAGACCGGGTCGAATTCTGAAGCCCTCACGGCTGGACCGGTCGCCGGGGTGAATCGATTGCACCGGGTTACTCAGATAGTCGGATTTCCACAGGCCGCCCGGCATGCCGATACTCTCATTGAAGGCAGAAAGATCGACGAATCCGCGCAGGGTATCGGACTGGCCCCATGCCAAGCGCCCGCCTGCGGAGTAACGTTCCTGATCGCTGTTCCGGCGCCAGCCGTCACTGCCACCGTACTGCACATGAAGGTTTGCATCCGCGCCACCGAGATCCCATGCTGTTTGCGCACTGGCTTCTCGCAGACCATAGCTACCGAAGCCGACCTGAGCACTGCTACCTGCCTGCCCCTTACGGGTAACGATATTGATCACACCACCCGTCGCACGATCGCCATACAGCACGGTACCACTGCCCGGCATGATCTCAATCCGCTCAATGCTGGACATCGGCACCAGCGACCAGTCGATTGAACCGCTGTCGATAGGATTCAGACGCTGCCCGTTCAGCAGCACGAGCGTATTACTTGATGCCGTGCCCACGTTTCCTGCGCCGCGCAGATTGACCACTGAATCGATGCCGAGCGCCCCGTACAAGGGCATGACATGGGTACCCGGCAGACCCGATAGCAGATCCGGCACACTGGCAGCAGGAATACGCTCGAGTTCTTCGCGGGTGAGCACAACGATATTTCCCGCTGTTCTTGGCGCTGTCTCTTCAAAACGGGACGCGGTGACGATGACTTCGCCGAGAGCTCGCCCTGCCGGAATGACGGCCAGAGGCGATTCAGCGCGCGCGTGCGTGGCACAGACGGCCAGCAACCACGCAACAAATCGGAGTTGCATAGATCAGGTTCCAGAAAACGCTTCAATGGCCCAGCATCCCCGCAGGGCCATTGTCGGAATGAGCATCAGCAGCGCATTGCGCTGCGCACGACATTCATCTCGATAGAAAAGGAGCGCGAACCGATGATCGGTATCCGGTAAACCGGCGAAACCACCCCGTTCGCCTCTCCCACCTGATCTGGCCGGTATCCGGGCTAACAAGCGACTCCGCTGGACCTTCCCATGCCAATGGCACAGTGGTAGAGAGGCGGATTGCATGACTGCGGTCATGCGCTTGCTTACCGTTGCGGGGGCAGCACACGTTGGCCCTATCCCTGAAAGAGATGCAGGCTCCGTGTTTCCCGTTTAACTGCCCGTCATGGTCGACGGGCGGGCACCAGAACGTCGACAGTGTAGTGGAAGGCCTGTCGGCGCGTCAACGAAACTCACTGTTTTGCCGTCTGGCGGGTGTGCGCAGGCATAGCGCTTGATGTCAGGCCTCATTGTCGGGCTTCAAGGTCACCAGCTAACCTCAGGCCGATTGATTCGATCCCGAACGCGCTCTCCGATCCTGCTGCCGATTCATGAATTCGGTCGCCAGCAGGACCTCGCGCAGCAGATAAATGAAACTGCCGGTCAGTGACACCATGGCCAGCACAAAAAATCCGGCAATCACGGTTGCCAGCCGTAGATTGAGCGCATCGGTAATAAACAGGCCAGCCACCACCATACAAATCAGCAGCGCGCAGCTGGTTGACAGGAAGATCGCACGATTGATTTTCTTTGCCCGCCGGAACAGCACTTCGAGTTCCGCCAGCCACAGTGGCGCTTGAATTGTCCCTGACTCACGTTGCTGATCGAGCCGTTCTTCAAGATAGCGTTTGCGATCAATGATGCGTGCCAGACGATTAGTCAGCACCAGCATGTTGGTACCGACACCCGTCAGCAGAAAGACCGGCGCAATCGCCAGTTGAATGATGTGTCCGATTTCGTCTGGTTTGATTTCCATAAGGGTCGCTCTGTGTGCTGCTGCGTGGTCCTGTCAGCGGGAAGTCTAACAGCACGTAATTTCTGCAGGGAAATTCTGTTCGGTGATCATAAAGTTTCCTCAGGAAATCGATTCCATTTCCCTTGAGAATCAACCCGCGATTTTTAAGCACGAAACTTCTCAGCTATCCCCTTTTTTGATCCAAATCATATAGGTCGATTGGTGAAAAGCTGATACATTTAACAAAACTGTTGCTATTTTGTTACTAACGGGAAATGGTGATGAATAGAAGATTGACTGGCTTCAACGAAATGCAACATGACGCATGCGGCAACGCTGCAGGGAGCAGAAGCGAATGATGCGCGTGGTACTCGCCGACGACCATGCGCTGATGCGGGAAGGTCTGAAATACATCCTGCGTAAGGCTGAAGACATCGACATCATTGCCGAGGCCACTGATGGCTTCGAAGTGCTGGCCCTGGTGCGCAAGGGTGGGTTCGATGTGCTGGTGATGGATCTGTCAATGCCGGGAAGGAGCGGAATGGATCTGATCAAGCAAATCAAGGAAGAGGCACCGCAAATCGCAGTGCTGGTACTGACCATGCATGACGAAGATCAGTATGCAGCCCGCGCGATACGGCTGGGCGCGCACGGCTACATCACCAAAGAAAGCGCCGGCACGGAACTGGTGACTGCGATTCGTAAGGTGCACGCCGGCCGCCCGTATATCAGCATGGAAGTCGCTGAGCAGCTGGCAATGGATGCCATGCCGAACCGGCATGAGCTTCCGCACAAGGCACTGACGAATCGTGAATTCGAAGTCTTCAACATGCTCGTCACCGGAAAATCAGTGACAGACATTGCAGACGTACTTCATCTGTCGGTGAAGACCGTGAGCACCCACAAAGCGCACATCCTTCAGAAGCTGGGCACACCCTCACTGGCCGAGCTGGTGCAGTACGCGATGGCGCAGGGCTTGCTGGAAAAATTCCGGCCCTAAGTTCGCGCGCCCTACTGATCGCAAGGAGGAAACACAGATGCTAGGAAAGCCCTTACGAAATCTCGGTTCGAAACCGCAGAGCATTCAGGCTGGCCCGATAGCTTTGACCAAGTCGAGTCCGGATACTAGCAAGCGCATCAAGCATGACCTGCAGAAAGCAGAAAAAGCGGCGGAGATCAGCTCAGGGCACCGATCTCCGCCGTGTACTGCCCACCCATCATCGGGTCGTGCAACGGTCTCACACATCAATGTTCACCGATGAGCAAGCGCCAGCGAAATGCAAAACCATTCCAGCCCTAGAAATCAGGAGATGAATATGACACCGACTCAGTTTTCCGAACTGCGCAGCGAGTCAGCAAGTGCGGGGATTCATGGAGGGGCCACCGAAGCCGGGTGGCAACGACAAGGCAAGCTCTGGTCCAACCTGAAGGAATTATGTGAACTCTTGCGCATACCTGCCGCGCCGGCGGTCAGCGATGAGGAATTTCTTTTTCAGCACGTGCAATTCAAGACCGGGCAGCGAGTACACACCATAGGCCAGACCTTCGACACGCTGTTTATCGTGCATTCAGGTTTCCTGAAAACCGTGCTGATCGATGAGTTCGGTAATGAGCAAGTGTTGAGCTTTCCGATGAAAGGCGACTTGTTCGGCGTCGATGGTATTCATAACAAGCGATACACCTCCGAAGCCGTGGCGCTGTCGAACTGCGATCTGATCCTGCTGCCGTTCAAGAAATTCACGCAACTCGGCCGTGCCTACGCTGAACTCGAACATGCAATGTACAGCGTGATGAGTCGCGAGCTGGTTCGGGAGCAGTCCATGGTGAGCATGCTGGGCGCATTGTCGGCCGAGGCAAGGGTCGCTCGCTTCCTGGTCTCGCTGTCGGAAAGATTCGCGGACATGGGTTACTCCAGCAAGCTGTTTAATCTGCGCATGACCCGTCATGAAATCGGCAGCTATCTCGGACTCACACTGGAAACGGTTAGCCGCACCTTATCCGCGTTTAATGAAATCGGTCTGATTACCGTGGACCAGCGTTCAATCGGCATCAAGGATCTCGAGTCTTTGCGCACCTTACGCCGTCTGCCGCCGTCCAGCGCACGCTCGAAGGCCGCGGGACGCCGCGCCCGTGAAGCGGCCGCCGCCCGTGCGGCCGCTGCCGGCACGGACAAAGATTTCCCGGGTGTGGCCGCCTGACCTCGCCGCCCTGAGCTGACAGGAAAACTCCGTCAACCCTGCCTCTTGACGGAGACGGTCCTGTCAGCCGACCTTCATGATCGAAGTGGGCGCTGATTAACGCTTGAGCAGTCTGCGCCGTGTTCTGCAACGGCGTTGCCCGGCTTACTTGCGACCGCCACGTCCCTTGTGAGCCGGCGTATGTCCCTGCGGGTGACCATTGACAACGCCCGTCTCCGCCGAGCCCGATACGACCTCCCGCGCCGCATGCGTCACACTCTCCACACTGCTGCGCGCCGCCAGCATATTCTGGTTGGCCAGCCTGCTGGCTTCGCGGAATGCCTGCTCCCACACGGACAGCATGCCGGTGAATGGATTAGAACTTGCGCCGGCAGACTCTTCGGCGCGTGAACTCAATCGCTCGCCAGCCTCACCCGCCTGCTCCGCAGCGCTCTGGCTGAGCCGCTCCATGTAGGTGCGGATTGACTTGCCGAACTCGGCCTGCATCTCCACCAGCGCGGTCATGATCTCCTGCTGGCAACGCATAGTTCTCTCGGGACGTCCGGCCATCGATACCTGCAATTCAGCGATCTTTTCCGGATCGCGAATATCGGCGACCGCGCGAGCTAGCTTCAATTGCCCATCAACGGTGTGGTGGGTGGCATCCAGCACTGCACGATCGATTTTTTCGGTGCTGGAAAAAACGGCATCTGCCAGCTCGATCGATGCATCCAGCTGAAATTTCATCAGGTCAGTGACCGGATTATGCTGCGGCGTTTTGTGCATCTTCATGCTCCTCGAATGAATATGACAGGGACAGAGGTGAGATATCCCATCAAGTGTGTCACCCGAACCCACTCTGGCTTTGAGACACCGCAAAGCCATGTAACGCAGGCGGTCAATGAAGACCCCCTGATCGCAAATCCTTACGGCGCCGGTCCTCAGCAGAGGTTTCAGCATCAGGATTGCCGGACTGGCATCTTGCAGGAAATCGGCTCGCGTCAAAACGGGATTCGCGCACGATCAGCGCAGGGGAGATGGGTATAATACCGCCCGGCAAGCGCAGCGCTGGCCAGTGTTGTCACCATCCGGGACCGTATGTCAAAGAACCAAGCCAGGAAGCCCCTGGAGATCAAGATTTCCACCGTGGTCGCCGTCGCCGCCGTTCTTGGCGAGACTGATCAGGCCAAGCTGTCCTCCGCGCTGGCACAGGTGACGGGTGGTACGCCGGACTACTTTGAAGACGAATTCACCGTGATCGACCTGGGCGGTGTGCTGCCGCCTCCGGAGCCGGGTACGATCGATTGGGCCGAGCTGATCGCGCTGTTCCGCTCTCACCGGCTGAATCCGGTCGCGGTACGTAACGCGCCGACCGCGCTTGAAGCAGAAATCCGCGCACAGGGGCTGTCAATTGACGGCATGGAGCAGTCGCGAAACTTCGAGCTGACCCCGCCGCCATCGCCACCAAAACAGGCGCCCGAACCAGCGCCCGTGGTCACAGCGCCGGTCGCTGCGTCCGCAGCGTCCTCGTCGTCAACGATGATTATCGATACGCCGGTTCGTAGCGGTCAGCGCGTTTACGCGCGAGGCGGCGATCTGGTCGTGATGGCAACGGTCAATGCCGGTGCCGAGGTCATCGCCGACGGTCACATCCATGTGTATGCGCCGCTGCGGGGTCGCGCTCTGGCAGGCGCTTCGGGTAACGGTGATGCGCGCATCTTCTCCACTGCGATGGAGGCCGAACTGGTCTCGATCGGCGGCGTATACCGAACCTTCGATGAAGGCTGGCCCAAAGACCTGGCTGGTAAGCCGGTACAGGTGCAGATGAAAGACGATCGGCTCGAGCTGAGCGCGATATCGCTGAAATAGATTTGGAATTACCGATCAACAGTCAAACTCAACCAGGGAGTTTTACGTGACAAAAATCATCGTCATTACGTCCGGCAAAGGAGGCGTGGGCAAAACCACGTCGAGCGCAAGCGTTGCTTCCGGCCTCGCGTTGCGTGGCAAGAAAACTGCGGTCATCGATTTTGACGTCGGCCTGCGCAACCTCGATCTGATCATGGGCTGCGAGCGTCGCGTGGTGTATGACATGATCAATGTGATCAATCGTGAAGCCTCACTGACACAGGCGCTGATCAAGGACAAGCATTGCGACAATCTGTTCGTGCTGCCCGCGTCACAGACACGCGACAAGGATGCGCTGACTGAAGATGGCGTCGAGCGCATTCTGGAAGAAATGAAGGCGATGGGCTTCGAATTCATCGTCTGCGATTCACCGGCCGGCATTGAACGCGGTGCGGTGATGGCGCTGACCTTCGCTGACGAAGCCATCATCGTCACCAACCCGGAAGTATCGTCAGTGCGCGACTCGGACCGCATTCTCGGCATTATTCAGGCCAAGTCGCGCCGGGCGCAGACCGGCGCCGAGCCGGTGAAAGAGCATTTGCTGATTACGCGTTACTCGCCGAAGCGCGTGGAAGCGGGCGAGATGCTGTCTTATGAAGACGTGCAGGAAATCCTTCGTATCCCGCTGCTCGGCATCATCCCCGAGTCCGAGTCAGTGCTGCATGCATCGAACCAGGGCACGCCAGCCATCCATATTGAGGACAGCGAAGTGTCGGAAGCCTACAAGGACGTGGTTGCGCGCTTCCTCGGCGAGGATCGTGCGTTGCGCTACGCGGAGTACGAAAAGCCCGGCTTGCTGTCGCGGATTTTCGGAGGCAAGTGAGATGGATATCTTCTCCTTCCTGTTCAAAAACAAGAAACAATCTGCCAACACCGCCAGAGAGCGCTTGCAGATCATCATCGCGCGCGAGCGCCATATCAACAGCGGACCGGACTTCATGCCGGCGCTGCACCGTGAGCTGATTCAGGTGATCTCGAAGTACGTGAAGGTCAATCCGGAAGACATCAATATCTCGCTGGATAAGAAAGGCAATCTCGAAGTGCTGGATGTGAACGTGATACTGCCGGATGGCAACTGAGCGCGAGACCGCGTCGATATTGCTGCACGGCGTCGACTTCACGTCGGCGCCGCGCAAACAAAAAGGCATCACGATCGCCAGCGGCCGGCTGAACGGCGATGGCTTCACGCTTCACAGCCTGAGTACGCTGCATGACTTCGCGGCATTTTCTGCCTGGCTGCGTCAGCCGGGACCCTGGCTCGGCGGCTTTGACTTTCCGTTTTCTTTCCCTCGTGAGCTGATCACTCTGCTCGGCTGGCCAAGCCACTGGTCGTCGCTGATTCGGCAGTTGTCGACGATGGAGCGTTCGCAGCTGCGCGATGCGTTCAAGGCCATCTGCGATGCGCGTCCGACCGGATCTAAATTCATACACCGTGCCTGCGACTTACCGGCCGGCTCATCGTCGCCGATGAAATGGGTCAACCCGCCGGTGGCCTACATGCTGCACGCTGGCGCACCCTTGCTGCTGGACGCCAACGTGAGCATTCCCGGCATGCATGATGGCGACGGCTCACGAATCGCGCTCGAAGCCTATCCGGGACTGGTGGCGCGCGGCATCACGCGCGCGTCATACAAAAACGATGCGCGCGCCATGCAGACCCCGGAAAGGCGCGCGGCACGGCTGCAGATCATCGAGGCGCTGGAAGCCGGAGCGTATCCGCAAGGCATCCGGCTGCATGCCGGCTCTTTCCGTCGTCAGTTAATCGATGATGGCAGCGGTGACCTGCTCGACGCAGCCCTGTGCGCGCTGATGGCGGCCTGGGCATGGCAACGACGTGACAGCCACTACGGCCTGCCGCCACACGACGGACTCGAAGGATGGATCGTCGGCGCGTAGTACAACGCCAAGACATCACCGGTCGTTCTGGACGCGTTTCTCCTTCAATAATGCTTCTGCATCGATTGAATACCCGGAGTCCGCTCATGATGCCCCACAGTCCGATCTCTGCCAAAACGCCACTGCTGATAGGCCGCGTTCGTTCCGCTGACCATGACGACAATGTCGCAGGGGGCGATATCGTGATCATGCGGGAAAATCGAGACGGTGCTGAGCGTATAAAAATATTCCAGCGTGATCAGCAAAATGGCGCTACCCGGTTTTTTTATCGGCTCTATGACAGCTTGCGCGGCAATATCAATTGCACCGCAGTGATCGAATCAAGAAATGAAGATTCTGTCAGCGCAAGCAAGCAACTTCAGGATAATCCTCAACTGAATCTGCAAAAAGCGCTGAAAGCGATTCGCGAGCAAGTGACGCAATCCACACACGCCTGTGATGACATCACGCCATTACGGCAAGAATTAGTCAAGCTGAACATACTGAGCAACGAAGATCTTCAATATGCAGAACTATCCGAAGCGCCCTGGAATGCAGAAAGGCTCTTCGATGAATTAAAGATAAATTTTTTATCGAAGACCCCTGCGGACGCTTCACGCCTCGGATTCATAATTAGCTGGGAATGGCTGGCGCAGTGTCGGGACGACGCAAACCGGACCTTCACCGGCCCGGAAATTACTCGCGCGAAAGCGCTTCATGGCGACCTGATCGCAAAAGCATCCTCGTCGTCGCCACCAGAAGCCCGCGTTCTGAGGGAAGTGGATAGACTCATCCGCTCGATGTCAGACCGAGCGGCAGATCAGAACGAGATTTTCCCGTTTCAAAAACTCTATCGCAGCATCCTGAAAGCCGATAGCAGTTTCAATCCGACGACATTCAATCTACAGTTTCAACCGTTAATACAGGCACTGAATAATCCGGATCAACCTGTCAGGCTTGTAATGCGCAACACCAGCGAACCACTCTGCAATAATCTCGCACGACTACGCGCGTACTGGGATGTCTTGCAAGAAGCACCCGATATCAAACTCGGATTAATGCCTGTCATCTTCAAGGTGGAGCAGGCCTTCGCCAATCACATAAAAGATTTTGGTGTCGATCAGACTGTGAATGGAGGGCTTCTGAAGCCGGAAGCTCTCCGCTACATGGCGGATGATATCCGTCAATGCATTGCAGACAAGCGGTCTCTGCGCGCGAAAGACTGAGCAACGATCACCAAGCCCACGGCCTGCTCAGGATCGCGTATGAGGCAGACAGCCTCCCCTGCGCAGCCAGCGGGCGTAGCAGGGGATGATTGCGCCATTAACTCGTTTCAATGCAGCTGGTGCTTCAGCTGACTCAGCTCCTGATGGGCCTGCATTACAGCATTCTTTAGCTGCTCGTCCACATTGCTCCCTTTTTCACAGGCAGCCTTGGCCTTGTCGCCGAGGTCTTCCAGCTGGTCGACACACTGAATGATTTCCTGATCATTCTTCGCATTTTTTACCTGCTGGCTCGCCTGCGTCGATTGCTGATCCAGTTGCTGAATACAATCTTTCAAGTCCGTCGATACGCCCTGACCTGCGCGCTCGCAAGCCTGGCTGGCCTGATGGATAGTCTGCTCGATCTGGTTCAAGCGCTGACGAACTTCTTCTGCTTGCATCATGGTTGCTCTCCTGTCGGGTGGTCGGTTGACATGCGCCGGGCGGTCCCGGCGAGCATTGGATGAAAGCACGTCCACCGAGTTCCGGCACGCCGGCTCAATGCAACACGGCCGACCCGCCGGTGTTGTCACGGGAAGGCAAACCGCGCTCGATGAACTGTTTCAGCCGCTGCAGGTCGTCATCGAGGGCAGACTCGGGATCGCCAACGGTCAGCACCGGAATTCCTTTGTTCACGGTACCGGCTGCAGCCGCGGGAGACTGCCATGACAAACGGACCGTCACTCGCGTACCCGCGCCCTGCGGCTGGAGTTCGACGCGCCCTTCATTGTCAACGACATTGCCGGGTTCGCTGCGCCAGGCAAGGCGATGCGGACGATCGGATGCCGTCAGCCGTGAGTCGAATTCGACTTCACTGCCGCCGAGACCTTGCACCACCCAGTGCGAGCGCTGTTGCCCGAGATCGCGCACGTCGATCACGTTCGACATGAAATGCGGGAAATTCTCGTACCGGCTACAGACGTCATAGACCACATCGGGCGTAGCGCTGATGTCAATGCTGCGCTCGGCTTCATAGACTTGCCGGACCTCGTCGCGGGCTTCGCCATGCGGTACGCCCGTAGGAGCACCCGTCCGTTCGTGCAGACGACTGCCGCGCGCCAGCAGTCCCACGCTAGTGACGGCCGCCAGCCATCCCAAAGGCTGGCGTCGCGTCAGTCCGTACCAAGTGAGAAATCCTGCGCCAAGCGCTCCGACGACCCAGAGTGTGCTGTGCCCCGACCAAGCTGATGACGCGCCGCTACCGACCTCATCTGCACTGGTTTGCAGGCCGTGACTGACCGCCTCCACGCCCGGAATGCTCTCAACCAGCGCGATCAGGTGATGGCCGGTTTCAGTATCGACCAGTCCGCGCAGTGTGATGACCCCTTCGTCTGCCTCAACCCCGATGTCCTCGGCGTGCGGAAATGCGCGCGCGATCCGGGAGCGCACGCGCGCCTCAAGCACATGATTGTCGATCGGCTTGGCCTGCCGTGGCGCCAGCTTGCGTAGCGCCTCTGCCTGCAGTCCGCTCAGGCGATTTCGTGCATCGCGCATCGAGCCACCGACCATGCGCTGCGTCTCCCTCGAGTAATGCGTGACCTTGTCCTGTAGCAGTGCGCGCCTGCGCCTGCCCTCGGCGGGATCGGCGATGTACATCGCGAGTGCGCCCAGTGCCATGCCACCCAGCCAGTTCATCCAGGGCATTTCCCTGGTTCGCGTCTGGTATTCCACGATCCTCTCCTTTCAGTGTGAAGCAGTCACGCCCGCAGAAACGTCAGAGGCACGCAAGCGATGTGCCCGTGACAGCTGGGCAATCACTTCGTCTTCGTGCAGCTGACGGAAATCGAGATACGCCTGCCCTACCGACTCGAAGCTGGACGGGCAGGTCAGCCACAACACCCGCGATACAAGGGGCGCAACCTTGAGCAATGCCTCTCGGGCCAGCACCGGTACGGCGACCGTGATACTGCCTGCCTGTACCCGATGCAACGCGGCAATGGCCGCCTGCATCGTGCTCCCGGTCGCCATACCGTCATCAACGAGGATGACCGACCGACCCCTCAGCGATGCCAGTGGCACGCTGATCCGGTAACACCGATCGCGCTCCTTGATTTCGGCGCACTCACGCTGAATCACCTGCTCAACGGCAGCATCCGACAAATGTAGTCGTCGCACCAATTCCTGATCGATCACGCGAACGCCGTCGGCGGCCATGGCCCCCATCGCAAACTCGGGAAATTCGGGCACGCCGAGCTTGCGCACGACCAGCGGCTCCATTGGCAATCCCCAACGTGTGGCGATCTCTAATCCGACCGGCACACCACCGCGCGGCAAGACCAAGACCACCGTGCCGGCGTCCGGCGGCGACGCGCTCAGCAGCTCAGCCAGTTGCTGACCAGCATCGGTCCGATCCCGGAATTGACTATCGGTAAAAGCTCGCTCCATGCCGGTTTGACCGGATCGGCGGTAGAAAAATCAAAATTTCTCTGAAGTAAAATCCTGTCTTAACTATTCGAAGTTCGACCGGAACTTCGGAATTCCCTTGTCATTCGAATCTGCCAGCGTCGCAC
>JACCDW010906000.1_pt1 | contig 24967 bp, 30 predicted proteins | sample 7449781 | NCBI WGS metagenome assembly JACCDW01 (sample SAMN15323449, study PRJNA562643) | freshwater metagenome | isolation source: river surface water | place: USA:Blue River Watershed | collected 2017-08-18
CTTTACAGAGACAAAAAACCGCCTTTTGGTTACAAGGATGCTGCTGGCAACTCAGTTGGCGAAATTACTTTTTTAAGGACTTATTCTCGCAAGAAGTCTGATGGTACAAAAGAAACATGGGTTGATGTTTGCGAGCGTGTTATTAATGGAATGTATTCTTTACAGAAAGACCATTGTAAAAAGAATCGTTTGCCTTGGAATGGCGTAAAAGCGCAAGCAAGTGCTAAAGAAGCTTTTGATCGCCTTTTCAATCTCAAGTGGACACCACCGGGTCGTGGACTTTGGATCATGGGTACGCCATTAGTTAATGTGCACAAGAATTCAGCAGCTTTGCAAAACTGTGCTTTTGTATCTACATCTGAAATGTCAAAAGACAATCCAGCAGAACCATTTGCTTTCTTAATGGAGGCTTCAATGTTGGGAGTCGGTGTTGGTTTTGACGACAAGGGTGCAGACAAAGACTTTACAATTTATGAACCTAATAGAACAGAAATTATTCAATTTATTGATGACAGTCGAGAAGGCTGGAGAGATTCAACTGTCGATTTAATTAATTCATACTTGAAACCAGAGCAGAATGTTATCAAGTTTGATTACAGCCTAATTAGGCCTTTTGGAACACCTATTCAGACTTTTGGAGGAACAGCATCTGGTCCAGAACCTCTTATGAAACTCCATAAGGCAATTCGCAAAATGTTTGATGGTCATGGTGGTGAAAAACTTACAAGAAAAGATATTGCAGACATTGGAAACTTAATCGGTGTTTGTGTTGTATCTGGGAATGTTCGCCGTTCCGCAGAACTTCTTATTGGTCGTCATGATGACCAAGAATTCCTAAATCTCAAAAACTCAGAAATTTTTCCAGAAAGAAACTCTTATGATCCGGAAAATCCGGGTTGGGCTTGGATGAGTAACAACTCTGTAGAGACTTTTGTTGGAAATGATTTATCACATCTTGTTGACAATATTGCTCTCAATGGTGAACCAGGTGTTATTTGGCTTGATATGTCTCGCAAGTATGGTCGTCTCATTGATCCACCAAATAACAAGGATTGGCGTGTTGCTGGATACAACCCCTGTGCAGAGCAATCACTTGAGTCCTATGAGTGCTGTACGCTCGTTGAGACTTATTTAAATCGCCATGAGTCACTTGAAGACTATAAGCGTACTTTAAAGTTTGCATACCTTTATGCGAAGACAGTAACTCTTCTTCCAACACATTGGGAAAAGACAAATGCAATTATGCAACGCAACCGCCGTATCGGAACATCAATGTCTGGTATTGCTAATTTTGCTGATATTCATGGCATCCCTGTTCTTCGTGAGTGGATGGATAGTGGATATGATGTTATTAAGAGATATGACAATATCTATTCTGAATGGTTTGGTATTCGTGAATCAATCAAGATGACAACCGTTAAGCCTTCTGGGACAGTTTCGATTCTTGCTGGAGAATCGCCAGGGGTTCATTGGACTCCGGGTGGAGAGTATTTCCTTCGTGCAATTCGTTTTGCAAATGATGACCCAATGCTTCCTCTCTTCAAGATGGCGAACTATAGAGTTGAGCCAGCTTCAGAGTCTCCAGACACAACGAGTGTTGTATTCTTCCCGATTAAGTCTGATGCAAAGCGTTCTGAAAAAGATGTAACTATTTTTGAAAAAATGGCTATTGCATCTGTTGCCCAAAGATACTGGTCTGATAACTCAGTATCTGTAACAATCTCGTTTGATTCTGATACGGAAAAACAATATATTGGCACCGTTCTTCACATGTATGACGGTCAACTTAAGACTGTTTCGTTCCTGCCTCAAGGTAACTTTACTTATCCTCAAATGCCATATACACAAATTACGGAAGACGAATACCGTGAAGAAGGTTTGATGAAATTGTTCCCGATTGATTTTGCTGGTGTATATGCAGGAATGGCTGCCGATGCAGTTGGTGAGAGTTATTGCACAACTGATGCTTGTGAGATTAAACTCATTAAGGACAATTCTTGATACATTTACAATAAAAATGTACAGAGCATGTAGATAAAATATAGAAATTGATGTAGAATTGTACACATATGAGTTCAGATATGATTAAAAGTAAAAACATTTGGGTTCCTGAGAGAACTTTTGGTGTTTGTATTTGGATTAAAGAAGATGGTCTTCCATTGACAGATGGTGATGGGGTTCTGTCAGCAGAAGGTCTTGTTAATGATCCTGCAATCGAGAAAAGAGTTGCTGAAGCCGCAAAATATTGGACTGGAAGCGAAGCAGGTCATGTTAAATGGATTCCAGGAGCAAGAAAAATTTCTGCTTCTGAAAGGGATGACCAAGCAGAGCGTCTTGCAAACGGTCTTGTTGCTGATCCTTATGAAGACCTTTTTGATGAGTATTTTAAGAGGTAATTATTTTGGATAATCGCATGACCCATGTAGAGAACGATGCAGTTGAAGAGATTGAGGATATTTCTTATATCTCAATTAATTCAAAGGAAGAATCTGTAGACCCATTTTCAATGATTAAGATTGATAGTCTTTCTCCAAAAATGAAAAGAAAGGCCATCAGGCTTCAAAAAAGACATGAAGGTGAAGATGGCACTAAGTCAAAATATTTGGATCCAGAGGTTATCAATGGCTACTCTTTATGGGATATTGTAAATCCTCCATATGACTTAGATAACCTTGCAAGGCTATATGATCAAAGCGCAATCCATTATGCATCAATTAATGCAAGAGTTATGAACACAGTCGGTCTTGGCTATGAGTTTGTTGAAACATTAAAGTCTAGAAGAAAGATTGAAAAAGCCCAAGATAATCCAGCAAAACTTGAAAGAACAAGAAAAGAACTTCAAGATCTTCGTGAAGAACTTGATGAGTTGTTTGAAAGTTTCAATGTTGAAGAAACCCTTATTGAAACAATGATTCGTGTATGGCAAGATTGTCTGACAGTTGGAAATGGCTATCTTGAGGTCGGAAGAAATAATGCTGGCAAGATTGGCTATATCGGTCATATTCCAGCAACGATGGTTCGTGTAAGAAGAAAGCGTGATGGCTTCGTTCAGTTATCAAGAGCTAATAAAATTCAAGCTGTTTTCTTCAGAAATTTCCAAGATTTAGAAATGGAAGATCCTATTAACGGTGATCCATCACCAAACGAAATCATTCATTTTAAGATGTATTCTCCAAATAGTACATACTATGGAATTCCACCAGCAGTGTCAGCTGCAGCAGCAATCATTGGAGATAAATTCGCAAAAGAATATAACATTGATTACTTTGAAAACAAAGCTATTCCTCGTTATGCAATCATTCTTAAGGGTGCTAAATTAAGTAATAAGTCAAAGCTAGAACTTGTTAATTATTTTAGAACAGAAGTTAAAGGCAGAAATCATGGAACACTCGTAGTTCCAATTCCTGCAAGTATTGGAAGCGATTCAGATATTAAGTTTGAAAAACTTGAAGCCGGTATTCAGGATGCGTCTTTTGATAAATATCGAAAGTCTAATCGTGATGAAATTCTTATTGCAAACAGAGTTCCAGCACCAAAGGTCGGTGTTTATGATAATGCAAACCTAGCTGTTTCTAGAGATGCAGATAAGACATTTAAAATTCAAGTAATTGGACCTGATCAAGCTGTTATTGAAAAGAAAATTAACAGACTTCTCAGTGAGTTCACAGACATGCTTCAATTTAAGTTAAAGAAGATTGACTTGCTTGACGAAGATATGGAATCAAGAATTTACGACAGGTATCTGAGAACAGAAGTCGTAAGTCCAAATGAAGTTCGTGCAAAAATTGGTCTTCCAGAAAAATCTGGTGGAGACGAAGTTTTGCCTTATCCAACAAAGGTTAAGAAAGAAGACTCTGCTGGGGCACCAGTTGGAAATTCTAATAATGCTGCAAGCAATCCACCAAAATCAAGAGCAGATTCAGGCGCAGAGCCTACTGGATCAAGAGAAAGTGGAGATCAAGCAGAAAGAGGTCAGAATCAAGATTCTGGCGAAAATGTAGACAATTCTACACAAGGAGGAAATTAAATGGCAGAAGGTCAGACAATGGTATTTGCGATGGCAGATGTTGATAGCACAGATGGTGAAGTAAGCATTGGTCGTCACACATCACAAATTGGATTTATGAATCAGTCGGCAGATTATGCAGAAGTTAAGCTTAATGGTAAATTTACTGTAAAGATTGGTCATGGTCAATCTGAAGCGCATTTTTATAATGTATTTGATGGAGATTATACAAAATTTCAAGTATTAACCGCCAATGTCACATTATCTATGTATGCGCTTGGTTAATTGTATATTTTTTGATGTATAATTATTAATTACGAGGTCTTTATGGAAAATTTTAATTTATCTTTCCCAATTGATATGATCAAAAAAGAGGAAAGAATCGTAAGCGGTATCGCTACTGCTGACAATATAGACAAATCTGGAGATATTGTTGAATTCAATGCATCTCTTGAAGCTTTTAAAAACTGGGGAGGCAACATCCGTGAGATGCATGCCCCTATCGCTGTAGGCAAGGCTATCAGTTATGAGCCTGTGGAAATTACAGGTGAAGATGGAGAAAAGTACAAGGCTATTAAAGTCAGTGCTTATATTTCTAAGGGTGCTCAGAATACTTGGGAAAAAATTCTTGATGGAACTTTGAAAGCATTTTCTATTGGCGGAAAAATTGTTGAAAAAGCTGAGTCAACTGAAAAGATGTTTAGAGGTAGACCAGCCAATGTTATTAAGAAATATACTTTGGGTGAGTTGAGTCTAGTTGATAATCCAGCAAATGCGCTTGCAATTGTTGATATTGTAAAAATGGATATTGATGGCAATCTTGATTACATTTTAGATGTAATCGAAGATCTTGACTTCGATTTAGAAAAAGCAAAACAGCCTCTTAAAGACCCCAAGGGTGGTCTTACTGCTGCAGGTCGTAGACACTTTAAGCAGACAGAGGGAGCTAACCTAAAACCGGGTGTTAAAGGTGCAGCAGATACTCCAGAAAAGATGAGAAGAAAAGGTTCTTTCTTAACAAGATTTTTCACCAACCCATCCGGCCCGATGAAGAAACCAAATGGTGAGCCAACAAGATTGGCACTTTCTGCTGCGGCTTGGGGAGAGCCTGTTCCTCAAAATATGCAGGATGCTGCAGCACTTGCTGCAAAAGGTCGCAGACTTCTTGAAAGATATCAGAATACTAAAGAAAAAAGTATGAAGAAAGAAGGAGAAGTAACTTCTTCAGGGATGGGATCTGGAATTAAAAACCCAGAACAGGGTAATCGTTTTGCAACCCCAACGATTCCAAATAGAAAAAAGAAAAAAGAGGAAACTATGAAAAAGAGTGTTCAGGCTAAGCCTGCAACAATCAAAGCCCTCCAGAAAGTTTTGTCAGATACTGTTGTGTTGTCTTTTTCCGCACAACGAGCTCATTGGAATGTGCAAGGAATTGACTTTAGTGAATTCCATGAACTTTTTGGTGAGATATATGAAGAAACTTATGGAGCAGTTGATCCTCTTGCAGAGAATATCCGCAAAGTCGGAGGCTTTCCTTTGACTCTTTCAGAAATGGAAGACGCTGCTTCTTTTGAAGATGCAAGTGATACAACAAATGCAAGAAGACTTGCTGCTGATTTATATGACAAAAATGGTGCATATGTTGAAGTTTTGAAAATGGCTTTTGATGTTGCCAGTAAAGAAAACGAACAAGGCGTTGCTGATTATTTAGCAGGTCGTATCGATATGCATCAAAAACTGCATTGGCAATTAAATGCAACTTTATCTTCTGATGAAACAATTTCAGTTGAAACAGAGTCAGAAGAGGAATCAGAAGGTTCAGAAGAAGAAGATTCAATGACAATGATGCTTAATCAACTTCTTGCTTCTATTAATAAAATGGAAGAAGAATCAGAATTGCTTAAAATGCAAGACAATTCATTGCAAAATGATGTAAACTATGATAAGGTCTTTAACATGAATGAACAAGAAATTAATAAACTTTCTCTAATTAAAAGAATGGTTAATTGGCTTGTTCCGGATGTTCAAGAAAATGCTTCAACTGAAGTTGAAGTAACTGAAAACACACAGGAGGAAGAAATGGATATTGAAATCCTTAAAGAAGCCCTCGGTGCTGTGGTTGACGAAAAACTGGATACCTTCGCTACTTCAATTAAAGAAGAGATTGAAGCTTCTGTTCAAGAAAAAATCGACACCATCACAAAGGGATTTGAAGCCAGCTCCGCTGAACTTCAAGAAAAATTAGATGCAGCAGAAAAAGCTCTTGCAGAAACTGAAGAGCAAGTTAGCAAGTTTGCTAACGCTGGTGCTATCAAAAAGAGCGTTGATCCAGAGGAAGACGAAGAGGAAGAGACCATCACAAAGTCTCAAGACAAGTCTTTCTGGGGCAACATGTATTTACCACAAAGCGTCATCGGCGTTTTGGGTTATGAGTCATAAGTAGGAGGAGTAAAATATATGGCATCACAAGAAGAAATTCTATCGAAAGCTGATGAAGTAACAACAAGCGTAGTAGGTAACGACTCTGGCGGCTTAATGAAGCCAGCACAGTCTAACCGCTTCCTTGATTATGTTATTGATCAGTCTGTATTAATGCAGAACGCAAGAGTCGTTCGCATGCGTACACCACAAATGGAAATCGACAAGGTTTCCGTTGGAACTCGTTTGCTTTCAAAGGCAACCGAAGCAACAGATGATGGCGCAAATGCCGCTGTCACATTCACCAAGGTCTCTTTGAGCACAGTTAAGCTCCGTCTTGACTGGGCAATCTCAACAGAGTCTCTTGAGGATAACATTGAAGGTGCATCCCTTGAGGATCACATCGCTCAGATCATGGCTCGTCAAACAGCCAACGACCTTGACGATTTGTTCATCAACGGTAACACCTCTTCCAACAACGGTCTTTTGAAGGCACTTGATGGCTTTGTCAAGTTGGCAAAGGCAAATGGTCGTGTTGTTGACGAAGGAGGAAACAATGTTTCCAGAGCAACATATGATCGTGTTCTCCGTAACTTGCCAGCAAAGTATTTGCAGCGCAGAAATGAATTGAGATTCTTCTCTGGTTCCGGAATTGTTCAGGACACCATTTATAGCCTTGGAAATCCAAACTCTGCAACGGCAGCAACAGCAGGCGCACCATCACCAGCATCAACCGTTGGTGACATGGCATTCTTGCAGGGCGCAATGCGAGCAAATGGCGGTCCAGGTTCAACTGGTATCTCACCATTCGGCATTCCATTGCTTGAAGTGCCTCTTATGCCAGAAGCAGTTGCAGGTGACTATTCAGGCACCAGTGGTTCGCATGGCTATGTTGAGTTGACCTTCCCGAACAACCGTGTTATCGGTATTCACCGTGACATTACTGTTTACCGTCAGTTCAAGCCAAAGACCGACACCATTGAGTACACTCAGTACATGAGAGTTGCAAGCAACATTGAAAATGCTGATTCATATGTAATCGGTAAGAATGTTAAGTTGCGTTCACTCTAATTTGTAATAAACAATTTGTGATTTGGGGAGGTGTAAAAACCTCCCCATTTCGCATTTATTAAGAAAATATGGTATCCTATAAGTTATGACTGACAATGTAATTAAATCAGAAGATTTGAATAATAAAGAAGAGAAGCCTGTAAAAAAAGCTGCTCCTAAAAAAGCAGCTGCTCCTAAAAAAGAAGCAAAGGCTGTTGAAACAGTTCAGGGTGATAATGTAATTATTGTTTTTGAATGTGGAGCTTCTTATACATCACAAGATGTTACTTTTACAAGAGATAATCATATTCAAGAAGTCTCAGCAGAGATTGCAAGTAGACTTCTTGAGTTAGAAAACTTTAGGATTGCAGATCCGTTTGAAATTGAAGATTTTCTTAAAAACAAGGAGGGTTAATTATGGCCGGAAACCTTAGTAACTATTTAGAGAATAAGGTTCTTGATCACATCCTTGGTACGACATCTTACACAATGCCAACAACATATTTGGCATTGTATACAGTTGCGCCAACAGACAGTACTTCTGGTACAGAAGTTACAGGCGGGTCTTATGCAAGACAGGCTATTTCATTTAATGCTGCATCATCAGGCGCTGCTACTAATGATGCAAATGTTGATTTCTCAGGGATGCCAACAGCAACTGTCGTTGCGGTTGCAATCTGTGATGCTCTAACAAGTGGAAATATTTTAATTTATGGTTCATTAACAAGTAGTCGTTCTGTTGTTTCTGGGGATACTTTAAGAATTTCTTCTGGAGATTTGAGTATTTCTCTTAATTAAGGTGGTTCTATGATTAGAAGAGAGTTTGTTGGAAATGCTTTAACAACAACATTATCTGCAAATATATCTAATGTGTCTACTTCTTTTTCAGTAGCAGATGGTTCAACATTTCCTTCTGGAACAAACAACCCATTTGTAATATCAATAGGTCGTGGAACTCCGTCTGAAGAAAAAATTCTCATTTCAGTTAGAAGTTCTAATTCTTTTACAATTGAACAAAGAGGTTTTGATGGAACAAATGCAGTAGCACATACTGTAGGTGACTATGTAGATCATGTTCTTGATGCAGTAGCAATTCAGGATATGAACACCGTCACATATGATACAAGCATTCTAGCTTGGATGGGGATCTAATGGCTAATTTAATACCAAAAAATTTATATATAGGAAATACGCAAACAGGTAATGTTTACACAATCACCTCCAATACTGGAGGTTATGCAATTATAAAAAATATAAATATTTGTAACACTGGAGCTAACACTATTACTTCAAATATTCATATAATCCCATCAGGAGGAAGTGCTGTTGCTAATAATCAAATTTTTAGCAATGCTTCAATCCTTAGTGGAGAGACATTGACATACGACACATCAATTGTTTTAAACGCTAACTCATCAATATATATTACGAGTAGTGCAGCAACAGCATCGTTAGTGATTAGCGGTGTTGAGTATGTTCTTTAACTACTAATAAAGTAATATTGTTATGTGAGAAGATTAACATTTAGAAAAGGTTCTTGGATAATAGCCCCTGTTCTTGTTTTGGGCTTTTTCTCATCTCCTGTAAATGCAGATATTGAACCGGGTCTATTTGTTACTGTTTATAACAATCTAACTCCTAATAACGATTTCAATTCGTCTCCTCCAATTCCTCCAACAACTGAGATTTTTGGCACCTATACAACATCAAAAATAGAGCATTATTTCGATCAGATACCAGTTCTTGATTTGTATGAGGATTTCCTAATCAAGTATGAAGGTTTTATAACATCTGAAATATCGCAGGATATTTCATTCATGGCTCAAGCAGACGATGGCACAATTCTTTACTTAGATGGCCAACAGATTACTTATGACTGGTGGGATAAGGGTGGTGGAGGAAGTGTCTCTGAGCCTATTTCATTTGAAGCAGGAGTTTCAAAAGAGATAACACTTTGGTTCTATGAAAATGGAGGAGGAGCTTGGGTTCAACTTTGGTGGTTGGTCAATGGGGAATGGGCAATTGTCCCAGAGTCGGCTTTCACAAGGCAAGCTTTTGTACCAACGACAACCACTACTACTACGAGTACCACTACTACGAGTACAACAACAATCCCAGAAACAACAACGGTTCCAGAAACAACAACAACGCTTGAACAAACAACAACTTCAAGCACATCAGTGACTACTACAACAAGCACAACTACTACAACAACAACGATTCCTGAAACGACTACAACTACATCAGAACCACCTAAACCATTAGAAAAAGAAGTTTCTGAATTAATTGAAAATACAGAAAACTTAACAAAAGAAGAAATTGTTGCTGCTATTGAAAACATTATTTCTGATGGTGTTGATTCTGAAGAAGCAAAAGAACTGTCTAGCAGTCCAGAAATTTTGAATGCTATTACTGGTGAAGAGGCAAAAGAAATTTTCCAAGAAATAGAAGTTTCTGAACTTTCACCACAAGAAGAAGCAGCGCTTGTTGAGGCAATGTCAGATGCCCCAGCAGAAATTAAAGAAGCATTTGAGGATGAGATTGACATATTCGGGGAAGGGCTAGATGAGTATGTCCCTACAGGATCAAATGTAGATGTAAAAACAAGAAGGGCTGTCATTGCTGTAACCGCCCTTACAACAACGCTTACAACGGCTCCTATGCCCTCTGGAGGCACTCCTAGTGCCCCTAGCGGTAGCCCATCGGGAGGCGGTGGACCATCAGGAGATGCTGGTTCAAATGAAGATCGTGGTAACAGACGATCTAGGAGAAAATAATGGTAAAAAAAATACTAAGAGAACTTCACGCTCTTGCGTGGACTATATCTGGAGGTGTAATTGTGATTATTACATTATCTGGTCAAACAAGAACTTATGGTTTATGGCTCACAGTAGGAGCTTTTGTGGTTCATATGTTTGGAACAATTATTAAGAAGGATGATAATGAAGAATAAAATTTATAAATTAATTTATGGGTTATCCATTGTGACTGCACTGAGCATATTTGTTCCTTGGCCAACAAATAGCCCAGTTGTTCAACTTGTTGGAGGAGCCAAAGCAACTGGAGGTGGTCCAATTGTTCTTGATGGAATGGATCCAGTTTGTCACTCTGGTTATGAATCAACAGGTCAGTATATCGCTCGTGTTCTAAAGAAAGTTCATGATGGTGCGATAAACCTAAACAATGGGCACATCGCTATCCTAGGCTCTAATGGAGGAAACAACTCCTGCGGTGCTTCTTGGGCATCAAAACTTCCTGAGTATCTTGGTGAATTTACTACTGCACCATCTGTTGATTTTTATACGACAGATGCACAGATAAGTTCTTTTTTTTCAACGACCATAACATCTGCAACACCAGCTCTTATCTGGATTCCAGATAACTGGTCAAGGAGTGCATCAAAAGAAACATTATTTACAAATAATGCAGAAAAAATTGCTGACTTTGTAAACTCTGGTGGTGGTTTATTTGCAAATAACGGAACATACGGATGGCTTACAGCACTTCTTCCGAGTGCTGTCTATAACAACGGAGGTTGCAATGGCGGTCCAGAAGCAACATCTGACGGTATTTCAGATTTTAATTTAAATAATACAATTGTTGCAGCTTGCTGGCATGGATACTTTACTGGCAATGTTGGAACGCTTAAAACTCTTGTTGATTATCCATATCCAACAATGTCAAGTACTAGAAAAGCTGTTTCAATTGGTGGTGGATCTGTTTCGTTGCCAAGTTCTTTTACATTGGCAATATCTCCACAGAACCCAAATGCTGGTGAAGATTTAACAATTACTGCAACAGCACAAACACTTGCCGGTGTTCCACAGGCAGGAGTTACCGTTACAGTAACAGTAAGTAGTGGACCAGATGCTGGTCAAACACTTACATCTGTTACGAATTCAAGCGGTATAGCAACAATTACTGTCAGAACCAATTCTATTGGTACTGCTGTTTATACCGCTACAGCAACTGTTAATGGAGTAGCAAAAAACGTATCAGCAACTGTCTCTTGGAATCCTCCAACGACAACGACTGCGCTTCCAACTACAACAACAATTGCTCCAAGTACGACACTGGCACCATCAACAACCGTTCAATTAACAACTACAACTGAATCAACCACAACGACTTTGCCAGCAGTTTCAGTGACTACTACAACAGTTCATGATCATAGTACTCATAGTCATGGCAAATTACCAGAAACTGGTAGTGGATTCTTGCCAAAAATGTTTTTGGCAATTTTAATTTTAATGATAGGAACATTATTCTATGGCCTTTCATTATTGGAGGAAAAATGAAAAATTTAAATAATATTCTTCTTAGAATACTCGCTGTATTCGGGGCTTCTGGTCTAGGTGTCATTGGGGCTGGCGCTGTCGCTGGAGTAAGTCTACCAAAGGCTATTTTTATGGCTGGAATTGGTGGAGTTGCAAAAGTGGTGGAAGGACTAGCTAATGCTTTCCTTGATGATGGAAAACTTGATGATAAAGAGATAGAGTCAATTTTTAGCAAAGCAAAAAGTAAGCCTGATGAACAAGACTAATGTATAATGTTTTTAAGTGATTTTATATCACAAAGGAGATTAAACATGAAACTTTCAGAAAAGAATAAGGCTTTACTTGCTTCCTACGGTAGAAGCGTTTTGGGTGCAGCAGTATCAACATATGTTGCAACACAAGATTGGAAATTAGCATTGAATGCTCTTTGGGCTGCGGCTCTTCCTGTAATTATGCGTTACTTGAATCCAAAAGATGCCGCTTTTGGTCGTACAGAGGAAGGTAAATAATGCCAAGAAAGTATCCATATTTCCCCAGTTTTGACGGCAAAAAAGCTGGTGCTGGTGTTGAGTGGTTTGTTATGGCTTGTGGTCGTAGATGGAAAGCAACCAATATGGGAATTTATTCCCCAAGATTGATGAGAAACTCTCACACTGCTGGTAAGAAGATTGGAGATCCGGGCATGGAAAAATGGTTAAGCGTTCATGCAACAGGAGCTGCATGTGATATCGGCTATCCAGATCGTAAGACTGGACTTGAAATGTGGGAATGGTTCCTTAAGCATACTAAAGAATTAGGAATTGTAGAAATTCATGACTATGCATTTGATGCAAATGCAAAAGATGGTAAGCCGGGTTATGGCCGTGGTTATCGCTGTAGTCGTGGTGAAGGAACTGATCCAAAATCAGTTAAGATTTATAATGAAAAAGAGAATGCTGGAAGTTTTGGTGGCCAGTGGTTGCATTTGGAATTTGAACAGGAATTCGCAACAGATGCAGCAAAAATGGAAGCAGCTTGGAAGTCACTTCCAAAACCTGCTAAATAGGAGTTTAAAATGACTAGAAATAAATCATGCGATTGCGGTTGTGAATGTGTTGAACAATGCGATTGTGGTTGCGAGGAATGTGATTGTTAAAAAATGGCTGGAGAAAGAGATATAACGGTATATAAGGGTGATTCTTATACCCATCAGGTAAATATTCGTAATAGTGCAAATAGTGCTATAAACATAACCGGAAGAACTTATGTATCGCAAATTAGAAAATCAAAAGCCTCAGAAACTGTTATTGCAAGTTTTACAACTGCAATAACAAATGCTGCCAACGGTGTTTTAACAATGTCTATGACAGCTTCTGAAACATCAAATATCAATACTGGTATATACTATTATGATTTGCAAGAAACTAATGGTGCTACTATAACAACATTAATGGGGGGCAAAGTAACTGTAACAGGAGAAGTAAGTCGTGTCTGATATAACAACATTAAGGGTAGTAACTGGTGACATTACAAATGTTACTGTATCCGACAGTGATACTACGGTACTAAATGTACAGAACGGTGATGTAACAACAATACTTGCGGCTCCTGCAACAATTACATTGGAAAGGATTTTAACATTATCAGATGCAACGCCATCTGACATAGCCAGAGCAGGAAGTTCTGGTGTTTTAGAACTTGCAAGTAGAGCGGATCATGTCCATTCAATTGCAAACACGCTATTAGACGGAGGAAATTATTAATGGCAAATACAATTAGAATTAAAAGAAGAGCATCAGGAAACGCTGGTGCTCCCGCTTCACTTGAGAATGCAGAACTTGCATACAATGAAGTCGATGATGTTCTTTACTACGGTAAAGGAACTGGAGGAGCAGGAGGAACAGCTACCACAGTTCAAGCAATTGCTGGTGTTGGTGCGTATGTAAGCCTTTCCGGTGTCCAAACAATAACCGGCAATAAAGAATTTACAGGAACAGTGGTTGTTCCAACCCCAACTGCCAACACACATGCTGCTACAAAACTTTATGTTGACCAAGCAGTGTCGGGTGTAAGCGGTTCAATTACCGTTGCTGGAGATAGCGGTTCAAGTCAGACTGTTAGTTTAAGCGATACTCTTACTATTTCTGGTGGTACTGGTCTCTCATCTGTCGCCAGTGCGACAGATACCCTTACTTTGAATCTTGACAATACAACGGTTACTGCTGGTGGTTATGGTAATGCAAATACAATTGCTACCTTTACTGTTGATGCTCAAGGTCGCCTAACAGCAGCTTCAAATAGCGCTGTTTCAATTCTTGCAAGTCAAGTTTCTGACTTTGCTGAAGCTGCTCAAGATGCTGCTAATACATACATTGTTGCTGGAACAGGCATTACTAAGACATATGATGACAATGCCAATACTTTGACAATTGCAAACGATGGCGTTGTCAGCATCACTGGCACTTCTAACGAAATTACTGTGTCTGGAACAGGCACTGGTCCTTGGACTGGGGCAGTAACAATCGGTCTTCCAGATGATGTGACAATCGGTAATACTCTCACTATCACTGGTGATCTTGTTGTTAATGGAAATACTACGACCCTTAATACAGCAACCTTGGTTGTCGAGGATAAGAACATTGTTCTTGCAAATGTCTCTACTCCATCAGACACAACAGCAGATGGTGCTGGTATTACAGTGCTTGGTGCAACAAACAAGACATTTAACTGGGTGGATGCAACAGATGCATGGACTTCATCTGAAGACTTGAATCTTTTGGCCGGTAAAGTTTTTGAAATTGGTGGAACTTCAGTTCTTTCCAATACGACTCTTGGTTCAACAGTTGTGAACTCAAGCCTAACATCGGTTGGAACAATTGCAACTGGCGTATGGAATGGTACAGCGATTGGATCAACATACGGCGGTACTGGATTAACATCATATACAACTGGTGACTTAATCTATTCCTCATCTGGAAATACTCTTTCAAAACTTGGTATTGGCACAGCTGGACAATTCCTTAAAGTTGTCGGTGGAGTACCTTCTTGGAGTGATACAGTAGATGGCGGTACTTTCTAATAGGAGGAAGTAATGGCTAATACCATTAAAATTAAAAACTCAGGTACTGCTTCTAATGTTCCCGCCTCCCTTGAATATGGCGAGTTGGGTCTTAACTATGCCGATGGGAAACTATTTTATAAAAATTCTTCAAATGTAATTGTTGAATTTGGTTCAAGCGGCTCTTTAGATTCCTTATCTGATGTTGTCATTAATTCTCCAGAAGAATTTCAAACTCTTACATATAATGGTACAAATTGGGTCAATTCATTTGCTTCAGATGTTGTCTTAGCAAGAAATGATGAACTTACAACCATAACAACTGGAACAGTAGTATATGTAAGTGGTACAACTGGTGATCATGCGAAAGTTAAAAGAGCAGATAATGATTCTGACACAACATCTGCGACTATAATTGGTGTTGCAGGAGCAGATATAACATCTAACTCGAATGGCCCAATTGTAACTTTGGGTTATGTTGATGGTATTGATTTAAGTGTTGGCTATAGTGCTGGTGATATTTTGTGGCTTGGAGAAGATGGCGCTTTTACTAAGACAAAGCCAACTGCACCAGAACACTTGGTCTTTATAGGAACAGTAATTCGTGCAACAAATAATGGAATTATATTCGTTTCTCCTCAAAATGGCTATGAACTTGATGAGTTGCATAATGTCCTGATTTCTAACACACTGGCATCTGGCGATTTTCTTAAATATAACGGAACAGTTTGGGTCAATGATCCAATAAATCTTGGAACAGATACTGTAGGCAACTATATGTCAAATGTTTCAGCGGGAACAGGTATTACAATATCTCATACACCGGGAGAAGGATCAACTGCAACTATTTCAATTGGTCAGTCAGTAGGTACAACAGATTTTGTATCTTTTGGAGCAGTTACAACAGAGAGTATTGATGCTCCTAACAATATAACAATGTATACAAGTACATCTGGAACACCAGGAGACGGTACAGTTGTTGTTTTTGGCTCAATGGACATTTCTGGAAATTTGACATTAACTGGTCCAAGTTACACAACAACATTATCACCAGTACAGACCTCAAACAGATCTATAAATATTCCTGATGCAAATGGCACTATTGCTTTAAATGAAGTGACTTTTAACGCTCAAACAGGGAATTACACCTTGGCTCTTTCTGATTCTGGGAAGATGGTAGAAATGAATGTTGGTTCAGCGAATAACTTAACAGTTCCTGCTGACAATGCGGTTAACTTCCCTGTTGGAACATCTATTGATATTCTTCAAGTTGGTTCTGGTCAAACAACAATTGTACCTGCCTCTGGTGTTACAATTAATAGAGCTAGTGGTCTAAAATTAAGACTTCAATGGTCTGCTGCTACTTTAATTAAAAGAGCAGCAAACACATGGGTTGCAATTGGAGATTTATCGGCTTAACGGCTGAAAAGGTATAATATAATCATGTCTGGAATAAAATATTACCCATCAAGAGATCAAGGTAAATATCAAAGAGTAGTTCAAACTAACTCAAACATTGCTCTTACCGCAAAAGATATGGGTTCTATGTTTTATTGCTATTCAGGCTCTACTCAGTACATTACGCTTTCTGAAGCGGAAGATAATAAAATCCCTGTAGGTGCCCAAGTCGATTTCTTGAGACTAAATGCCGATGTTCAATTTAGTGCAGCAAGTGGAAGTATTATCTATGAATCTTCAGTTGGTGCAACTCCAAAAATAAGAGTTACAAAAGCGGCTTGTTCTTTTGTCAAAATGGCTGTCGGAGAATGGATTATTATAGGTGACATTGTTGCATCATGAGGCATTTAGGGATTGTAGCAAGTAGCGCACCACAAGCTTCTGCGCCATCAATTACTATTAATAGTGTTACTAACTTTAACCAAGATAGAGCTACATTTAATGCTACTGTTAATCCGAATGGTGCAACTACAAGTGTTAAATTTCAGTATAAAAGAAATATTGATTCCACTTGGATAGATGGTGCAACAATAAGTAATCTGACAGGAACAAGTCAGAGTGTTTATTCAAATCAAACAGGTTTATTATATACCGGTACATTATATGCTGTTCGTGCAATTGCTACAAACTCTGCTGGTGAATCAACAAGTTCTACGACTACATTCACCACATGGTCATTAAAAACATATGGAAATGCGACAGTTGGGACACACTACCAAACGATTTCTACAATTACCCCAACAGGAGGCACCGCTATTGTACCTTCAATTCTAAATGTATTTATTGCTGCTGGTGGAGGTGGTGGAAGTGGTTCTGCTGCCGGTGGTGGTGGTGGAGTAACAACATTATCAAGCAGGTCATTTAACAATACAAATGATTTAATTTTGAACATAGTTGTTGGAGGAGGAGGAGGCGCAGGCTCTGCTGGCGGTGGTTCAAGCATTTCTGGTGCATCTTTTACAACCGCATCTGCTAGTGGCGGTAATGCCGGTGGTGGTAGTTACACAAGTTCAGGGTCATCAGGCAATGGAAATGGTGCTGGCTCTGGTGCTCAATATTATGATCCAGGCAGTGGTCAAACTCCTGTTGAAACACTAACAAGAGGCGCTGGTGGTGGTGGAGGCGCTGGGGGTGCTGGAGGAAATGGTAATGCAAATGCTAGTGGTGCAATTGGTGGTAACGGTGGTGCTGGCGTATACTCATCAACCTATGGAGTTGGTGCTGGCGCTGGTGGTGGTGGAGGAGCAGAAGAAAACTCAATAGATTCAACAGTTGCTAGGGGTGCTGTAGGTTCACATAGCACTTATGGTGCTGGCGGGTCTGGTGGTCTGTATAATGACAATGCGCTGTCAGTAAGCCCAGCATCTGGTGGTTCAGGTGTAGTATATTTCCAATATTATGGGCCTTGATAATAAGGTGTTATAATTTAGTGAGGAAAAATGATTGAAGTAGAACCGTTTAATTTAGAAAATTTAAAAAAATACCAAGCTTTTTATTGCTTAAAAACAATATCAGATGTTGATAGTCTAAGAATAGTTCATAATACTCCATCTGGATTTTTTGATATTGAAAAAGTTAGTGCGTTTTTGATGCCAAACGGTAAAGTTATTATTGCTTGGGCGAATGCTTTAAACATGTCTATATATTATAATTTAATAGCAATAAGTAATAATAAAAAAGAAATAATTACAATTAATTCAATTGATAGAATTATTGATATATATGACAAAGAAGTGAATTCCCCAATAGGAGTTTTTTCTTTTGCTAATTCTGATGTAGTTATAGAACCAAATAAGGATTGGAGATGTGATCAAGGGAAATATGGTCCAAGAGCTTTTCCACCAAACCCTGCCATAGCTCAAAATCCAGCTAATATACTTATATTTGAGCCGGTGCTATCAGTCACTGGTTCTGGTCACTTAGTCTATCTTGAATATAAGGATTCTGGTGAGGATACATTAGAGCATCTAAATAATGCTCCACAACAAACAATTGGTAGAACAATTTGGGAATCTTTAAAAATTATTAGAGAATGGGCTATAACAAATGAAGAGCCTTTCAACAATCAAGATCTTATTTCTAAAAAAGCTGCCGAATTTATCAAAGAAATGAATTTCTCAGATGAAGAATTTCAACATATTGATAATCAAGTCCCTATGCAAATTGCAAGATATCTTATGGGTAATGAAAATGCAAGACAAAGACCAGATGACATACTAGAGATAGATGAGGGCTTAAAAAATATTGTATTTAAAAGATTATCTTCTGGCACAATGTCTGCAATAGAAAAACTAAATCCAGGAATGTGGAATCTTCAAGAGCTCATTGAAGTTGAAAAAAATAATTTAATTGAACATCGTAATAATTTTTCTAAAAGGGCAAGTGAAATCCCAGAAATGAGACAAGATTATATTAATTTACAAGAAAGGGTTTTTAACAATAGAGAATCAATTCTCAATAAGATTGAAAACGGTGAGTTTTAATATAAAGCCTGATAAAATGGAAGTATTATGGATGAAGTTAAGATAAATACATCAAAGACATTAACCTTAACCCTTCCATCTGACCCTACCTCAAATTCTGTGTCCGTATCTCTTTATCATGAGTTCGGTGATCTCGTCTCAGGTCCAACCAGTGCAACCAGAACAGGCACAGGTGTTTATACAATTACATATGGGCAGGAATCATCTGGAATCTACATTTTAAATTCCAGCGGTAAGTATAAGGCTGAGTTCACATATGCCGTTTCTGGCACTACCTACACGCAGACTCAGGTTATTAATGTGTATACCCCCTACATCACATATGAAGAATTCTTTGAAGAATACCCAGAACTTGAGGAATCATTTGGTCCTAAATTTGAAAAGTCTGAAAGACAAGTCCGAAATATCATCAACACCTTCACCGGCCAAAGTTTTGATCCATATAATAAAAAGACATTGATCTTAAATGGTAGCAATACAGAAAATCTTCATTTGCCATTGCCAATTTATACGATTAGAAAAGTTATCACAGATGTTGGCACAACTGAAGAAGAGACAATCCATGATATTACTACAAGTCTTGAGAATTTGGAAAAAGTAAGAACTGGTGTTTTCAACTTTGGTTCTTCTTACTATATTCGCTGGAAGAAGTCTTTGTTGGATAGCGTCAATGTGATGCTTTATACAAACAAGTTTAAACCCAAAACAACATATAGCGTTTATGGCGATTTTGGCTGGCAGTTTGTTCCTGAGAATGTAAAGCAGGCTGCAGTGCTTATTCTTGCAGATATGATGAATGACGATTCTGCCTATAGAAGACATGGATTTTATGCTGTTGACTTGGATATCGTTAAGTTGCAATCAAAACAATCATTCTACGAATCTACAGGAAATATTGATGCAGACACACTCCTGATGGATTACACACTTTTTGTAATGGACTATGTTGGGTAATGGCTACAGTTGGATATTTAAGATACCCTCATACTGTTGAGATCTATGAGAAGGTTACAACCACAAACGATGCTGGTCAAAAGATTTATACATTTCAACTAGATAGAAAGATACCAGCAATTGTTAATTCACCAGAAGATCAGTACTCTGCTGGAACCAAAGTAAGAACAGCCCCATATCAAGAGTTTTTCCCTGTTCTTCAAATGATAGTTCCCGGTATGTATGCAGCTACTGTAATCACATCATCAAGAGTATTGAATATTAAAGATAGATACGGCAATGTTCTTGAAACCGGCCCATTTGAAATAATTACAGTTCAGCCAAAGTTTGGCTGGAATGGTAAAAAACATCATTTACTTGTAAGCTTAAGAACGGTTGTGGAGCAGTCATGATTAGTCTTAGAGTTAATACAAATCTTCCTGATGTTATTGATTATGTAAACATGTTACCTGTCCAAATACAGGCTATTGTTGCAAAAGCTGTTGAGACAGTAAAAGAAGAGGTTCGTGAGGATCTTGTGACAGTATTCGGTGTCGGGGATGAAGATTTAGATATTGAGTTTTCTTTTGACGGTCAGAACTACAACCTTTCAGTCGATGGCATAAATCAATATCAATTGTTCAACAACACCGGTTTTGATATGGATTATGTTTTGGATTATATTGAAAATAAGATTCTGAATAGAATTCAATCTGATCTAGATGAGGCGGGTTTTTAAATGGCAATTAGCGTTTATGATGTAAATACATATTTAAAGAATGATTCAACGCTTCAGACGCTTGCTGGTAAGACTATGAATTTCTTCCCAGTGGTTGCTACAGATGGAGAGCCTGCTCCGTTTGTTGTTTATTTTTACAATCCAATGGTTTCTAATGTGGAGACTTATTGGGAAAGGTACGACTATATTAAGTATTCAATTTTTGATACAGATGTAGACAGGCTTTTTAAAATATCAGAAAGATTTATTGATCTCCTAAGTATTGGTGATCAAGTAGCCCAATCTGGTGGTATAACAAGTAATACAGTTAGAATAGTATCAGCACAGCAAACAGGGTCAAATTTAGTGCCTCCATTAGAAATAAATGGCTGGTATAGAATGAATTTAGACTTTAGAATCTGTGCTGTGGTACTATAATTGTGGTAGTATAAATACATGAAATATACTACAATTACATATGTCGGGAAAACTCCCGGTTATATTGTAAGAATAGAGAATAAGGTTTATGACTTTGAATGGAATAAGGGTCTTGCAATCGGAAGAAAGCCAGATGAAGTCCATCCAAACCATATAAAAAAGATCGCTAAATGGCGTGACAAAAGAGGCAAAAGAATTTTTGTCCTCGAATAATTTAGGAGGAAATCTAAAATGGCAGTTAATGTCTCAAACATCGTAGTCGGTGAGGCTACACTTAAGCTTGGCGATTCGGCCAATGCAACCACGATTTCTGCAATGGATTCGTTCTCGGATCTTGGCGCTACCCAAAATGGCGTTGAAATTTCTTGGGAGCCAGACATGGTGGATATCGAAATTGATCAGTACGGCGATGCTGCAAGAATTGTTCAGTCAAAAGTTAAGGTTATGGTTAAGACCACCTTGGCAGAAGCAACATTGAACAACCTTGCACTTGCATGGAACTATGACCAGAACACTGGTGGAGCTGCAATCATTAACAACAATGATGGAGCAAACACCCAGACCTTCAAGTTCGGCGCACAGACCGTGTTCCCATACGAGAAGGCTCTTGTTATCACTGGTACAGCACCAAACTCTGCTGCTGGCGCAGTTAAGACAAGAAAGTTCTACACAAAGAGAGCTATCTCGATGGAAGCATCAAATGTGACCATGAAGAGAGCAGAAGCATCAGTATTTGCTGTTGGTTTCCGCATTCTTCCAAAGACAGAAGACACTGGTTACGAATACGGCAAGATTGTCGATCAGACCGCTTAATCTGTAAATAAAACAAATTATCTCAGTGAAATCCCTAGGTTGATGTGCTATACTGAAAACCTAGGGATTTTGCTTATCCCATATAGATACTAAGGAGTATATAGTGGCAAATGATAAGAACAAGGATCTATTCCTTGGAACAGATATTGTTTTCGCAGACGGTAAGACGAGAACAGTAAGACCTTTAACAATTCGTAACTTGCGTAAGTTTATGAAGATTGTTAAGGATTTGAAAACAGAAGATAATCTTAATGATGAAGATATCGATGTTATGGTTGAAGCTGCTTCGATTGCACTTCTCGCAGTTGACCCAGAGTTGGCTGAAGATACTGAGGCATTGGAAGATGCATTGGATCTTCGTTGCTTTGGCGAATTGATGAATGCAGCAATGGGGTCTGACCCTTCCTAACCAGCGAGGAGGGTGGAGGTAGTCCACTTGAATGGGATGATATCCCCCTCCTCAAATATGAATCAGAAATTTTTGTAAAAACCGGTGCATGGAAAAGTTTGTTTGAGTTAGAAGAAAGTCTAACTCTTGATGAAATGTTCTTACTATATAGAGCATGCAATAATGAAACAAACACTCATATGAAGATCATGGCTGCATCTCAAGGTGCTGATGTTGACTTTGATGATGACTGGTATGATCCTGAACCAATCACTGCTGTTGATGCTTCAACAATTGGTTCAATACCAATTGGTCTTGGTTATGAATCAATATAATATTGCTTTTACTAAGTAAATATGAAATAATATAGAAGAGATAATTATGGCAGATAGACAAGGTAGAATAGAAGTTAGCGCTCAAGTTGATCAGAGCCTGCAAGCCGCTCTTGGCGGTATGTCTTCTAGTTTACGCAATGTTCTTGAAGTCACTCACTCTCTCTCTAGATCAAGCTTTGCTAATGTAAATGCAGCAAAAGTTTTGACAAACGCTTTACACAGCGCATCTCAATCAAGTTCTGCTTATGCAAAATCCACTCATAACCTTGCAAGAAATCAAGCGGTTCTTGCAAAACATTTTAGAGATACAGGAATTGCTGCTGCCGAATTACAAAGAAAAATGCAAGGTAATACGACAGCAACTCAGCAAGAAAAAGTTGCTGTTGATAGATTAATTACATCCTTAAAAGCTCAAGAAGCAGCTCGAAAAGGAATAATGAAATATTCTCAACAGGCAGATTTGAGAGCGCAATCAAATGCATTAAACACTCTCGCAACTAGATACTCAATGGCCGGTAACAGAATGTCAATGGCTTTGACATTACCAATTATGTCATTTATGAGATCCTCTTTTGCTAACTACAGAAGAGTTGAGACAGAAACAATTAGAACTACAAAACTTATTTCTGACTCCTATACAGCAGCAGCCGATGTTGCTGGTATTGCTGGTGCAAAATTATCAGCAGATCAGTTGAGTTATACAAGAGTAATCAATGGAACAGTTAGGACTCTCCAAACACTTGAGGGCGCACAGAAGTCTTTAGGAAAGCAACTTGATGCTGTTGCATTGAAATACGGTGTTGCAAGAGAACTTGTTCAAGGTCTTGCAGGAGACTTTGCTGAATTAGGTATTGAGGAAGTAGATACTCTTGCCGGGTTGACTGATTTAACAGCGTCTGTAGAAAAGCTCGGTAACTTGGACATTACCGCATCACAAGAGTTTATTAAGTCTATTTTCCAGACTGTGATGAGGATTAAGCGAGATCGTAATGAGGTTCAGAAAACTGCTGAAGGTTTCATTGTTTATGGAGATGTTATTGGCGAAGTAAGACAACAATTGGCTTTGTTTAACTTAATTGAAAACAAAACTCAAATGTCTTTGAAGGACATTGCAAAAGGATTTCCTGAAGTAACTGCTGCTGCTACATCATTTGGTCTTTCAATGACAGAAGCGACAGCTCTTGTTGTACCTATGGTTTCTGCTGGTATGCAAGTTGGTGCATCTGCAAACTCAGTTAAAGTTTCTCTCCAGAGAGTTGTTGACTTGACAAAAGAAAACTCTCAAATGATTAAAACATTGAAGGATAATTATAAAGATTTCAATGTTGAAGCTGGTGTTGGTATTCAAACAGTTCAGGCATTGGCAGATTCGTACAACTCTATGAAGAGAGGTGCTCTTGCTGAACAAGGTACGCTTGAATTCTTCTCAAGATTGTTTGGCGTTCGCCAGGGTCCAAGAATGGAAGTTGCCATTCAGAACCTCGCTCAATTCCAAGAGCAATTAGAAACTCTTGGCACAGTTGAGAATAAACTTGCTAAGCAATTAGAGGGTGCAGTCCAGCAGTACGCAACTTTTGAAGGTCTGGGTAAAGAATACACTGGCATGACTATCAACAAGTTTGAAGATCTTGGAGAGGTTGTAAGACTCTCTCAGTCAGATAATAAAAAGGTTGCAAAAGCCTTTACTGCTGCAAGAGAAGATATTGCAACATTTGTTAAAGATGAGGCAAAGAAAGGTAATGATGTTCTTTCAAAAATTACTACTGAATCTGGTAAAGCACTATTTGTTGGTGCAATTGGTAATGTTGAAGCTCAAAGAAAATTTCAGCAAGAAGTGCAAGCCTCTCTTCAATCTGTAGAAGTTAGATATCAAAGAGGTCGTGAAGTAATCAAATCTATTGGTCGTCAAATTGTTCCAATTTTGGCAAATATTCTTGATGCAGTATTGCCAATATTAATGAAAATTAATGAAGCATTTGAAAAAATGCCTTCATGGATGAAATCATTTATTGGTCTTGGTTTGATAATTATGGCCGCAATTGGTCCTGTAATGAAGATTGTTGCAAGCATGTTCCAATTAAAATCTGCAATGATGGGTATTAAAGCATCTGGTGGAATATTTGGAAAAATGAAGAGTGCGACTCATGAAATTAGTGCAGAACTTCTTGTTGCATCAAATGCGGCTTTGCGTTTTAAGAATAGATTAACAGAGGTTGGAGGTAAATTCTATTTACAAGCAACTAAGAAAGAGATTAAGGATTTAGAAAGACTTATTAATTTGCAAGCAAGCGGTGGAAGTGCAAAGAAGATTAATCGTTTGGAAAGAAGACTTGGGATCGGAGGAAGAGCCGCAGATATGTCCGGTCTTACTCCAGAAACTCAAGATGCTTTATTAAGAGCTAATGAAAAAGATAAATCATATGTTGGCGGTTATAGACAAGCAAGTTTTAGAGATCCAAACTTCCCTGCAACAATAATGGATGCAACAGTTGCTGGAAAGAAAATTGGTGAAGCATTTATGGGTGTTCTTACTGCCTATGGGTTCGACCCTAGATCAGTTGTTAGAACAGTTGCACAGGCTGCTACAACTGCTACAACAACTGCTACTGCAGC
>JACCDW011557961.1_pt1 | contig 24963 bp, 26 predicted proteins | sample 7449781 | NCBI WGS metagenome assembly JACCDW01 (sample SAMN15323449, study PRJNA562643) | freshwater metagenome | isolation source: river surface water | place: USA:Blue River Watershed | collected 2017-08-18
ATTTAACTTCGATGATTCGCTAGATGTGGTTGGCGTCCATTTAGTTGGAGGAATTTGGGGTTGCTTATCAATCGGTCTCTTTGCAACAAAGAGTGTTAACGAACTTGGTGGAGACGGCCTCTTCTATGGTGGCGGAACCCATCTACTTGGAGTTCAAGCATTTGGAGCTCTATTTGTGATGGCATATTCATTTATCATCACAGCAATACTTGGCATAGTTCTAAATAAGACCATCGGATTCCGAGTCGATGAAGAATCCGAAGTGCTCGGTGTTGATGTTGCCGAACACTTAGAAAGCGCATATGAATCATTCGGAGGAGTGAAGCTATGAAATTAATTACCGCGATTCTTAAACCAACAAAGGTTGAGGAAGTAAAAGCAGCTCTCCAAGCGATTGGTGTTTCTGGAATGACAGTCTCTGAAGTATCTGGCTTTGGACGACAAGGGGGCCACACAGAGGTTTATCGTGGCGCGCAATACACGGTTAATTTGATTCCCAAGATCAAATTAGAAGTTGTTGTAAATAATGATGAAGTTGAAGCGGTTGTGGGTTCGATTGTTACAACTGCACATACGGGAACTATTGGTGATGGCAAGGTATGGGTCACACCAGTTGAAGATATCGTCCGCGTTCGCACGGGGGAACGTGGCATAGACGCTATCTAACGGCCAATACAATTTGGCTCTATGTTCGAGGGTCTAACTTCCCGTTTCAGCGGTGCGTTCTCAAAGCTACGCAGTCGCGGGAAGTTATCGACCTCGGATATTAACGATACCTTTGCAGAGATTCGTGATGCACTACTAGATGCAGACGTTGCGCTAGATGTTGTTAATGAATTCGTAGAAAAGGTCCAAGGCAAGTCTTTAGATTTACTTAAAGAAATCCAAGCCGGTACCAATCAGGCGCAGGCAGTATTTGATTTAGTACATGCAGAGTTAGTGGAAATTCTGGGTGGCGCAGCTCGCCGAATCCGTTTTGCCAAGAATCCACCAACAGTAATTCTTCTTGCAGGTCTTCAAGGTGCCGGTAAAACAACTTTGGCAGGAAAGCTTGCAAAGCATTTAAAAGAGCAGGGCAATACTCCGCTTCTCATTGCATCGGATTTACAGAGACCAAATGCGGTAACTCAGCTACAAGTTGTGGGCGAACAAGTTGGAGTTCCGGTATTTGCACCAGAACCTGGCAATGGAACTGGCAACCCAGTTAAAGTTGCTAAAGATGGTTTAGATTTCGCAAAGCAGAAACTTCATAACATGGTGATTGTTGATACCGCAGGTCGCCTTGGTGTAGATGAAGAATTAATGAAAGAAGCGATCGCAATTCGCGATGCGGTAAACCCAGATGAGATTCTCTTTGTAGTCGATGCGATGATCGGCCAAGATGCAGTGCGCACCGCAAAAGCTTTTGGTGAAGGTGTTGGATTCGATGGCGTTGTTTTAACAAAGCTAGATGGTGATGCCCGTGGTGGCGCAGCTTTATCAATTGCAAAGCAGACCGGCAAACCAATCTTCTTTGCCTCTACTGGTGAAAAGTTAAGCGACTTTGATGTCTTCTACCCAGAACGTATGGCTTCGCGCATCTTGGGTATGGGCGATGTGGCAACCCTTGCAGAGCAAGCTAAGAAAGCGCTCGATACTGAAACATCAAAGAAATTAGAAGAGAAATTTGTTAAAGGCGAAGATTTCACATTAGAGGATTTTCTAGATCAGTTGCAGGGCATTGCAAAAATGGGCAATATGTCGAAGATTCTTTCGATGATGCCAGGAGCTGCACAAATGAAGAAGCAGATTGAAGCAATCGACGATACTGAAATTACGAAATCAACTGCAATCGTGCAATCCATGACGCCGGCAGAACGTCGTGATCCAAAGATTCTTAATGGTTCTCGTCGTGCGCGAATCGCCAAGGGCAGTGGTCGACAGGTTTCAGAAGTTAATAATCTGGTTGATCGATTTGGTCAGGCGCAGAAAGCGATGAAGATGGCCCGTAATGGCGGTTCGATTCCGGGAATGCCAGCGATGCCTGGAATGCCAGCGCCAAAGCAGCAGATCGTGCATAAGAAGAAATCTAAGAGCGGAAATCCAGCTAAAAGGGCTGCGGAAGAGAACAAATAGGGGGGATTTCCAAGGATTTGGCCGATTCTGCGCTCACTGGCAGAATTACCACCCTGAGCGCGGCCCCTCTACCCGCGTCGGAAGTAATAGCTTGAAAGTTCCCACTAACTCCAATGTGGAGAATTTTTTAGCCCAATTTCAATATTTATAGGAGCAATACTTTGGCAACAAAGATTCGTTTAATGCGTCTTGGAAAAATTCGCACACCTTTCTACCGTATCGTCGTAATCGATTCTAAGAAGGCGCGTAATGGTTTATCAATCGAAGAGATTGGTCGCTATGTTCCAGGAAAGAATCCATCAGTAGTAGAGGTCAACTCAGATCGCGCACAGCACTGGCTAAAGGTTGGCGCACAGCCATCTGCAGCAGTGACAAAGCTATTTAAGCTAACCGGCGACTGGGGCAAGTTCACAGGTGAAGGTTCAACAACCAGCACAGTAGAACCACAGAAGCCAGGTTTTGATAAGAAGGCTAATTACGAAGCTGCAGTTAAGGCTGCTGCTAACGAACCAGCTGAAGGCGCAACAACTGCAAAGAAGAAGGCGCAAGATAAGTTAGCTGCAAAGTCAGCTCCTAAGGCAGAAGAAGCTGCGCCAGTTGCAGAAGTGTCCGAACCAGCGGCGGCGGAAGACGTGGCAGAGGTTCCAGCTGAAGATGTGACCACAGAAGTTGTCGCAGAAGAAACTCCTGCTGAATAATGCTTGACGAAGCTCTAGAACATCTCGTTAAGGGAATTGTTGAACACCCTGACGATGTGAATGTAAAAGAGAAGACACATCGTCGTGGCACAACTCTTGAAGTTAATGTCAATCCAGAAGACATTGGCAAGGTAATCGGTCGCAACGGTCGTACTGCGAAAGCGCTACGTACTGTGATGAGCGCGCTTGCAGGTCGCTCGGTACGCGTAGATCTCATCGAGGCCGACGAGATTCGCTAATGCGTTTAAACGTTGGGCGCATTGGACGCGCTCACGGAATTTTAGGTGAAGCGACAATCGAAGTTCGCACGGACGAACCCGAGCGTCGCTTTGCTATTGGCGCCGAAGTATTAACTGAAGATGGCTCATTAACAGTTTCTAGCGCTCGCGTTCATAATGGAATTTTGTTGCTGGGATTTAAAGGAATTAACGACCGAAACGCGATAGAAAAGCTACGAAATACATTGCTGTACGCCGATGTCGATATCAATGAAACTGGCGAAGATGAAGATGATTACCATGTGCAGCAATTAATCGGACTTCGTGCTGAACTTGAAGATGGCTCTGATTATGGCGTAGTGACAGATGTTTTAAATCTTCCAGCTCAAGATTGTTTAGCAATTAAGACCAAAAATGGGGAAGTGTTGATTCCATTTGTGCATCAATTGGTTCCGGTAGTCGATTTAGATAATAAGAAAGTCGTGGTTATTCCACCGGTAATCTCATGAAATTTGATTTCATCTCGATTTTTCCTGAATTTTTCGAACCTTTAAAGCTTTCACTCATCGGTAAAGCGCGCGACAAATCACTTATACAAATTGGCGTCCACGATTTACGAGACCAAGCGACCAATGTACATCGCCAAGTAGATGACACTCCTTACGGAGGTGGTGCAGGAATGGTGATGATGCCTGAAGTTTGGGGCAAAGCGATAGACCCGATTATTACAAAATCATCAGAGTTAATAATTTTGACGCCAGCAGGTAAGCGATTTGATCAGCGTATGGCCGAGGGACTTTCAACTAAAGAACATTTGATATTCGCATGTGGTCGCTATGAAGGAATCGATGATCGAGTCCGCCAATATTATGAAAATGAAGGTTTTAAAGTTCGAGAAGTATCAATTGGCGATTACGTATTAAATGGCGGAGAGGTCGCGGCAATTGTGATTGCAGAAGCAGTAGCGCGATTGATTCCTGGCGTATTGGGTAATCCCGAATCAATCGTGGATGAATCACATGCCGAAGAGGGATACATTGAATATCCAGCATTTACAAAACCAGCAGAGTGGCGTGGAATTAAAGTTCCAGATGTTTTACTCTCTGGAAATCATGCAGAGATTGCTAAATGGCGTAAATCAGCTGGCGAATCCCGCGCAAATCACAACAAGTAAAGGGCTTCCACTCGCAAAAGTACAATTGCCAAACAATTAGTTAATAAACTCCTTCCTGTGCGAGTAATTAATTATGAACAGTTAAAGAGCCTTTTATCTCAACAACCTGAATGGCCAAGAATTGTGGCCTCTGGAAACTTTGCACCACCGATGACTCTGCTTCGGGCTGCCGATGAAGCGCTGGAAACTTTCAACTTACATATGTTAAATGCGCACCCTGGAATTCCAGATCGCGAAGGGGTCGATTACGAATCAGCCTTCGTTGGCCCTGCGATGCGACGCCACCCAAGGCTGCATTACATACCATCACGTTTATCTATGGTCCCGATTCTCTTTCGCGATCACTATCGCCCAGATATTGTCTTTTTGCACACCTCTCCTAAACGATATGACACCGTATCGCTCGGAGTCGAAGTAAATATTCTTCCTGCGGCAATTGAGGCAGCGCGAGCTAGAAATGGAATTGTGATTGCACAAGCAAATAAGCAGATGCCTTATACCTACGGCGATGCACAAATTTATGAATCAGAGATTGATTATTTAATTGAAGTAGATGAACCGCTACTTGAGAAACCCGTAGCTCAAATTACAGATACTCAACGCGAAATTGGTGATCGCATTGCCGCTTTAATTGAAAATAACTCAACGCTGCAACTAGGCATTGGTGGCATTCCTGACGCAGTTCTTAGCGCGCTTAAAGACCGTAAAGATATGCGTATTTGGACTGAGATGTTTAGTGATGGGGTACTAGATTTATTTAAGGCAGGAGTATTAGACGAAGAGATGCCGCTAAATGCATCATTCTTATTTGGCTCTCGCGAGCTTTACGATTGGGTAAATTTAAATCGTAAAATTCGCATGCGCCGTACTGAAACCTCTAATGACCCATCTCTAATCGCGCGCCAGGCAAAGATGACCTCTATTAATTCCGCTCTACAAATAGACCTCTATGATCAAGCCAATGCCTCTTTTGTGAGAGGAGAGATTTACTCTGGTTTTGGTGGTTCCACAGATTTCATTGTTGGTGCGCTACATTCTCGTGGCGGACAATCATTTATGGCGTTACCTTCATGGCATCCAAAGGCAAATGTTTCAACTATTGTGCCGCAACTAGATGCTCCAGTTACTTCATTTCAGCATTCGTATGTGGCAACGGAACAGGGAATTGCGCCTTGCTTTGGACATCCAACTAAGCAACAAGCTGCAAACATTATTCGTTATGCGGCCCATCCAGATGCGAAAGATGAATTGACCAAAGCAGCTTCTGAAATGAAGCTACTTTAAAAGTTCAGGAAGATCTTTAAACCAATCGAGTGCACCAGGATTAGCTAGCGCATCTCGATTGCGCACTTCACGTCCGTTAATGACATCGGTAACTGCAAGTTCGACTAATTTATTTGATTTGGTGCGCGGTAATTCTGGTGCCACGATTAATTTATCTGGCACATGTCTTGGGCTTGCTTGATCACGAAGCGCTTTTTTAACTTCCTTGGCAACCTCTTCATTAAATTCCTGACCTTCTTTGATAACTACAAAGAGGACTACGCGAGTGTCGTTATCCCAATCTTGCGAAACAGCCATACATTCTTGAATCTGTGGGAAAGTTTCAACAACTCGATAAATTTCGGCGGTTCCGATTCGCACACCTTTTGAATTTAGCGTTGCGTCACTTCGACCGTAGAGAGTAAATCCACCCGTCTGGCTTCTTGATGCAAAATCACCGTGTGTCCATACTCCAGGGAATCCCTCGAAGTAGGCAGATAAATATTTTTCGTCATTCTTATCGCCCCAGAAACCAATGGGCTTAGACGGAAATGGAACTGTGCAAACTAATTCGCCCTTTTCATTAATGTCAGCTTCGTTGCCTTGTGCATCAAATACTTTCGTTGCCATTCCTAGGCAAGGTCCTTGCAGCTCACCGCGATGGACGCCAAGAGTGGGCACCGAAGCCACGAAACAACCACAGATATCAGTTCCGCCAGACATTGATGCAAGATGGACATCGCTCTTCACATTTTCATAAATATAATCAAAACATTCTGGAACGAGAACAGATCCAGTTGAGCCAATCATTCTCAAATTGCTCAAATCATGGGTTTCTGCAGGCTTTAGTCCAACCTTTTTAATTCCATCAATAAATTTTGCAGAAACGCCAAAGAAATTTAACTTCTCATTTTGGGCGATATCGAATAAACGTTGTGCACGTGGAAAAACTGGAGAGCCATCAAAGAGAACAATGGTTACACCGCGAACCAAGCACATAAATAACCAGTTCCACATCATCCAACCGCACGTTGTAAAGAAGAAGACATTTTCGCCTGGCTTCATATCAAATTGATAAATCTGTTCTGCGCCGGCCTTGAGCATTACTCCCGCGCCGCTATGAGTTATGCACTTTGGTTTCCCGGTAGTTCCTGATGAAAATAGTACAAAACCCGGATGATTAAAAGGAAGACGAGTAAATTCTGGCTTGGCACCTTTATATGGTGCAATCCAACTTTCAAATTCAGAGATATGAACTGCCTTCAAAAGAGTAGGCAATAAGGCGACAATCTCAGCGCCTTTATCTTTTAATTCGAAGGTTTTGCCACCATATTGGTAGTTATCACCAAGCAGGATCAATTTAGGTTCGACTTGGCCAAAGCGATCTTCGACTGCACTTGGTGCGAAATCAGGAGAAGCGGTAGAGACAACTGCGCCAATACTTAATGCTCCTAGTGCGTAAATCATTACCTCTGGAACATTTGGCGCCCAAGCAACAACTCGATCACCGGTTACAATTCCCATTTCACGCATCGCAGCGGCGACAGCCGCGCTCTTCTCGCGAAGCTCTGCGTAAGTAATTTCAGTTCGAGTTCCATCTTCAAGAATTCCGACCATAGCCACGCCATCACCGTGAGCAAGTAGATTCTCAGCAACATTGATTGCGCCATGTGGAAAGAATTTTGCATCGATAAATCGATCAGCCGCTTGATAATTAATCGAACCCTTTTCGCCAATTAAAGCTAAATCATCCCAAGCGCGAGACCAGAATTCTCCGGGACTATCAACGCTCCACTTATGTAGACCCCAATAATCTAAGTTCTTTTCGTGCTCTAACTTTCCAAGCGCGGTGTTCTCTGGATTTTTAGGTTGAAAAAGTAGGGTCACTTTTTAGATATCGCCCTTAGACGCAATTTGTAATATGCGCCAGATAATCCGCCAGGTGCGAACATAACTACCAAGATAAATAAAACACCTAGGGTCAAAGCAGGCTCTGAAAGTGGGCCACCGATTATCTTTGGCATATCTGTAAAGAATGGTTGTTGGGTTAAATCTTGCATACGAGTTGTGGCAACTGAGTAGAAAATTCCACCAAGTACCGCACCCCAACGAGTAACTGCACCACCAAGAATCACCATCAGTAATAGCGCAATTGTCAGATTGGCATCAGCGAAACGTGGTGCGGCGCTACCGGCAGCCAGCAACATCGCAACTCCGAGGAAGCTAGCTAATGAACCAGCGATTACAAACGAGAGAAGTTTAAACTTTTGGGTATCTAAACCTAAAACCTGAACACGAAGTTCGTTATCGCGAAGCGCTGCAAATACTCGACCTGCCGAACTCTCTGTAATCCACCAGATGATTGCATAGACAATTACTAATGCCAGTAGGGCGGTCCAATACAAATATTTAGTATTAACCACGCCAATCCAGAATTGTGGAACTTTACTTGCATCAAGTGCAATTCCGTTCTCGCCACCCGTTAAGTTAAAGAAGTTACGGTTGATAATTACATGGCCAGCTTCTCCAAAAGCCAAAGTAACCATCGCAAAGGTGATTCCGGTGGTTCGAAGCGATGCCATGCCGACCAACATGGCTAAAAGCGCAGTAATTGCTACGGCGATAAACATTGCGATAAACCATGGTGCGACAGAGTGATTAATCAATATACAGGTGATGTACATGCCGGTACCGAAATAAATTGCATGTCCAAATGAAAGTAAGCCAGTAAATCCAAAGAGTAGATCGTAAGTTAAGGCTAAACCGCCATAAATAAAGGCAACTGCCAATGTTTGCTGCAAACCAGGTTTAGCTAACGGATTACCACTAATTAGTGGAGCAACTGCGAGTAACAGAAGTAATACACCAAGTAGAGGGCGTGAATATTTCCAACGTAACATTATGCCGCCACCTTTCCAAGCAAACCTTGTGGTTTGATTAGTAAGACTCCTGCAAGCAAGATAACTACAACAAAATCACCAAGACCTGTTACGTAGTAATTTGCGAATTGTCGAATGATTCCGATCATCATCGCGGCGATAAAGCTACCTGGAACACTTCCCATGCCACCAATAACCACCACGATAAATCCGTAGATTAGATATTGACCAGCAATCAGAGGAGAAACTCCGTTTGCATAAACTGATACAAGAACTCCACCAACTCCGGCGGCAAAGCCACCAAGGAAGAAGACGGTGCTAAAAGCACGTCGAACATTGATGCCGAGGGCAGAGACCATATTTCGATTCTCAACACCAGCACGGATTATCAGACCAATTCGGGTGTACTTAAGTAGGGCCCAGTTTGCGACTAAGAGAACGACTGCTGTTCCAATGTAAATGAAACGGTCAGCTGGAATAATCGCACCGAATACCTTGACGCCATTTAAGAAATAAGTCGGTGTTGGGTACTGCACCAAATCGTTACCAAACCAACCACCAAGTGCTGCACCTACAACTAGAGATACACCGACGGTAACTAAAGCTTGATCGATATGGCGGTTATATAAACGGGTAATCAGAAGTTGTTCCATTAACAGTGCAAAAGCACCTGCCCCGAGTCCGCCAATCAACATCGATATAAAGAATTTAGGAGTGGTGATCATGAAGCCATATTGTTTTGCATACCAGAAACCAAAGAATGCGCCGACGGTTAGAAATGCGCCATGTGCGAAGTTAAGCACGCCCATAAGTCCATAAATTAATGAGAGTCCTGATGCAACTAAGAAATAAAGAGCGCCAAGTCCGATTCCGGTGATCAGAATAAGTAGGAATGTTGACATTATTTGCCTCCTACGCCGAGCATCTGATGTACCCATTTTTCATCATGTAACACCTCTGGACCACCTTGGTAAACAACTTTTCCTTGATCCATAACGATTACATTCTCCGCAATTCGCTTAACTAGAGCTAAATTCTGTTCTACTAGCAGCATCGTGTTTTCGTGAGCAACTTGCGCCAATGCGTCAGCTACTTCAGTAACTAATTTTGGTGCCAGACCTTTAGTTGGTTCGTCGACCAATAAAATCTCATTCTTATTTAAAAGTGCACGTGCAATTGCAACCATTTGTTGTTGTCCACCAGATAGCGAACCTGCTCTTTGCCCGGCACGAGTATCAAGCTCTGGAAATAGGGTATGTACGAATTTGTAGGCATCACCATGGTCTTTTCCACGTGCAGCAAGTGAGAGATTTTCGCGAACTGATAGCGATGAGAAAATCTCTCGGTCTTCAGGGATATAGGCAATTCCCGATTGTGCAATTTTATAAGTGTCATTTCCCAGGATCTCATTACCGTTGAAGTTAATCGATCCGGTACCGCCGTAGAAACCCATGATTGTCTTTAAAGTGGTGGACTTACCTACGCCATTACGTCCAAGCAGGGCGGTGACTTTATGGCTTGGCACATCAAAGGTAACGCCATGAAGAATATGTGATTGGTTGATCTTTACATGAAGATCTTTGATCGAGAGTACGTTGCTCATAGCGCCTCTCCGATATATGCAGATTGAACAATTGGATTATTAATTACATTCTGAGGCGTATCGCAGACTAATAGTTCTCCGTAATTTAAAACAGCAATGCGATCTGCAAGTCCTAAAATGACATCTAAGTGATGCTCGACTATTAAAACTGTCTTCTTATGTTCAACTTTTAGTGAGCGAATAATCTCGACAAGCTCTGGAACATTTTCGACGCTCATGCCAGCCATTGGTTCGTCAAGTAAAACAATGTCGCTCTTTGATGCCAACACAATCGCAATCTCAAGGCGACGCTTATCTCCGTGAGATAGCGAACCTGCTAATTGGAGGGCGCGAGGCGCTAGACCAACTTTTGCTAAACATTCTTGCGCGGTTGCGACCACTTCAGTGAATTTGTATGCGTTCTTAGTTAAATTCATTGACTTGCCATTGGCAGATTGCGCAGCGATACGAACATTTTCAAGGCAAGTAAGATTTGCAAAGACCGATGAGGTCTGGAATGTTCTGGCCAATCCAACATTTGCTCGTTGGTAAGGCTTCATATGTGTGACGTTCTGATCTCCGATAAAGATTTCGCCACGAGTTGGTTTACGAACGCCGCTGAGTAGATTAAATAGTGAAGTCTTGCCGGCGCCATTAGGGCCGATAATTCCGAGTGTTTCGTTCTGGTTTACTGAAAGTGTGATGCCATCGAGAATCTTGGCTCCGCCTATTGAAAGCGATAAATCACTTACCGATAATGCCGAAATCAATTGGCGCAACTCCCTTGTTAGCTGCCTAAGGGTATAAAAAACCCCAGGCTATTTCCATATGGAAACAGGCTGGGGTTTCTTTTAACGATGTGTCTTACGCAACGTTACTGATGGTCTTATCTAGCTGAGGAACATATCCCGCAGCAGTTTTCTTTAGAGAGACCAAGAACATTGGCTGAATTAGAACGTGTGAAGATGGATCGACCTTCATAAGTCCCTTAACACCAACCCATGAATAACCTTCAAGCTTTGAAATCGCCTGATCAACATTTTGATCTGGATTTCCAGTTAGGGCTTGGACAATCATCTTCGCTGCATCTGCACCGGTGCAAGTAAAGAGGTCTTGTGACTTCTTTGCTGCAGCGAATGAAGAAGCTAGATCGCCAGCTGCCTTTGACTTACCAGCACCACCGAAGTAGCTATTTGTCATGATTGCATTTGTGCCTTCAAATAGCGCACCGTAGATGTTGTAGGTAGCAGCACCTGCAAGACCGGTGATTGGACGCTGCTTAACGAATGCACCTTGCTGCTTTAGAGCTGTAAGCATTGCACCAGCAGTAAGCGCATTTGACCATGCGATGAAGATGTATGAACCCTTTGCATCAGCTGCTTGCTTTGCAAATGGTGTGAAGTCAGAAGTAGAGGTTGGAACCTTAATTTCCTGGAATGTTGCACCCTTTGGAGCCATCAAAGCCTTTGCAGCTGCGATGTTACCTGCACCGAATGCGTTATCTTCTACGAATAGAACAACCTTGCGACCTGAGATTGGCTTAATGCCACCAAGTGGAGCAAGATCTTGTGTAGAGGTATTTCCTGAACGGAATACATACTTATTAGCTGCTGATGTGATGGCATCGTTCTTTGCAGGACCAGAGATGTATAGAACTTTATTCTGTGCAGCAAGTGGTGCAAGTGTTAGCGCAACACCTGATGATGCGGTTCCAACAATTACCTTGGTGCCATTACCAACCATGTCCTTAAATGTTGCAGTTGCAGATGCTGGATCTGCTGCATCATCCTTGACGGTTACAACAAGCTTCTGGCCATTGATGGTCATCTTGCCGCCGGTGTAATACTTCAAGCCCCAGTTAAGGCCATCAACATATGCATCGCCGTAAGACTTAAGCGCGCCTGATGTTGAGGTAATAACACCAATCTTAATTTCGCTTGCAGCCTGTGCTGGCGCCATTGATGGTGCCACGATTGCTGCTACGAGAGTTGCAACGCCGAGACGTGCTACTAGTGAGCGCTTGCTCATTTATTCTCCTCATTGAGTCGTTAGATGCGAGCCGGGCCCGACTCGCTTATTGGCAAGGCTACTTGTGCCATAGGGGCATTTCCACGCATATTTGATATCCGTTTTATAACTTTTACCGCAATTGAGAGGTAAGCAACCCGCTTCAATATGGCTGAATGCGGGCAGGACGGGCAGACTAAAGCCATGTCAATGCCGACAGAGAAGTTTGAAGTTCCAGTTGCAGGTGGCCACTTAGCAGTTTTCCGATACGGAGATGGCCAAGGCGCACCTGTCTTATTAATCCATGGAGTCACCTCATCTAACCGCGCATTTCAGATTTTCGCGGATGAGTTAATTGCAAGAGGTAAAGCTCCTTATGCTGTTGATCTACGCGGTCGAGGTGATTCAAATTCATTGCCTGGACCATTTGGAATGGCGCAGCATGCAAAAGATATGGTTTCTGTGATTGATTACTTTGGATGGACTAAGCCAGATGTCATCGGTCATTCAATGGGCGGATTTGTAACTGCGGCCCTTGTTGGCCTTTATCCAGATCGAGTTGGAAAAGTTGTATTTGCAGATGGCGGAATTCCATTGCCAATGCCACCAGGTATGACAATTGAACAGATCATGCCTCTGATACTTGGACCGGCGCTCGCAAGACTTTCAATGACATTTGAAAGTAAAGAAGCGTATCGCGATTATTGGAGACCACATCCAGCATTTGGTCGCGGTTGGTCAAAAGAACTTGAAGAGTATGTTGATTACGATCTTCGAAATGGAAAACCAGCTACAAATCCTCAAGCAGTAGAAGATGACTCAAGAGATTTATTTGGCGATGAAATTATCGTAAAAGCATTAAAGAACTTAGAGAGCGAATCTCTATTTATTCGCGCACCGCGTGGTTTGCAGAACGAAGAGGGTGGGTTATATCCGCTGCCAGTTTTAGATTTGGTAATGCCTCAATATCCAAAATTAAAATTAGTAAGTTTGGATGACGTTAATCATTACGACATGTTCTTACATCAATATGGTTGCCAACAGATTGCTAACGCAATTTACGGGGAGGCGAAATGACACTTAAAGGTCGACGTGCATTTATCACTGGTTCGTTCCAAGGTATTGGTCTAGGTATCGCAACGGCTCTTGCCAAGGAAGGCGCAGATATTGTGCTTCATGGACTTGGTAGCGATGAAGTAATCGCCAAAGCTGAGTCACAAGTTAAAGCTGCGGGCGCTGGGAAAGTCGAATCTCATGTTTCAGATCTTCGCGATGTGGCAGCAACGGAAGCTTTAATTTCAAAGATTTTAGCTAATGGTCCGGTCGATATTCTCTGTAATAACGCTGGAATTCAACATACTGCGCCAACCGCAGAGATGCCGCGCGAGAAGTGGAATGACATAATCGGAATTAATCTTGAGTCTTTCTTCGACACCATGCGTTTGCTACTTCCTCAGATGAAAGAGCGTGGATACGGTCGTGTTATCAATACCGCTTCGGTTCATGGTTTGGTCGCATCAGTTGCAAAGGCGCCATATGTTGCAGCAAAGCATGGCGTTGTCGGTTTAACTCGGGTTGCTGCACTTGAGTACGCAGATGCAGGAGATCGCGAATCAGGCGGCGTTACGGTAAATGCAATCTGTCCAGGTTGGGTTGAAACTGCTTTGATTGAACCGCAGATTCAAGCGCGTGCAGATAAATTCGGTGGAGATCGCGTTAAAGGTATAGCTGATTTACTATCAGAGAAACAGCCTTCAAAACGTTTAGCCACCTCAGAAGATATCGGAGCGCTTGCAGTTTTCTTATGTTCAAAAGCGGCACATAACATCACTGGTGCAGCTATCCCGGTTGATGGAGGCTGGACGGCACAATGACAACTTTTAAAGATGCGGTTGCTTCCGAAAAACCACTACAAGTTGTTGGTGCAATTAACGCCAATCATGCACTTCTTGCAAAACGTGCTGGGTACAAAGCAATCTACTTAAGTGGAGGTGGAGTAGCGGCTGGCTCATTGGGATTGCCCGATTTAGGAATTTCGACTCTTGATGATGTATTAACTGATGTTCGTCGCATTACCAATGTTTGTGATCTGCCGTTGCTTGTAGATATCGATACCGGATTTGGAACATCTGCTTTCAATATCTCTCGTACTGTTAAAGAGATTGAAAAAGCTGGGGCATCAGCTGTGCACATGGAAGATCAAGTAGCGGCCAAGCGTTGTGGGCATCGACCTAACAAAGAGATTGTTAGCGCTAATGAAATGGTAGATCGAATAAAAGCTGCCGTAGATGGCCGTAAATCGTCTGATTTCACCATTATGGCGCGTACGGATGCGCTAGCAAATGAAGGTTTAGATGCCGCTCTTGATCGCGTGCGCCAATATGTTGCAGCAGGCGCTGACATGATTTTTCCTGAAGCTGTTGGTGATTTAGATACCTATAAAAAGTTCCGTGAAGCAGCTGGCGTCCCGATTCTTGCAAACATTACAGAATTCGGAAAGACACCACTATTTACCGTTGCAGAACTTCGTAGCGTAGATGTAGATATTGTGCTCTATCCACTCTCTGCATTCCGTGCCATGAACAAGGCAGCGGAGTTGGTCTACAAGACCATTCGTTCTGAAGGTACACAGAAGAGCGCACTTGATCATATGCAGACTCGCGAAGAGCTCTATCAAGCAATTGATTACTACAAATATGAAGAAGCTCTAGACAAGTACCAGGGAAAGTAAATGTCAGAGTTCAAACCTAAAAAATCAGTTGCTTTATCAGGTGTTCCGGCAGGTAACACGGCTATTTGTACAGTTGGACGTAACGGTAATGACCTTCACTATCGCGGTTATGACATCGCAGACTTGGCAGCTAACTGCCAATTTGAGGAAGTCGCACACCTTCTAATCCACGGAAATCTTCCAAATAAAAATGAACTTGATGCATATAAAGCAAAGTTAAAGAACTTACGCGATTTGCCGCCGCAGGTGCGCACAGTCTTAGAACAATTACCTAAAACCACTCATCCAATGGATGTTCTACGCACTGGTGTTTCAACTTTAGGAACAATCGAACCAGAACATGATGGCCATTTAGAGAATGGCGCTAAAGCGATTGCAGATCGATTAATCGCATCGACTCCTTCAATGCTCTGCTATTGGTATCACTTTGCAAATAGCGGAAAGCGCATCGAATGCAGCACCAATTCAGATTCGATTGGCGGCCATTTCCTTGAAATGCTTCATGGTGAATCTCCTGCTAAGCAATGGGAAGATGCGATGCACGCATCTCTCGTGCTCTATGCCGAGCATGAATTTAATGCGTCTACCTTTACCGCACGCGTAATTGCAGGCACCGGAAGCGATATCTATTCAGCAATCACCGGTGCAATAGGCGCACTTCGTGGCCCTAAACATGGCGGCGCTAACGAGGTTGCACTTGAAATCCAAGAACGCTACGCAGGTCCTGATGAAGCAGAGGCAGACATTCGTAAACGTGTGGAATCCAAAGAGGTTGTGATTGGTTTTGGCCATCCGGTTTATACAATCGGAGATCCGCGTAACCCAATCATCAAAGATATAGCCAATGAACTCTCTTCGGATAATCGAGTTTTATTTGAAATTGCAGAGCGATTAGAAACTGTGATGTGGGATCTAAAGAAGATGTTCCCAAACTTAGATTGGTTTAGCGCGGTTGCTTATAACGCCATGAAAATACCAACAGCTTTTTTCACACCTATATTTGTCATGTCACGTATCACCGGTTGGTCTGCACACGTTATCGAGCAACGTGCAGATGGAAAAATCATCCGCCCTTCAGCGAATTACACTGGCCCAGAAGATTTAAAGTTCAAAAAAATAGAGGAGCGATAAGTGTCAGCACAGGTCCAAAAGTCCAACCAACCATTCGACCAAGAGATCATTGATATTGTCGATTATGCGTTGAACTTTGAGGTGAAGTCAGAGCTTGCATATAGAACAGCATGGTCTGGACTTCTGGACACAATCGGTTGCGGACTCGAGTCACTTGAATATCAAGCATGTACCAAATTACTTGGGCCACTTGTACCTGGAACGAAGGTTGAGAACGGCGTTCGTGTACCAGGAACTAATTATGAATTAGATGTTGTACAAGGTGCATTTAATATCGGTTGTGCAATCCGATGGTTAGATTTCAATGATACTTGGCTTGCCGCCGAATGGGGACACCCAAGCGATAACTTGGGTGGAATCCTGGCAGTCGCTGATTGGTTAAATCGCACAGGTCAGAAGCAATTAACTGTAAAAGATGTTTTAACTGCAATGATTAAAGCTCATGAAATTCAAGGCTGTATCGCTCTTGAAAATTCATTTAATAAAGTCGGCCTTGATCACGTTATCTTGGTAAAAGTTGCCTCAACAGCAGTTGTTTGTCAGATGATGGGGCTAACTCGCGATGAAACTCTTAATGCAGTTTCACTTGCTTGGGTGGACGGCCAATCACTACGTACATATCGCCATTATCCAAACGCAGGTTCTCGTAAATCTTGGGCAGCAGGCGATGCGACTTCCCGTGCTGTTCGTCTTGCGTTAATTGCAAAGACCGGAGAGATGGGTATTCCATCAGTACTCACTGCTAAGACTTGGGGCTTCTATGATGTCTCATTTAAAGGAAATCACTTTAAATTCCAGCGCCCTTATGGTTCTTATGTAATGGAAAACGTTCTATTCAAGATTTCTTATCCAGCAGAATTTCATTCTCAGACTGCATGTGAAGCTGCTTTCACGCTTTTCAACTGGATGCAAGAAAATGGTAAGAGTAGTGATGACATCAAAAAGGTCACTATCCGTACCCATGAAGCATGTATCCGAATCATTGACAAGAAGGGTCCACTAAATAACCCAGCTGATCGTGATCACTGTGTCCAGTACATGGTTGCGGTTCCTCTTATCTTTGGTCGCTTAACTGCAAAAGATTATGAGGACGAAATTGCAGCTGATCCACGAATTGATGCGCTTCGCGAAAAGATGGTCTGCGTAGAAGATACCCAATTTACTGCCGATTACTTTGATCCAGAGAAGCGTTCTATCGCCAATGCATTAACTATCGAATTTAACGACGGCACCAAGAGCGACGAGATTGTGGTCGAGTACCCGGTAGGACATAAGCGCCGCCGCGAAGAAGGTCTGCCGTTGTTAGTTAATAAGTACAAGACCAATCTACGCCGCATATTTGATGATGCCCAAGTAGCTTCTATTGAAGCGGCAACTCTCAACTTTGACCTAATTCAGACCATGAAAGCTGATGACTTTATCTCACTTTTTGTAAAGAATTGATTCATGTTCTTCGCAATTCCTATGCTTCTCTTGCAAGGTGCGATTCTTTACTTCGCATTTGTAGGCATAAAAGCAACTGTTGAGAAGAGTCAGGGATCAAATGGCCTGACAATGATCAGAGATTTAATGAAATATCTTGCGCTATTAATTTCAGTAGTAATTACCTGTTTAGGCCTTGCTGGACTGTTGACTTTATTAATTGATAATCAATCAAGCACATATGATGACAAATTAAGTGCGGCACGATGGCTATCTTTTGTGTTTATTGGTATTCCAGTGATTGCCATCATTGCGCGTTGGATTAAAAGAGATTTCACTCGAGATATAGGGGCAAGCCAAGAGCCTGCTTGGCAGATTTATTTATTGGCTGGATCCACGCTCTCGTTGATGATTTGGTTTATTCCGCTCTCCAGTGCGCTTAAATGGCTAGCCGGAGGCGAATATCAACCACGAGCACTGGCACAATCTTTGGTGGCATTTGCAGTTTGGGTTGTTCATCTTCAGCTAATCAAGATGCATCAATCGATAATCGCAAACATCCATCGCTTTATTGGTTGGTTTGTTGGCCTAGTAGGTGGCGCAATTGCATTGATCAATTTAATTGATTACTTTCTATCGAAAGCGACTGATTTAAATACCGGCACTTTGCAATTCCAAGAGGGCGTTATTCTCTTTGCAATAAGCGCTCCAACTGCAATTTATTACTGGCAGAACTTCGAACACCATTCAACGGAGTTGGAAGCCCGCATTTATCGCACTTTCGCCGGCATGGCAGTCCCTATTCTCTTCGCCACAATTGCAGCTACCTTTGCAATTCATCAATTCCTAGCTTGGAACTTTGATACCAGGTATCAAGATCGAGTGACCTTCTTTGAAGAGGTGCCATCTCAGATTGGTGTGGTTATTGTCTTAATTCCAATCATTCTCTTCTTTCGCAGATTGGTCGCTCATTTTGAAAGAGACGACATCACGCGCGCATTCCAGTATTTAATTACTGCCGGTGGGGTATTTGGTATTGGGGTAGGAATTGGAGCAATAGTTGCGGGTCTTCTAGATAAAACCGATACTGATGCAATCCTCTTTGGAATCGCAATCTTGCTAACAACTGGTCCATCTTGGATTAGAAATTGGCGCCACTGCCAATTTGCGATTTCAATTGATTTTGAAGGCGAACATCATTCACCTGCACGACGAATCTTTTTATACGCAGCAACTGGAATTCCGACAATTGCATGTATCGGTGGAGCAGTCTGGGTTAGCTATAACGTATTTAGAGCTTTATTAGTTGGCGGCTTTGATCGAATAGCAGTTGCAACGCCCGCTGCAATATTAGTTGGCGGTGGAGTAGTAGCGATTTACCACGCAACAGTTTTAAGACGCGAACGCGAAAATTAATTTAAATTTTTAATTAAGCGGAACGCGGATCTTGCTACCTGCTGCAAGATCACTTGAAGTAAGTCCGTTTACTTTAATAATCTGATCAACGAGTTCGCGTACATCGCCGTTGTCGTTTAGCGCCTTTGCAACCGACCAGATGGTCTCGCCTGGCGCGACAGTTACCGTCACAAATGAATCCGCTTTAGTTGGAACATCTTTCGATCCAGCGCCTGCCTGCATCGCGAAGCCTGCACCGAAGACGGTGGTAAGGGAGAGGACCACAAGGAAGCGGGCAAGGCGGATATTTGCTCTGCGGCTACGACGGTTTTGGCTCATGGTCTCTTGCTCCTGCTTACGCGAAACCTTGGGGAAGGTTTATCGAACACCTGTTCGAATAAGAGAACCATAAAGCACCCCACCGACATAGGTCAAGAAATTTTCGAACATATGTTTGATTTTTTTCCCCAGCCATGCGACCCTTAAGCCATGAGCAGAGTTTCCCCTAAGGACCCATCCGGATTATCAGCCCGCCAGGTAAAGATTCTCACCGCTATTCAAGAGGGCATCCAGAACAATGGCTACCCACCATCAGTCCGCGAAATCGGAGAAGCGGCAGGGTTATCTAGTTCGGCTTCGGTCCAGTATCAGTTAAAGGCTCTCGAAGAAGCAGGCTTTATCCGCCGAGACGGCAGTCTGGGTCGAGCCATTGAAGTAGTCGATGGCGATTCAAATGTCATCGCAGATCGCTCGCGCCAAATTCCATTGGTCGGACGAATTGCAGCCGGTGGACCAATCTTGGCCGAACAGCACATCGAAGAGACTTTTCCACTTCCTGAATCAATAGTCGGAAGCGGCGAACTATTTATGTTGAAAGTTGTCGGAGATTCAATGATCGAAGCTGCTATCTGCGACGGAGATTACGTGGTTATCCGATCACAGAAAACTTGTGAAAAGGGCGAAATCGTTGCTGCGATGATAGACGGAGAAGCAACCGTTAAAACATTTTCGCGTAAAGATGGCCACATCTGGTTACTTCCAGCAAACCCAGACTATCAACCAATTAATGGTGACGATTGCGAAATCTTAGGCAAAGTAACTGCCGTACTTCGCAGCATTCGTTAACTAATACTGACGACTTTATAACCAGCTGCAATTACTGCGCTTCTGGCACTCGCTTCATCAACTCCACTGACGATTGCTTTCGCATCGTCTGCTGAAACAGATTCAACAACTGCACCAACCTTTTCAAACTCTTGCTTGACGCGACCTTCGCAATGTCCGCAGCTCATGCCATCAATTTTGATTTCCATTATTTAACCTCAACTATTCCCATCATTCCAGTATCTTCGTGATCCAAAATGTGGCAGTGATAAACGCTTTTGCCACCAAAATCTGCAAAATTAATTCTGATTCGAACCTTTGATCCAACAGGTATGGCAACAGTATCTTTCCAACCAGGGTCTGGTTTTCCATCGCCACGATCAATAACTTGAAATGCCCAAGCATGAATATGGAAAGGGTGAACCATGTGTGATGTATTTGTAATAACCCAATCTTCGACGCTGTTCAGTTTTACAGTTTGATTGACTTTATTGGGATTAAAAGTCTCACCATTAAAGGTGAAACTCATTCCGCCCATCATTCCACCGCCACCTTGTTCGATTGCAATTTTACGTTCTTTACTTGCAATCAAAGTTGGCACAGATGTAATTGCAGGGGCTGTTGCTTTAATTGCACCAGAATTTAGATATCCAACTACAGATCCACCATTAAGAATTTTAACAACACCAGACTTTGTTGTATTTACTAAGACTTCATAACGTTGGCCCGGAGTTATCGACAATTTAGAAACTTCGTAAGGTTTTGTACGTCCACCATCCGTTCCAATAACTGTAAAAGTTCCATTCTCTAATGTGAGATTCAAGAAGAGACTCGGAGAAGCATTAACCAATCGCCATCTTTCTGTAATGCCTTTTTTAGCATTGATAGTTGGCTTTAGTTGACCGTTTATAAGTAGGTAATCGCCGGTTCTTCCATGCATCTGATCCATCATGCTGGTCTTCATAACTGCATCAGTTGTGCCAATTCGAGGATCTGCGAAAAGCAAAGTGCGATCTGTTGTTTTACTTAATAATTTATCGCTTTCACCTTCAATAATGATTGCGCCAGTTAGGCCAGCAGATAATTGCTTTGCAACAAATTCGTGATGATGTGGGTGATACCAGAATGTTCCTGGCTCTTGATTCTTTGGAATTTTAAATTGGTATTTAAAGGATTTTCCAGGTTCAACCATAATAAACGGATTATCAGAATTTCCACTAGGGGATACATGCGGTCCATGAGTATGTAGATTTGTCATCTGATTGGTTGAATTCTTAAGAACTACATTAATAACATCACCAGGTTTTGCTACAAGCGTTGGTCCCGGGAATGTTCCGTTATAAGTTAGTGCCCATCGTTTTGACCCTTCAAATGGCAACATAGTCTCTTTTGCTTCAAGAGTTACGTTTAATACACCTTTAACGCTCTTAATCCGTTTTGGCTCAATTAAAGATTGCCCTGCGAAAGAATCGAATTTTGAAAATGGTGCCACAATAACTGACAGTGTCGAACCTTTTAAGAGAGTACGTCTGGTAATTTTCATGTTTTAATCATGGCATTAAATACTTAAAAAAGGTAAAGTCTTTACGTGCGTTTGCCAAATATGACTGATTTCCCATCAAACAAACGCGAATTTGTTCAAGACTTAGTGGCGGGCGTTACTGTTGCCATAGTCGCATTGCCACTAGCAATTGGATTTGGAATTACATCTGGAATGAGCGCTGCGGCTGGAATTTCCACCGCAATTATTGCCGGCTTCATCTCAGCGCTTCTCGGAGGATCTCGATTTCAAGTAAGCGGACCAACTGGTGCGATGACCGTTATTTTGATTCCGGTTATTGATAAATACGGCGCTTCAGCAATCCCTGCGCTCGGAGTTATTGCAGGCCTTATCGTGATTCTTATGGGTTTATTCAAGCTCGGATCTTTAATAAATCGCGTGCCGCACTATGTGATTGAAGGTTTTACATTAGGGATTGCAGTGATTATTGCCCTGCAGCAATTACCGATGGCGCTAGGCGTAGCTAAAGGTTCTGGAGAGCGGAGCTTGAAAATTGCCTATAACACTATTGAAGGTGGGGGCTTTAATTACTCTGCGATTTTAATAGTGGGCTTAACTTTAACTTTTAAATTTAACTTCACAAGAATTCTAAAAGTGCTAAAAATAAAGGCTTATATCCCAGCCAGTTTTGCAGCACTACTTTTTGGAACTTTAATCTATAAAGTATTTTCTCTAGATATCAATACCATAGGCACGATACCAAGAAATGTTGCTACTTTTACGGCACCCTCATTTAGTAATCTCACGCAACTACTTTGGCCCGCGCTCATGATTGCTCTTCTTGCAGCAATTGAGTCTTTACTATCAGCCAGAGTTGCGGATTCGATGGCGCATATGCCAATTGAAAAAAGACTCGAACCAAATCAAGAGCTATTTGGCCAAGGGATCGCAACAACTATTGCAAGTACTTTCGGTGGCCAACCGGCAACTGGAGCGATTGCTCGAACAAGTGTAAATGTTAGATCACATGCACATTCAAGACTTGCTTCTATGGTGCACTCAATAGTATTACTTCTAATTGTGCTGGTAGCAGCACCATTATTTAGTCAAATACCAGCAGCGGCAATTGCAGGCGTACTAATTGGTACCAGTATTCGAATATTGAATCCTTCTAATTTAAGAGAATTATTGCGGACAACCAAAGGCGAAATTGCAGTATTTGTCATCACCGCGATTGCAACTATCTCTATTGACTTAATTTGGGGCATTGGTATCGGACTGCTCGCACATTTCACGCGTAATTTCTTGGTAAATCATGGGAAAAGCTTGAATTAGGCTGATTATTTAGCCATTTGCCAGACACCCATGTAGCCTTTCCCATCTATGCGCAAAGTGCTTTCCCTACTTGTGACTGGCTTAGTAGCAACGATGCTGATGCCGGTTGCTTCAGCTGCGCCGACTGCGGCCCAAGTTCAAAAGCAGGTCAATGAGCTTCGAGATGAAGCTGCAGGTAAATACGAAGCAGCTAACGGAATTAAATATCAAATATCTAAATTGCAGCGCGAATTGAATGGATTGAAAGCTGGAGAAGCTGCAGCAAATGCCAAGACTCTTTCTCTCAAAAAAGAGATTTCAAAAATGGCCGTTGAGAATTATAAAAATGGTGGGTTAGGAAATGGTCTTGAACTATTACTTTCTCGCGATCCAGCTAAGTACCTATCTGATGCTGCAATGTTAGATGTATTGGCGCAACGTTATGCCACAAAACTACGCCAACTAAATACATACAAACAAGGGCTGCAATCAAGTCAACTAGTAGTGACAGATAGAGCTAATCAGCTAAAAGCAGCGCAAATTAAATTAAATAAACAAGTAGCATCAGCTAATGCAGCTCTTGCAAAAGCTGAGAAATTACTTGCATCTTTAAAAGCGGAAGATCGCAAGAAACTCGAAAATGCCGATAAAGCCGAACAAGATCGCATTTTGGCAGAGAGTAAAAGATTGGCTGCGCTCTTTTCAGGCGGTTCAACAAAAGGCGCAATTGCTTTGAAATTCGCATTTCAGCAACTTGGTGATATTTATGTTTGGGGTGGAGCAGGTCCGACCAAATGGGATTGCTCTGGTTTGACTATGCGTTCATTCCAAAGAGCTGGTGTTTCATTGCCTCACTTTGCCGCTGCACAATTTAGATACGGTAAAAACGTTCCAAGAGAGGCGCTAGCTCCTGGAGATCTAGTTTTCTTTGGTAGACCTATAAGCCACGTTGCCATATATATGGGAAAGGGCAAGATGATTCAGGCTCCTCGCGCAGGTAAGCGTGTTGAAATTGTGAACTTTGTGCGTAGCTTTGGTTACAAGCCTTTCGTTGGCGCTAAGCGCCTCTAATCTCAACAGCTGATATCTCCGCCTTACACTGGCGTGTCGTTTACGTTTAACCTATTTACAACCTTCAACTTCTGCTTTACAGTTCTCGTACTTACCCCAATATGTAGTGGTTCACAGAGCAAAACCTTCCATTAGTAGTGGTTAAACCGGAGAGTTTGAGCTATGTTTCCGCTTCTGCCCAGATTCACCTGGTTACAACTTTGAAAGGAGCTACGCATGAACTGCCCATTTTGCAAGCATGACGATTCACGCGTAGTCGACTCTCGAGTTGTCGAAGATGGGCTACAGATCCGCCGTCGCCGCGAATGTCCAGAATGCGGCCAGCGCTTCTCAACTCAGGAAACCACAATCCTCAATATCATCAAGCGCTCAGGCGTTACCGAACCATTTAGCCGCGCAAAGGTAATCAACGGAGTCCGCAAAGCCTGCCAAGGTCGCCCGGTCTCAGAAGATGACTTAGCTCGTCTAGCAGCCACGGTCGAGGAGACACTTCGCCGATCAGGCCAGGCAGATATTGAGGCTCAAGAAGTTGGAATGGCGATACTTGCGCCACTTAAAGAACTTGATGCCGTGGCTTACCTTCGTTTTGCCTCTGTATATCGTAACTTTGCTTCCCTTGCTGACTTCGAAGGCGAAATTTCCCTACTTCGAGAATTCCCATCAGTAGAAAAAAATGTAGAAAAATCTTCAAACGCTGCAACCCCGCACAGCGCTGCAACAAAGTAAAAATAAAAAAGACATATAAGTAACTAGAGAAAGAGCACCAATGTCTGACACGGTCATCAATCGACCTTCTAAGGGAACTTCATCTGTAAAGGATGTTTTCTCGCATAACACCAAGAAGGGTAAAGGCTTAACAATTGAACGTCTTTACACCAACGAAGGTGTTCATCCATATGACGAAGTTACATGGGAACGTCGCGATGTAGTCCAGCAGAACTGGAAGACAGGCGAGACAGTTTTCGAACAGCGCGGAGTTGAGTTTCCAGATTTCTGGTCAATCAACGCTTCGACAATCGTTACCACCAAATATTTCCGTGGCGCAGTTGGTCGCGAAGATCGCGAATTTTCACTTCGCCAGGTAATTGATCGTGTTGTTTTAACTTACACAAAAGCGGGCAAAGAATACGGATACTTCGCAACTGATAAAGATGCTGAAGTTTTCGAACACGAATTAACACATATGTTGTTACATCAAATCTTTAGCTTCAACTCACCAGTTTGGTTCAACGTTGGTACCAACCAACCACAGCAGGTAAGCGCATGCTTTATCTTGTCTGTAGATGACACCATGGATTCAATCCTTAACTGGTACCGCGAAGAGGGAATGATTTTCAAAGGTGGATCTGGTGCTGGTC
>JACCDW010835753.1_pt1 | contig 24956 bp, 24 predicted proteins | sample 7449781 | NCBI WGS metagenome assembly JACCDW01 (sample SAMN15323449, study PRJNA562643) | freshwater metagenome | isolation source: river surface water | place: USA:Blue River Watershed | collected 2017-08-18
ACAGCTTCGTTCAAATTAAGTTGGCGATCCAACTCTTTGATTGCTGCTGGCTCGCAGTGCATATCAACAACTGCGTAAATGCCTTCGCCCTTCTTATTGATTTCAAATGACATACGACGGCGTCCCCAAACATCTAGCTTGTCGACTTTTCCGCCTGAGTCCTTGATGATCTTTAAGTAGGTCTCGAGGCTTGGTGTAACTGTGCGCTCTTCGAGCTCTGGGTCAAGGATGACCATTAATTCATAATGACGCATGAATTTAAGTAAACCCCTTTGGACTATGCGGCTACGGTATCTCCGTAGCAGAGGTGATCATTAGATTTTTAGGTCTAACGAGGGGTTAAGGATAGGTGGAAGCGGTCTCAAAGAGGAAATCCCACGGTTTTCCCTGTGTAGAGCGGGCCTTTTTTAGCTGGTGGGCGAGGCTATAAATCATGGCGATTGCTGCCACCAGGCGAATCAAGCTAATTGCGCCGTAGAACGATTGCGATAGACCGAAGTGGGCATTTGAAAGTGTGGCTAAGTGTTGCCAGATTGCAACGTGATACGCGAGCTCTGCAATCTGCCAAGCCCAGAAAGTAATAAGTGTCTGTTTCGTTTTAATTGTAATAACCGCAAGCGCCGTTAACCATAAAACATATTGTGGTGAATAGACCTTGCCCAAAATAAGAGCGCTCGCAAAGACGATAAATGAAATCTCGGCTAGGCGCGGAGTTGATTTGAGTCCGAAGAGATAAACAATTACCCAAGAGAGGATTGCAAGAGTTCCGATGAGAGATAAGAAATTTGTATTGCCAGATGTAAATCCAAAAATCTGTGCGACGTTCCAGATCGAACCCCAATCAGGTCCGCGCTCCATATTAAATTTATAGAAATGCCACCAACCAGTCGGTGTAGTAATTGCAACGGGGAGATTTACCGCAAGCCAAGTTCCGGTAAAGATAGCTAAGTATCTAATTGGTGAACGACCGGCGCGAGCTGCGATTACCAGAATCGGAATTAATAAAAGCACTGGGAAGAATTTGGTGGCAACCGAGATACCCAGTGCAATCGCGCTGTAATCATATTTGGTTCGATCAAACCAATAGATTGCAAGGAGCATGGTTGGAATTGCCCAAAGATCCCAATTGATAAATAACGAACCAATTACCGCTGGTGCCAAAGCATAATAAAAACCATAAGTACCGATTCGATAGAGCACAAACATGGTTGCAATAAATAAAAGTGCAAGTAAGAAAATATTCAAAAAGTAATAATCATGAATATCGTTAACTGGAAGTGCAGTTAAATACATCGCCACACCCATTAAAACTGGATATTCAACGCTTTGATCTCCACTACCAAAAGCCCAAATATCTCTATCTAAACCGCGCTCTGTATATAAAGGTGCGATATCGGTATAACAAGCATGAATATAGTTATCTGGTGATTGCCAATCACGCTTTTCGCAGTGTGAAAACTTAAAAAACGAGAGCAGGCTTGCAACAATTGCAAGCGCAAGCAGAACGCGAGTATTTCTAAACAGCTTACTTCTTCTTCATCGTTTGTTTACCGCCACTTGTCATCACAACTGGATCGGTGCCGCCAATATGTGCAGGTGCTGGGAATGAGAGCGCTGGTTGGCCCTTAAGCGCACCTTTCATAAATGCAGTCCAAATCTTCGCTGGGAAAGTTCCACCTGTTACAGAATTTAAACCACCAATGCCGTTAAGTGATTGCGTTGCGTTATCGCGGAACATCGCAACTGATGCGGCAAGCTGTGGTGTGTAACCACTAAACCATGCAGAGCTATTCTGCTCTGAAGTTCCGGTCTTACCCGCAGCTGGACGACCAAGTCCTGCGGTTCCGTAAGTTGCAGTTCCGTTCTTTACAACTTCTTGTAAACCGTATGTTAGATCTGCCATTACCTCTTTACTGAACACAGTATTTGGTGAAGGTGATGGCGCTTGATAGAGCAAGCCGCCATTTGAACCATTTACTTCAGAGATAAACCATGGCGCTGCATAAACTCCATTTGCTGCAAAGGTTGCATATGCAACGGCAACATCAATTACGTGTGGAGAAGAGGTACCGAGAACCACCGATGGAGTTGGCATCATCGCAACCGAATCTGGAATTCCTGCTCTACGTGCAACGTCAACGACTTTATCTGGACCAGCTTTAATTCCAAGTGGAACATAAACAGTATTAATTGAGTGAGATGTTGCAACCATCAAACTCACTTGACCCCAGCCCTCGCCGCCATAATTATTAACAACATAAGGTTTTCCGGCATCATCAAAGGTCTGTGGTGAGTCACCATTCCACATCGAAGTTAAAGGAATACCTGATTCCAAAGCTGCGGCGAGCGCAAATGGTTTAAATGTTGATCCCGCCATCGCAATTGATTGCGTTGCATCATTTAATTGGCGCTTTACATAATCAGCACCACCATAAAGAGCCACAATTTCGCCAGTTCCTGGGCGAATTGCAACTAAACCAATATGTAGGTTCTCTGGCGCATTTGCTGGGGTCAACTTTGCAACCGCTGCCATTGCAGAGGTCTGTGCTTTTTGATCGAAAGTGGTCTTTACAACCAAGCCACCCTTCATCAATTGATCTTCAGTAAAGCCGCGCTTAATTAATTCAGCGCGAACCATTTCAATTAAATATCCCTTAGGTCCAGATAACCATCCTTCAGATGTTCCGGGCATGATGGTTGGGAACTTGGTTGATTTTGCTTGAGCTTCAGTTATCCAACCAGCTTTAACCATTCCATTTAATACATATGCGAAACGACCTTGTAACCGTTCGAGGTTTGCTTTGCTGTATTGCGGATCGTAGTAACCGGGAGAGCGCAGGATTGATGCAATTACTGCAGATTGAGCGAGATTAAGTTGCTTAGCGCTGCGATTAAAATATTGTTGCGATGCAGTCTCAACGCCGTAAGAGCCGCGGCCAAAGTAAATCGTATTTAAGTAATTCTCTAAGATCTGATCTTTACTTAACTGGTTCTCTAATTTGATTGCGATTACAAGTTCTTTAATTTTTCTCGTAATGGTGCGCTCTTGAGTTAAAAATGCAGTCTTCGCATATTGCTGCGTAATAGTTGAACCGCCACCACCGCGACCAAAAGTTTTGATGTTATCCCAAACTGCGCGCACAAAACCTTGTGGACTAAATGCATGTTCGCTATAGAAATTGCGATTCTCGGCAGCTAACACTGCTTGGCGTAAATGAAGAGGCATCTTTGCTAGAGGAACAATGGTTCGATTCTGCGCACCAATTCGACCAATCTCAGAACCATTTGAATATTGAATAATTGTTGATTGGGTATTTACGAAATCATTTGGGTTTGGGATATCAACAGTGAAGTAAGCCAATACAAAGAGCGTGGCACCAGCTACGAAACCGAAACCGCCAACGAAAATCGCGATTCTTGCCAATAATTTCTTGGAAATGCTGGTTACGCTGAACATGGCGAAAGGCTACCTGTAATCGCCATCTTCTAGCGTTGGCTTCTTGCGTGGTGGCTTACGAATAACCCCATCGCCCAAGGTAAATGAGTGAACTAAGTGGTTCCAATGGCAGGATTTACAAACTTCAACTAGATAAACACGGAATTCACCGAATTCAAGTTCCATCTGCATCAACTCTTCAATTGTCTTAATGCGACCTTGGTATTGGCCGAGTTGATCACCATATGTATAACGAAGTTCAACTAGTTCAGGTTTCTTACAGACTGGGCAGTTTCGATCCGCTTTCTCGCCATGCCACTTTGCAGCGCGCATTAAATACGGATCTGCATCGCAGGCATCAGTAGCACCGCGAAAGAGGGCAATCAAAGTTGCGCGCTTATCGAGTGAATAATCGATGAACGAACGCTTTGACCTCACTCGCTAATTGTAATTACCTTATAAAGTTAAGTCATGCAGGAATTCTTCGCACTTCTTCTGCATCCTCGCCTGCGAAAACTGTTGGCAGTCCGTTGGACTGGCCAATTAACTGATGGCATCTTCCAGAGCGCATTAGCTTCTTTCGTGCTCTTCTCGCCAGAACGACAGGCAAGTGCAATGGCGGCAGCGCTTGGTTTTGCGGTGGTGTTAACGCCTTATTCAATTGTTGGACCGTTAGTTGGAACAGTTCTCGATCGAATTCACAGACAACGCGCAGTTTTTATTGCAAATATTCTGCGATCGGTTGATTTGATTTTAATTGCAATTTTAATTTTCTCAGGAGGCACTGGCGTTTTATTGACGCTACTGATTCTCTTTGCATTTGGTGTAAACCGTTTACTGCTTGCAGGTTTATCTGCGGGTCTTCCGTTGATGATTGATAGACCATCTTTAATCAAAGCGAATGCCCTTGCAGTCACTGGTGGATCGCTTGCCGTTGTAATTGGTGGCGGAATAGGCATCGCAATACGTCGCACGATTGATTCACTAGAGAGCGCCAATCACTCGGACGGAATACTTCTTTTAATAGCGGTTTTAGGTTATTTATTAGCAACTTTCTTTAGCTCTCGTATTGGCCGCGCAGAACTTGGGCCATTGGCGCATGAAGAGCGATCACCAAATGGCTTTGCAGAGTTGGCTGCGGCATTTAAATTCTTACGTAGCCACCATGATGCTGCGCGCGGAATTATTGCTACCTCAATTCAACGTGGTGGTTTAACCGCGCTAACAATTATTGGTTTATTACTTGAACGAAATACCTTTAATAATCCTGCAGATACTGAAGCTGGTTTAGCTGGGGTAAGTCGCGCGATTGCATTCGCGGGAGCTGGATTAGTTATTGGTGCGCTAATTGCACCACTTGGAGTTGAAAAAGTTGGTCGCCATCGCTGGATTAGATATATGGCAGCGTTGAGTGCAATTACTCCAATACTTATTGGGATTTTTCAAACCGAGGTGGCGCTATATACCGCTGCCTTCTTTGTGGCACTTGGCGGTCAAAGTATGAAAGTTACAAATGATGCGTTGATTCAATCGAAGATTACTGATGATTTCCGTGGTCGAACCTTCGCACTAAATGATATGTCGGTTAATTTAGCGATCGTTGGCGCTGCGCTACTTGCTGCTCTTGTCACACCAGATAGTGGGTTAACGCTTCTGGTTCCGACTGTAATTGCACTTACTTATTTATTTGTTGCTTTTGTAATCTTGCGTCCAAGTAAATTTAGCGGGATTTCCACCAATTAAGTAGCTCTTTGGTTGCGCGCTCTTTTCCAAGCGGTCCATGTTCTAAACGAAGTTCAAGTAGAAAATCTAACGCCTGACCAATTTCACGTGATGGTTTCAAATTAAGAAGTTCCATAACCTCTGCGCCATCTAAATCAGGACGAATTGCGGCAAGTTCTTCTTCTTCTGCCAGACGATCAATACGTGATTCAAGTTCATCGTAAGTGCGCGCTAAACGATCTGCTTTCTTCTGATTGCGGGTTGTGCAATCTGCGCGAGTTAATACGTGTAAATGTGTGATTAATTCACCTGCATCGCGAACATATCGGCGCACTGCAGAATCGGTCCATTCGCCATCGCCATAACCATGAAAACGTAAGTGCAAGGCAATAAGAGTTTCTACGTCATCAATAATTTCATTTGAAAAGCGCAACTTCTTCATGCGCTCTTTAGCAAGACGCGCACCAACTACTTCGTGGTGATGGAAAGAGACTCCGCCACCAGGAATTAGCGCGCGAGTTTTTGGCTTTCCAATGTCATGTAAAAGCGCCGCTAAGCGAATTACTAAATTCTTTCCGCCCAATCGATCTTCGTGTGCAATCGCTTGCTCCAGCACAGTAATTGAGTGTTCGTAAACATCTTTATGGTGATGGTGTTCATCAATTTCAAGTTTTAATTTTGGAATCTCAGGGATTACTAAATCTGCCAGCCCAGTTGCTACCAGAATTGAGATTCCGATTCGTGGATTATCTGACATAAGTAATTTGGTAAATTCATCTCGTACACGTTCGGCAGAGATAATGTTGATGCGATCTGCCATTTCGTGCATCGCTTTCAAGGCATCATCAGAAACTTCGAAATTTAACTGCGCCGCAAATCGAGCTGCACGCATCATTCGAAGTGGATCATCGCTAAAGGATTGTTCAGGTGAAACAGGTGTACGTAAAACTCTTGCAGTTAAATCTGCAAGGCCATTAAATACATCTATAAATTCGGGTTTATTGCCGGTTAATTCAAGCGCCATTGCATTAACTGTGAAATCGCGGCGCGATAAATCACCTTCGATGTTGTCGCCAAATTCAACTTCTGGTTTACGTGAATCTAAATCATATTTATCGCTGCGATATGTTGTAATTTCTACGGTGGTATCGCCGCGCTTTCCTGCGATGGTTCCGAATTCAATTCCGGTATCCCAAACATTTTCTGCCCATGCGCTAAGAATTTTCTTTGTCTCTAATGGGCGCGCGTCGGTTGTGAAATCAAGATCATTTCCAAGTCGACCAAGAATTGCATCGCGCACTGGGCCACCGACAAGAGCCAACTTAAATCCTGCGGACTTGAAGGCTTGGGCAAGAGATGAGGCGAGAGGTGCTCGGTCAATTAACGAACGAATCGCTAATTCACCTGCGGCATCTAATGCGTTACTCACAGGGGAAAGGTTAGGGTACTCGCATGACCCCGGCACCTGGTGCTGGCGGCGATGCTGGTTCAAATACCCAATCGGCGTCTAAGCCTCACCGAAAAAAGCGTTCGCGCAATCGTAAAAAGAAATCAACAGCTTCTGCCAACCCGAAAACTCGTTATGCAAAGCGCGTTGATGAAGTTAGCGCGGGCGGATTGGTAATTGATTTCTCGGGCACCAAAGGTTTACTTATTGGTCGCTACGATCAAAAAGATGCCAATCGCGAACGTTTACTTTGGTCGCTACCCAAAGGTCATATCGAAGAGGGCGAGACTCCCGAAGAAGCTGCGATTCGCGAAGTTGCGGAAGAGACCGGTATTACCTCTGAAATTTCACGTGAACTCGGTGTAATTGATTTTTGGTTTATGGCTGGCGGAAAACGTATCCATAAAACTGTTCACCATTATCTATTTAAAGAAATTAGTGGAACTTTGACGCCGCAAGAATCCGAAGTTGATGAAGCGCGTTGGTTCCCACTTGAAGAGATTGTAAATCTTCTTGCTTATCCAGATGAGAAGAAGTTAATTGCTCGAAGCGGTGAGCTCAAATGAGAAAAGTATTTTTGATTTTAATATCGCTCTTCTTCATGGTCCCAGCTCCTGCGCAGGCGGCTAGCCACACTATTTATTTAACAACTACTGCTAACCGCAACTATGTCGGTGAAGTTACCAATAAGAACTTTGAAAAATCGCTCGAACCAAATGGTGAGTTGGGTAAGTTAGTTTTTGATCCGATTGCTCGACCACGCACCTGGATTATGGATGCTGCGCTCTTAGAAGATGTGCAGTATTTGGTTGATAAGAATTCAACTCTAGCTACAAATTGGTTGCAACAGTTAAAGCGAATCTCTAACCGCGACACTATCTATGCAACTGCGTACGGCAATCCAGATGTTATTTATCTGCAATCACTTGCTCCGACAGAATTAAATTTCTATTACGCAGTTGGTCAGCAACATTTACAAGCGGTTTTAATGAAAAATGTCCAGAGCGAAAAGGGAAGTGGTTTCGCTTGGAAACGGGCAAAAATCGATAGTAATGTGCGTGAATTCTTTAATACTGCGCGCCAAGAATTTACCTTGCTTGCAACGGTAGTTAATCCAAAGGAGATTGAAACCGATCGTGCGCGTATTGCACAGCTTTTTAGCCCGCAATTAACTACAAAAGAGCGAGGTTCGCTTCTTCAAGATTTTGAAAGTGGCCAACAAAATGTAATTGGCAAACTAAGAATTGTTAGCGGCCGTTATCGAATTACTACATCTAACGAGAAGATCCCAATTACCGTCGTAAATGATTTTAATTCTCCAGTAGTTGTAGATCTGCTCTTTACGCCGATGAACAATCGTGTGAGGTTTCCTGAATATCGCAGAATTACTTTAAATGCTAAGAGCAAGATTCAAGTAAGTGTTCCGATTCAAACAATTGCTGCTGGTGATACCTCTGTAATTGCTCGATTTGAAAACGGTAAAGGTAAAACTATTGGCGCAAATGCAATTATTGATCTATCCTCGACTTTGATCTCTCCGGCGGTTTCGAAATTCACTACTGGCGCAGGTTTGCTACTTATCCTCGCTGCAGTGGCACAGAGTGTCCGACGTGTTCGAAAGAGTAGGTCTGAAAAGTGAGGAATCAAGATCTCTTCCGCCAATCAACAGTAATGGCGCTCGGAACTGTCCTTTCACGTATTGCCGGCTTTATCCGAAGCGTTTTAACAGTTGCGGTTTTAGGTACCGCGCTTCTTGCAGATAGTTTTAACGTTGCAAATACGATGCCAAATATTATTTACAACTTAATGGTTGGTGGTGCGCTAACAGCAATCTTTGTACCGCAATTAGTTAAGAGTAAATCTGAAAGTGATGGTGGTTTAGATTTTGCATCGCGTTTGGTTACAACAATTAGTTTGATTCTCGGTTTGATTGTTGTGGTAGGTGTGATTTTTGCACCAGCGCTCGTAAAGATTTATGCTCCAGAGTTTTCACAACCTGGTTTTGAACATATTTATGATTTAACTCTTGCCATGATGCGTATCTGCTTACCGCAGATCTTCTTCCTTGGCCTATTTACAATGCTTGGCCAAGTAGCTAATTCACGTGGCTCTTTCGCACCGATGATGTGGGCGCCGATTGCAAATAACCTTGTAGGTATTGGGCTTTTAGCCTATTTCATCGCGCTGGTTCCTAAATTCACCGCCGAAACCATTACCGATACCCAGGTTGCGATTCTGGGCTGGGGCACAACTGCCGGGGTAATTGTGCAGGCTTTACTTGTAATTCCAGCTGTTAAGAAAACAGGTTTTCATTTAAAGATTCGTTTTGGGTTGCATGGATTAGGAAAATCATTTTCATTAGCTGGTTGGACTTTGGTCTATGTTTTGATTTCACAACTTGGTTATTTAGTAACAGTCAGCGTTGCAACTAGCGCTGCGGTACGAAGTGCAAAAGCCGGAATCACAACTGGTGTTGGAATTACACCTTTCCAAAATGCATATTACGTAATGATGTTGCCATATGGAATTGTGACAATTTCTTTAATCACTGCGCTCTTGCCACATATTTCAGAACTTGCGATTAAAAAAGATCGCGAAGGTGTTAAGAATGAACTTGTTCGGGCAATTCGAATGGTTGGTGTAATTACTGTTCCGGCCGGAATGGCATTCTTCTTACTTGGTCCGCTAATGACCAGCACAATCTTTGTTGGAATTCCTTTTGAAGATGGTTTATACATGGGTTACGTCTTATCAGCACTTGGTGTTGGTTTGGTTACCTTTAGCATTAATTTAATTCTGCTCCGTGGATTTAATGCGTTTGAAGATACGCGAACTCAAGTTCCATCAATTATTCTGATTAACGTAATTTCGGTTGCGCTCTCGTTTTTATTTTTAAATATCCTAGATCCAAAATGGGTAACAGTTGGTCTTGGCGCTGCATTCTCGATTAGTTATGTAGTTGGTTTGCCATACACCTTGCATTTACTTAAACGTCATACTGGTGAACTACATATTAAAGAATTTCTAGGTCAGCACTTTAAGTTAATTGTTGCCTCTTTTATTGCGATGTTTCCTCTTTATGTGATTGCAAACTATTGGCAAGGGATAAACGAAAGCTCTCCACTGACGCTTAGAGCGTTGGAATTATTAGTATTTATCGTTTTAGGTGCGATTGGTTACTTTATGGTGGCCAAGCGTATGAAAGTCGCAGAAATCGGCGTAATGATGGAATACTTCCCTGGCGGAAAACGTTTAAAGAAAGACAACCATGAGTGAAATTCATAACCTTGTAATTGTTGGGTCCGGTCCAGCGGGATATACCGCTGCGATTTATGCAGCGCGTGCGCAGCTCAACCCAATCGTTTATGAAGGTTCAATCACCGCAGGTGGCGCTTTGATGAATACCACTGAGGTCGAAAATTTCCCTGGTTTTACTGATGGCATCATGGGACCTGCGCTTATGGACAGCATGCGCAATCAAGCAAAACGTTTTGGTGCGAAGTTAATTACAGATGACATTGTTGAAATGGATCTTGCTGGCGAAATTAAAACGTTAAAAGATGGCAGCGATAATGTAATCAAAGCTAAAGCAGTAATTCTTGCAACCGGTTCTGCATATAAAGAGATTGGTTTAGAGAACGAGAAGCGTCTATCTGGTCGCGGAGTTTCTTGGTGTGCAACTTGCGATGGATTCTTCTACCGCGATCAAGTAATCGCTGTAGTTGGTGGCGGAGATTCAGCAATGGAAGAGGCAAACTTCTTAACTAAGTTTGCAAGTAAAGTTGTTTTGATTCATCGTCGCGACACATTACGCGCATCAAAAATTATGGCTGAACGCGCGCAAAATAATCCAAAGATTGAATTTTTATTTAACACTGAAGTTACCGATGTACTTGGCGCAGATAAAGTTGAAGCGCTACAACTTCGTAATACAAAAACTGGTGAAGTTACAAAGCGTGAATTCACTGGTTTATTTGTAGCTATCGGACATACACCGCGTTCAGAACTTCTCGCTGGCCAAGTTTCATTAGACGGCGAAGGTTATGTTCAAGTCGAAGGTCGCAGTACACGTACCAACCTAAAGGGCGTCTTCGCCTGCGGAGATTTGGTTGATCACACATATCGTCAAGCAATCACCGCAGCCGGCTCAGGATGCCAGGCAGCGTTAGATGCAGAGCGTTTTCTTTCACATTAAGTATTGTTAGCAGTCAGACATAAGGAGCAAAAATGGGCGCACCATCAGTTACAACAGCAAACTTTCAGGCAGAAGTTTTAAATTCAGATAAGCCAGTTCTGGTTGATTTCTGGGCGGAATGGTGCGGACCTTGCCGCATGGTGGCTCCGATTCTTGATGAAATCGCGGCAGAGCATGGCGATAAGTTAAAGATCGTAAAGCTAAATACCGACGAAGAGTCTGCGTTAGCTATTCAATATGGCGTGCAATCAATTCCAACCCTTCACGTCTTCAAGGGCGGCCAGGTTGTTAAGACTGTTATCGGCGCAAAGCCAAAGCCTGCTCTTCTAAAAGATCTAGCTGAATTCATTTAGTCTTTCATGATCGAAGTTCTGCTTCGACCTGGCGACAGTGGTGATTTGGTCAACCAAGTCATCACTTCGCTAAATCGCATTGGTTTATTACATACAACCCCTGAAACATTTGATAAAACTGTTGCGGATGCGGTTGCGCTCTTTCAACAACAGCGCGGTTTAACTTCGACTGGAAATGTAAATAACCAAACTTTCCAAGCTCTTGAAGAGGCACGTTGGAAATTAGGTGATCGTTCACTTTATTTACAACCTTCACCTTTAATGCGCGGTGATGATGTTGCGCAATTACAGAGTCGCTTAACAGATATGGGTTTTGATTGCGGAAGAGTTGATGGAATCTATGGAGTTAAAACAGAAGCATCGGTAAAAGAATTCCAAAAATCAGTTGGTGCAAAAGTTGATGGTAAATGTGGTCCAGCCACAATTACTGCGCTAATTCGTTTAACAAAAACTGTTGCTGGTGGCGCGCCAACTAAATTACGCGAAACCGCTCGTCAACAAAGTCGTGGTCCTGCACTTGCTGGAAAAGTTATCGTAATTAATCCAGCGCGAGGCGGTGGAAATCCTGGCGTTGAAGCGAATGGTGTCTCTGAAGCAGAAATAACTTACGACATTGCAACTCGTGTTGAAGGTCGTTTATTAGCGCTTGGTGCAAGTGTTTTCTTAACGCACGGCCCTCAGAATGATCCATCTGAGAGCGAACGAATCAAATTAACAAATAACAGCAATGCAGATTTAATGATTTCACTTAATTGCGATTCATATAAAAATGAATTAGCACATGGTGTAGCAACTTATTCTTACGGTAGCGATGCACATGGTGTGCATTCAGTCGTGGGAGATCGCTTTGCATCTTTAGTACAACGTGAAATTTGCGCACGTACTGATTTACAAGATTGCGGAGTTCATGCAAAGACATGGGATCTACTCCGATTGGTCTCAGCTCCCGCGGTTCGAATTGATCTAGGTTATTTAAGTAATCCAGGGGATGCAGATCGTTATAAGCGCGCAGAATTTAGAGATTTAATTGCCGAATCATTGGTAATTGCGATTCAACGCCTCTATTTGGCTGCCGAAGATGATGCAAAGACCGGAACTTTACGTATCTCTGACTTAAAACGTGCAGGGTTGAGAATTAAATAATTAGCAGCATTTAAGTAAATATGGAAAACTAATCCAATGACCGAACTGCGCCACACGACAGGAGCTTCACTCGAACTCGAGAATCGTTTCGCTTCTCGAGCCGCGCATATGAAGCCTTCTGAAATTCGTTCGCTATTCGCTGTCGCATCTCGTCCAGATATTGTTTCGTTGGCTGGCGGTATGCCAAATCTCTCTGCACTTCCGATGGATATGATGGCGGAAGTTGTTCGTGAGCTCGTTGCTACAAACGGCACCGAAGCGCTGCAATATGGATCTGGTCAAGGACACCCACTTCTTCGTGAACAGATCTGTGAAGTTATGGCGCTCGAAGGAATTCGTGCTAATCCAGATGATGTAATTGTGACAACAGGCTCGCAGCAAGCTTTAGATTTAATCTCTCGTATCTTTATTGATCCAGGCGACGTAGTTTTAGTTGAAGCGCCTTCATATGTAGGTGCGCTCGGCACATTTTCACAGTATCAAGCTGCGCCGGTTCACGTAGAAACCGATCACGATGGAATGGTGCCGGCAGCCTTAGTTGAGGCGATCAAATCGGTCCGCGGAGCTGGCCACAAAATTAAATTCTTGTATTTAATCCCTAATTACCAGAACCCAACCGGGGTAATGCTCTCTGCGGACCGCCGCACCGAAATCTTGGAAATCTGTGCCCGCGAAGAGATTTTTATCGTTGAAGATAACCCATATGGCCTACTTGGTTTTGATCGTCCATCGCCAAATGCCATGCGCGCACAAGATTCAGAGAATGTCATTTATTTAGGATCTTTTTCAAAGACCATCGCGTCAGGTCTTCGAGTTGGTTGGGCGCTTGTTCCACAATCTATTAAAGACAAGATTGTGATTGCATCTGAATCATCAATTCTTTGTCCATCAAATTTCACACAGTTAACGATTTCAAGTTACTTAAAAGATCAACCATGGCGCGATCAGATCGCATCTTTCGTTGATTTATACCGCGTTCGCCGCGATGCGATGCTTGAGTCTTTAGAGGCGCACTTTCCGAAGGAGGCAACTTGGACTCGCCCCGGTGGTGGCTTCTATGTTTGGATAACACTTCCACCTGAGATAGATACTAAAGCGATGGTTCCTAAAGCGATTGTGGCAAAGGTTGCATACGTTCCAGGTAGCGCGTTTTATGCAGATGGATTTGGTTCTTGGCAGATGCGTCTTTCATATTGCCACCCAACACCAGAACGTATCCGCGAAGGTGTGAAGGCGTTAGGCGCAGTTGTTAAACAAGAACTATCTGCGCGCGCTGGATATGAGCTTAATTAATCGCTGAAGATCTTCGGCGCCAGAGTATTCAACAATAATCTCGCCCTTACCGCCGCCTGATTCAATTCGAACTCGGGTATCTAAAACATCGCCTAAATTTTCGGCAATCTCTTTTAGCTCAGGGCTCTGCTTCTTAGCGCTACCTGACTTCTTAGATTTAGTTGCAGGTTTTGAAATCGCAATAATCTCTTCAACAGTGCGGACAGATAAACCTTCGGCAACAATTCGATTAGCTAACTTCTCAATTGCTGCGTTATCGGCAAGCCCAAGAAGTGCACGTGCATGTCCTGCACTAATGGTTCCAGCCGCCACTTTCTGTTGAACAGATGTTGGCAAGTTAAGTAAGCGCATCATGTTGGTAATTACGGTGCGTGAACGACCAAGTTTTAGCGCTAATTCTTCTTGGGTGCAGTTAAAGTCATTTAATAACTGCGAATACGCAGCGCCTTCTTCAAGTGCATTTAGTTGAGAACGATGAATATTTTCGATTAAAGCTTCGCGCAACAATTCATTATTTGGAGTTTGGCGAATAATTACAGGTATTGTTTTTAAACCAGCTAATTTTGAAGCGCGATAACGGCGCTCTCCCATAATTAATTCATATCTAGAACCATTGCGACGCACAACAGGTGGCTGCAAAATTCCGATCTCTTTAATTGATGCAACTAACTCTTGTAACGCTTCTGGATCAAAAACTGTTCGAGGTTGACGCGGATTTGGATCAATTAAATAAATATCGATTTCATCTTGCGCGCCGACAACTTCATTTGTATTTGTTGTAAGAGGAATTAGCGCATCAAGGTTTGTACCTAAACCACCACGTTTTGCCATCACGCAATATCTCCAGACTTGTAATTGATACTTACAACATTTGAATCAAAAGCTTTTCCGCGTTCTGCAATTTCACGAGCAACTTGCATATATGCAATTGCACCATTTGATGAAGGATCGTAAGTCATAACTGTTTGTGAATACGATGGTGCTTCAGACAAACGAACTGCACGTGGAATTGGAATATCAATTAATTCGCGCGGGAAATGCGAACGAACATTTGCAACAACATCGTTTGCAAGTCGTGTTCGTGAATCAAACATTGTTAAAACAATTGTTGACAATGTAAGTTCAGGATTTAATCGCTGTTTAACAATTTTGTATGTTTCTAAAAGTTGCGACAAACCTTCAAGTGCGTAATATTCACATTGAATCGGAATTAAAACTTCGGTTGCAGCTGCGAATGCATTAACGGTTAATAAACCTAAACTCGGTGGGCAATCAATAAATATATAATCGTAATTATCTGCAATTTCATTTAATGAATCTTTTAAACGTGATTCGCGTGCAACCATCGAAACTAAATTAATTTCTGCTTGCGCTAGTGAGGTATTTGATGGAATGCAATCTAAAATTGGAAAACCAGCGCACTTTTGAATTACCTCTTTAATCGGCGCGGTGCCCATCAAAACTTCATAGACTCCCATGGATACCCTGTGCTCTACTCCCAGGGCTGTGGATGCATTTCCTTGAGGATCTAGGTCAACAACCAGGACCTTGAGCCCGCCCATAGATAGGGCTGCAGCGATATTTACTGTGGTGGTGGTCTTTCCAACCCCGCCTTTTTGATTTGCGACGACAAATATGCGCCCTTTGGCAGGTTTTGGCATTGGTTCTTTTAAGCGGCGAACTCCCACAACTTTCTGGATTGTTTCACGTGGAACATCGCTCATGCGCCGAACTCTAGCGCTTTACCTCGACAACTCTCGCCAGAGGGATACCTTCAAGCTCAATTTCATGCACGATTGCGCCTGGAATCTCGGCGGCTTCCGCAGCGGCAGCCTCGCCTTTCATCGCTAAAAGCGATCCGCCAGGTTTAATTAGGTGTTCTGAAAGAGCCCAGAGTTTAGTAAGTGGAGCGACTGCGCGGGCAGTTACATAGTCGTACTGCCCTTTTTCAAGCTCAGCTTTGCCGCGTTTTACGTTAATTCCAAGTCCTGCCACGGCCTCCTCAAGGAAAGTTACGCGTCGTTGAAGGGGTTCAAGTAAAGTGACTTTTAAATCTGGACGTGCCAGCGCGATTACTACCCCAGGTAGCCCGGCGCCAGAGCCAATATCTAATACCGAAGCTCCCTCTTTCATAAGGGTAGAAACTGGGATGCAATTGAGGATATGGCGCTCCCAGATACGTTCCGCTTCACGTGGGCCGATTAAACCACGCTCAATTCCAGGGCCTTTTAGGAACTCAGCGTAGGCGAGCGCCTCTGCTTCCCGCTCTGGAAAATGTTTCACGTGAAACCTAGGTCCTTCTTAGTTCGGGAAGATTACGACGAAGCGGTTTGGATCTTCACCCTCTGACTCTGAAGATAACCCTAAATCTTGGATGCGATCGTGGACGATTTTGCGCTCAAAAGCGTTCATTGGAGCAAGTTTTACCGGTGCGCCAGATGCCTTAGCCTCTGCCGCCTTCTCTTCGGCAAGCGCCTTAAGATCGGTGCGGCGGTTCTCGCGGTAGCCACTGATATCTAACATTAAGCGGCTACGGTCGCCGGTTGAGCTCTGAACCGCCAGGCGGGTTAGCTCTTGAAGGGCATCCAATACTTCACCGTCGCGGCCAACGAGGTTATCTAGCTTCGCTCCGACTATCGCAACCGATGCGCGGTTATTCTCAACGTCGATATCGATATCGCCATCTAGATCTGCGATATCAAGTAGCGCCTCTAGGTAATCCGCAGCGATATCGCCCTCTTCTTCGAGCTTCGCTACCGGCTTTACTTCGACTTCTTTTACTGTCTTATCTGTCATATTTTGTACCCTTTTGTCGCTTAAATCCGTATTTATCGGCGCTTCTTATTCTTCTTCGGTTGCTGGCGCTGGCCGGTTGGCGCCTCAGGAGCTTTCTTCTCTTCCACAGGTAGCTCAATTAGACCCTTCGCAGCTCTCTTCTTTTGAAGTTCTTCATAAGCAGGAGATCCAGGGGTTGGGTTTCGCTTTATGACGTAATACTGCTGGCCCCAGGTCCAGAAGTTTGTGGTCGACCAGTAGATCAAAACACCAATTGGGAAGTTAACTCCGGAGATCGCAAAAATTACTGGGAATAAATACAACATGATTTTCTGCTGTTGCAACATCATGTTGTTTGGATCGTCATTTTTTGGCATTCCCTTAACCATTAACTGACGTTGAGTTGTAAATGTTGATGCAGACATCAAAATAATTAATAGAACAGTTACAAGTTTTACTGAAGTGCTATCTGTTCCTAAAAATGTTTCAGAGATTGGGGCACCAAGAAACTTTGCATTCGCTGCAGAAATAACATCGTCCATTGTTAAAACGCCGCGCGGTTTTTCTTGGCCAATTCCATTTAACACTGTGAAGAGTGCAAACATGATTGGAGCTTGCGCAAGAATCGGGAAACATGAAGCGAGTGGATTTGTTTTATGTTCCTTGTAGAGCTTCATCATCTCTTCTGATTGCTTTTGGCGATCATCTTTATAGCGAGTTTGAATCTCTTTCATCTTTGGTGCAAGAGCAGTCATTGCGCGTTGGCTTTTAATTTGCTTTACAAAAAGCGGAATCAAAATAATACGAATTAAAAGCACTAGGCCAACAATTGAAAGAGTCCAAGTAACACCACTACCCGCGCCGAAGATTGGTGTAAGCGCATCGTGGATCAACATAATGACCCAAGAAACAGCGGTATATAACGCGTTCATTATGCTGCCCATTTATTAACTCCAATTTCAGCCTTTATTTGTGGGTTTTTGAGGTAATTTTCAAAGTAATTTTTTGTTACGTAATCGACGCCGCCATGTGAAAACGGATTGCATCTAATTAATCGCCAGGCGATTAATGGAAGTCCTGCCAGATGATGAATCTCAAGCGCATCAACTGCGTAATGCGAACATGATGGGTAGTACTTACATTTCGGTCCGAGCCAAACTGATAAAGTTTTTTGGTACAACTTAATCAACAAAATAAAAGGCAGCACCAAAATTCTCATGCAGTTACCTTTTCTAAAAGAGATTCAGTTTCATGAAAAGCGTTATCGGGTTTTTTCATAGCGCGCACCACAAATAAAGTTCCGTTTGGAAGTAAATTTAATTTTTCGCGAACCGCGTGGCGGATCTGGCGAGCAATTCGGTGGCGCACCACAGAGTTTCCAACCGATTTACCAACAATCAGACCAAGCTTGGCGGGTTGATCACTATTTGACGAATATAAGTAGCCGATTAAAGAGTTGCCTGTAAACCTACGACCTAATTTGGTTGCGGTTTGGAAATCAGAACTACTTTTTATTCTTGCGCTATTAGGAAGCACGAGAAGTTCAGCTTACGCAGATAGCTTTGCGCGGCCTTTTGAGCGGCGTGCGTTAAGGATTGCGCGCCCTGCGCGGGTAGCCATACGTGCACGGAAGCCATGCTTCTTTGCGCGACGGCGATTATTAGGCTGAAATGTGCGCTTCATTTAAAACTCCTACAGATCACAGAAAATACGGGGGAAGCCGATAAGGGGCTGAGTTTAAGCGCTTGGGGATAAGTGGGGCAAACTGAAGTTTTTGACCATTCGGGGGTATCCAGACTGTGGATAACCACTTGCTTTTCTGGAATTAACGCTCTAAATTCCGCCTGTCCACAGGTCCAGAAGGTTCAACCACTGGTTTAGACCACAGGCTGTGGATATCCATGTGGATAAGTATGGATATGGATTTTAAAGTTTTTAGGAAACGAGGCTCAATGTCGGAGGCACAGGTCCAGGAGGATCTAACCGCTCTTTGGGGCCAAGTCATCAGCCAGGTTGCAGGTGAGGGGCCAAATAAAGCAGTCCTCGAATTGGCTCGTCCGATCGGGCTCTTAAAAACTACCGGTGCGCCGAATTTAATTATCGCCACCCCTAACGCTTTCGTTAAAGACATTATCGATGTCCGTTTACGAAATGCAATTACTGAAAGTTTGGCAACCGCGTTAAATGAAAAAGTTAATTTTGCGGTCACTGTCGATGAGAGTTTGGAACTGCCAGATGCTCCTGAACCAACTAATGAAGAAAATAGAAAGATAAAAGAAGATGAAGTTGTAATCCGTCGCGAGGAAGTTCAGAAGCCGGTCGGCTCTGATGCGCTAAATCCTCGCTACATCTTCGAAACTTTTGTTATTGGTGCATCCAACCGTTTTGCGCACGCGGCAGCGCTGGCAGTTTCCGAAGCTCCTGCTAAGGCCTACAACCCGTTATTTATTTACGGCGAATCAGGCCTTGGAAAAACTCACTTGCTACACGCAATTGGTGCATACGCAAAAGAGTTATATCCAAACGTTCGCGTGCGTTATGTATCTTCTGAGGAGTTTACAAACGATTTTATTAATTCGATTCGCGATGATAAATCAAATAGTTTTCAGAAGCGTTACCGTGATTTAGATATTTTATTGGTTGATGATATTCAGTTTTTAGAAAACAAAGAGCGAACACAGGAAGAGTTCTTTCATACATTTAACACTTTGTATAACGCTAACAAGCAGATTGTTATCTCTAGTGATCGTCCACCAAAACAACTAACTACTTTGGAAGATCGTTTACGTTCTCGTTTCGAGTGGGGTTTAATTACTGATATTCAACCACCAGAGCTTGAAACACGTATTGCAATTTTACGTAAGAAAGCTGCGCAAGAGCGTTTAAATGCGCCAGATGATGTTCTTGAATATATTGCTTCAAAGATTTTCACCAACATCCGCGAACTTGAAGGTGCGTTAATTCGTGTCACCGCTTTCGCATCTTTAAATCGTCAACCAGTTGATATGGCGCTTGCGGAAATTGTTTTGAAAGATTTAATTCCAAACGATGCATCCCCTTCAATTAACGCGGCAACGATCATGGCTCAAACTGCGGCTTATTTCTCACTGACTGTTGATGATTTATGCGGAACTTCTCGTTCGCGAGTATTGGTAAATGCTCGCCAGATTGCGATGTATTTATGCCGTGAGCTAACTGAGCTTTCATTACCGAAGATTGGCCAAACTTTTGGCGGGCGCGATCACACAACTGTGATGCACGCTGATCGAAAGATTCGCGAACTTATGGCTGAGCGCCGATCTATTTATAACCAAGTAAACGAGCTCACCAGCCGCATCAAACAGCAGGGTAAGTAGCCTGTGGACGATGTGTGGATAACTGTGGAAAACAAGCGTGTTTTTGGGGATATCGAGTTGGGGATATCTCAAGCGGTGGTGAAGGGTTTTGAAGTTAGCGGAACTTTCCCACACCTTTCTCCACAGCTGTTTAAAGTTGAGCAGAGGAAGAAAAGCGCGTTGGTCTGGGAAGTTATTTGTAATTACAAAAAGGTAACTTTACTTACCCACTTATTAACAGCGGTTATTACTACTAACTTTAAATATAAAACTTTTTCATGGAGAGTACGTCCTACACAATTGGTGCACAATTAGTAGGGTTTAAACACGGAGAGCAGAGATATGAAATTTACTATTGAGCAGAGCAAATTAGTTGATGTTGTTAATTGGGTTTCACGCAGCCTTTCTACTCGACCAATTCAAACCGCCCTCCTTGGAATTGTTATTGATGCCGAAGGCAATAAAGTTGTTTTATCAGGATCTGATTTAGAAACTGCAAGCCGTGCAACCACAGATGCAGAAGTTGCTACACCTGGAAAAGTTTTAGTTCCAGGAAAATTATTAGCTGATATTTCTCGTTCACTTCCAAATAAACCAGTAACCATTCAATTAGATGGAACACGAGTATTAGTTAATTCAGGCAGCGCCAAATTCACACTTCCAGTCCTACCAATTGCCGAATACCCAAACTTGCCGGATATGCCAGAAACCTTAGGCACCATCGACGCAGACTTATTTAGCCACGCAGTTGCACAAGTTTCGACTGCTGCAGGAAAAGATGATTCACTCCCGTCACTTACTGGTGTGCATGTTGAAGTTAATGGTGAAAACATCACTATGGCTGCGACAGATCGCTACCGTTTAGCGGTGCGAGAACTTACCTTTAGCCCGGCCCGACCAAATACTGAAGCAGTAGCACTGGTTCGCGCACGCACATTAAATGATGCAGCGAAAACCTTAGCAACATCGAAAAACGTGAATATTGCGCTAGCGCCCTCATCTTCAAACGATCGTTTAGCTGGTTTTCAAACAGAGACCAAATCAACCACCACTCGTTTATTAGATGGAACCTTCCCTCCATACCGCCACTTACTACCTCAAGAATCTCTAACTACAACTGTTATCGAAGTTGCGCCATTTCTAGATGCAGTACGCCGTGTAGCGCTCGTTACCGATAAAACAATTCCTTTAAAACTAACTTTCACCGGCAACACCGTAACTTTAGAAGCAGGCGGAGGAGACGAAGCCCAAGCCAACGAAGTATTTGAAATCCAGAAAACCGGCGAAGATCTATCAATTGCATTTAACCCAAATTATTTATTAGATGGTTTACATGCAATAAGCGCACCATACGCACAAATCTCATTTAATACTGCAAGTAAAGCTGCAATTTTGATGGGCAAGCCTGATGCTAACGCAGCCGCAACCGAGAACTTCCGTTACCTACTTATGCCTACAAAGTTCGCCTATTAATGTATGTCAGCAAACTTTCACTAACCAATTTCCGTTCCTATCCCCAGTTAGATATCTCTCTTAATCCTGGAGTTACTACCTTTGTTGGCAATAACGGCGCGGGCAAAACGAATATTGCCGAGAGTTTGATTTTTCTTGCATTTCTAACATCTCACCGCACCCCCACCAATCAACCTTTGATTGCTTTAGGTGCTGATCAAGCGGTCATTCGAACTGAAATTGTACGGGGTGATCGCAACTTACAAATTGATTTAGAGATCAACGCCAATAAAGCAAACCGCGCAAAAATTAATCAGAACCCAACTAAGTCGCAACGTGAAATATTAGGCGCCTGCCAAGTTATTTACTTCTCTCCAGAAGATTTAGATTTAGTGCGTGGTGAACCAACTGGCCGACGCGATTTTCTAGATAAATTACTAATTACCAAAACCCCACGTTTGGCCGGTGTTTTGAGTGATTATGACCGTGTATTAAAACAGAGAAACACATTACTTCGTACCCGCGCACCGCAATCAGCTATTACACCATGGACCGAGCAATTAATTAATTTCGCAAGCGTTATTACTGCAGAACGAATCTCATTAGTTAATTCATTAAACCCGCTAGTCACCGCGAACTACAAAGAGTTGAATGAAGTTAAACCAGCATCAATTATTTACAAGTCAAATGTAGATGGATTAACTTCAGATCCTAAAATAAATAAGAAATTGATAGAAGAAAAGTTGTTGGAGAGTCAATACCAAGAGGTCGAACGTGGAGTTACGTTAGTTGGTCCACACCGCGATGATTTAATTTTGCAACTTGGGGATTTTCCGGCGAAAGGTTATGCCAGCCACGGAGAGTCCTGGTCTTTCGCAATCTCATTAAAAATCGCATCACTAGAACTTCTTAAGTCACAAGGTTTAGATCCAATTCTTATCCTTGATGATGTTTTTGCTGAGTTAGATACCAATCGTCGCGCTCGTCTGGTGCAAGCAACCAAGTTGGCCGAACAAACAATTGTTACCGCGGCAGTTGAAGGTGATCTTCCGGCAGATTTAAATGATGTTAGGTTTTATGTTTCAAATGGAAAGGTCACAAAATGAGTGGCCGCGATTTAGCTTTAGATCTTTATAACGCATTTAAAGGTGGACGTAAAACTTTTATTTCAAAAAATAAACCCGAAACTGCGCGCGATGCCGGCGAACCAAAAGCAATCGGAGAATTAATTGATCAACTAGTTACGCAACGCGAATGGAAAGATGGTTTATCTGAAGGAGAAATTTTCGTTCGTTGGCGCGAAGTTGTTGGTGATGACATTGCTTCAAAGTCAGAACCGGTTGAAATTAAAGATGAGAAGTTATTTATTCAATGCACTTCAACTGCTTGGGCAACCCAATTAAATTTAGTTAAAAATCAACTTTTAGAATCGATTCAGAAAGTGGCTCCGGGAATTAAGGCGCTTGAGATCTTCGGTCCCAATGCCCCAAGTTGGCGCAGAGGGCTCCGGACAGTTCAAGGCTTTCAAGGGCCACGTGATACCTACGGGTGAGGTTCTCCCTATAACTCTCCGCTATAAAGCGCTAATTTCCACCTTTTAGCCTTATTTACGGGTATTCGATGTCGTGATTTACCACTAGGATTCGAGCATGACCCCAGCGTTTTGGGGCTTGGCTGGCGTTTTAAGACGATTAGCTGATTTTGGACCCAAGGAGGCTCGATGGCGGAGAAGCAGTATGACGCCTCGGCAATCACCGTCTTAGAAGGGCTCGAAGCAGTCCGTAAGCGCCCTGGAATGTATATCGGCTCAACCGGCGAACGCGGCCTCCACCATTTAGTTTATGAAGTAGTCGATAACTCTGTCGATGAGGCGATGGCAGGCGTATGCGATCGTATTGATGTAACACTGATGGCAGATGGCGGTGTTGAAGTAATTGATAACGGTCGCGGAATTCCAGTTGATATCCATCCAGTAGAAAAAAAACCAGCTCTCGAAGTTGTTCTAACAGTTTTGCACGCCGGCGGAAAGTTTGGCGATGGCGGTTACTCGGTTTCTGGTGGTTTACATGGTGTTGGTATCTCTGTTGTTAATGCGCTTTCAAAGGTAGTCCAAGTAGAAGTTCAACGAGATGGTTTCTGGTGGTCACAGAGTTATCAACTTGGTGTTCCAGATGCTCCAGTTGCTAAAGGCAAAGAAACTAATGGTCACGGAACCACAGTTCGCTTCTATCCATCAGATGAAATTTTCGAAACTACAGATTTCTCTTTCGAAACACTTTCAACTCGTTTCCGCGAAATGGCTTTTTTAAATAAAGGTTTAACAATTGCACTTAAAGATATGCGCGCGGGACATGTTGATGAGAAAGGCGAACAACTAGAAGTTGTATACCACTACGAAGGTGGAATTGTTGATTTCGTAAAGTACATCAACTCAACTCGCGGCGAACTACATAAATCAATCATTGCATTAGAACAAGAAGATACCAAGCGCAAAATGGCGCTCGAGATTGCGATGCAATGGAACTCTGGTTTCTCAGAATCAGTATTTACATTCGCTAATGCAATTAACACCCATGAAGGCGGAACACACGAAGAAGGTTTCCGCACCGCACTAACTTCAGTGGTAAATAAGTTTGGTGAAGATTGGGGATTCATCCGCAAGAAAGAAGATCGCTTAACCGGTGAAGATATCCGTGAAGGGCTAACTGCAATTGTCTCAATTAAAATTTCCGAACCACAATTTGAAGGTCAAACAAAAACCAAACTTGGAAATACTGAAGCGAAAACATTTACCCAAAAGTGCGTAAATGAAGCGTTAACTGAGTGGTTTGAGAAGAATCCAACCGAAGGTAAAGATATTGTTCGAAAGAGCATTGATGCTGCGGCAGCGCGTGTAGCTGCACGTAAGGCACGAGATCTATCTCGTAACCGAAAAGGTTTATTAGAAGGTCGTGGAATGCCAGGCAAATTAGCTGATTGCCAATGGACCGACCCTGAAAAATGCGAGCTTTATATTGTCGAAGGTGATTCTGCTGGGGGCTCTACAAAAGGTGGCCGCGATTCAAAGTACCAAGCTGTACTTCCAATCCGCGGAAAAATCCTAAACGTAGAGAAGGCGCGCATCGACCGCGTACTTCAAAATAATGAAGTACAAGCTTTAATTACCGCACTTGGTACCGGCGTTCATGATGATTTTGATATTGCAAAGCTTCGCTATCACAAAATTATTTTGATGGCCGATGCTGATGTCGACGGACAACATATTCGCACCTTACTTTTAACTTTACTGTTCCGTTTTATGCGCCCACTTATTGAGGCGGGACATGTTTATCTAGCACAACCACCACTTTATAAGTTGAAGTGGGGCGGCAAAGAACCAGTCGAATACGCGTTTAGCGATAAAGAACGTGATGGCATGATCAAGATTGGTTTAGATGTTGGAAAACGTTTACCTAAAGAAGATGGTATTCAACGTTTTAAAGGTCTTGGCGAGATGCCAGCTAAAGAACTTTGGGACACCACCATGGATCCAGAACATCGAGTGTTAATTAAGGTAACCCTTGATGATGCAGCAGCTGCAGATACGTTGTTCTCAGTGTTAATGGGTGAAGATGTCGAACAACGTCGCCAATTTATTCAACGCAACGCCAAAGACGTTAGGTTCTTGGATATTTAAATATGGAGAACATGGAAGAGAAACAATTCGACAAGATTGAATCTGTCGACTTACAAGTCGAGATGGCGCGAAGCTATCTTGATTATGCGATGTCAGTTATCGTCGGCCGCGCACTTCCGGATGTTCGTG
>JACCDW010114862.1_pt1 | contig 24942 bp, 20 predicted proteins | sample 7449781 | NCBI WGS metagenome assembly JACCDW01 (sample SAMN15323449, study PRJNA562643) | freshwater metagenome | isolation source: river surface water | place: USA:Blue River Watershed | collected 2017-08-18
CGAACGTCGGCATCATCCTGCTCAACCAGAACAATGAAGTCTGGTGGGGCAAGCGGGTACGCGAACATTCGTGGCAATTTCCGCAAGGCGGCATCAAGCACGGCGAGACGCCGGAGCAGGCGATGTATCGCGAGCTGGAAGAAGAGGTTGGGCTGCGCGCCGAGCACGTGAAGATCGTCGGCCGCACGCGCGACTGGCTGCGCTATGAGGTGCCGGATCATTTCATCAAGCGCGAAGTGCGCGGGCATTACCGTGGCCAGAAGCAGATCTGGTTCCTGCTGCGCATGATCGGTCGCGACTGCGATGTGAACCTGCGCATGTCCGAGCATCCGGAATTCGACGCCTGGCGCTGGCACGATTACTGGGTGCCGATGGACGTGGTCATCGAGTTCAAGCGCGAGGTGTACATGAAGGCGCTGCAGGAGCTGTCGCGCTTCCTGACACGTCCAAGTGGCGGACAACAGCGCCGCCGTGGTCCGGGCAAGCCGCCGCAAGCCCGGGAAGCCGTTGACGCCGCGCCGCCGGCGGATACGATGACAGGCAATGCCGGTGCCGCCAGCCCGGGCGAGGCGAGCTGAGATGAACTGAGCTGAGGTGCGGCACGCGCCCGGCTCGCAACCGCGAAGGCAAAACCTCGCACCCATGAAAAACGCCGGCTTGTCGCCGGCGTTTTCGTTCCTGTCTTTGAATTGCCGCTCGCGACTGCGCGGGCACTGCTTACAACAGCACCAGGTTGTCGCGGTGGATCAGCTCTTCCTCGTCCATGTAGCCGAGGATGGCCGCAATCTCGGCCGAGGGCTTGCGCAGGATGCGCCGCACTTCGGCACTGGCGTAATTGGTAATGCCACGCGCGATCGCGCGGCCTTCCGGATCGACACAGGTCACCACATCGCCGCGGCCAAACTCGCCACCGACTTCAACCACGCCGATCGGCAGCAATGATTTGCCATCGGCCTTCACCTTCTGCACGGCGCCGGCATCCAGCACCAGCCGGCCTGCCGTCCGCATGTGGTCGGCCATCCATTGCTTGCGCGCGGTCAGGCGCGCAGTCTGAGCGACCAGTTGAGTGCCGATCGCTTCACCCTGCGCGAGGCGCACCAGCACATTGTCTTCCCGGCCCCAGGCGATCACGCTATGCGCGCCTGAGCTGGCTGCGCGACGCGCTGCGAGGATCTTGGTCAGCATGCCGCCGCTGCCGATGCCGGTACCGGCGCCGCCAGCCATCGCTTCCAGCTTCGGATCGCCGGCGGTGGCTTCATGCACGAACTCGGCCTTCGGATCCTTGCGCGGGTCGGCGGTGTACAGGCCGCGCTGGTCGGTCAGGATCACCAGCGCATCGGCTTCGATCAGGTTGGCGACCAGCGCGCCGAGGGTGTCGTTGTCGCCGAACTTGATCTCGTCGGTGACGACGGTGTCGTTCTCGTTGATGACGGTGATGACGCCCAGGTCCAGCAGCGTGAACAGCGTCGAGCGCGCATTCAGGTAGCGTACGCGGTCTGCGAGGTCGGCATGGGTCAGCAGCACTTGCGCGGTGCGCAGGCCGTGCGTGCGGAAACTGGTTTCGTAGATTTGCGCGAGGCCCATCTGGCCGACAGCAGCGCAGGCCTGCAGTTCATGGATGCCAGTCGGACGCTTTTCGAAACCGAGGCGCTGCATGCCTTCGGCAATTGCGCCCGAGCTGACCAGCACCACTTGCTTGCCCATCTGCCGCAGCTGCGCAATCTGGTCCGCCCATTTGGCGATCGCGCCATGGTCCAGCCCCTTGCCTTCATTGGTGACGAGCGAAGAACCTACCTTGACGATGACACGCTGTGCTTGCTGGATGACGGATTGCATGGCCGAGAGTCTTGTTGTCTGCGCCGCTTGCGGGCGGCGCGTTGGCATCGTTTACCTGCGTCGATTGCTTGTACTGCTTTGCCCGCGGCCTCCGGATTGCCAACGGCTCCAGCGGCGCGAGCGTGAATGGCGAAACTTACTGGTCGAGCGACTTGAAGCGCGGATCGTCGACATCGATGCTGCTGATGTTCACTGCTTCCTCCGCAATACCGCTCTGCTCGCGCTGCTCCTGCTCGCGCAGCGTGGCCATGTACTCGTAGACTTCCTTGACCAGGTCTTCGCAGCCTTCATGCGTCAGGCCCGAGATGCGGAACACCGGGCCCTTCCAGCCGAAGCGCTTGACGAAGTCCTTCACGCGCTTCTCGCGCTCGTCCTCGGGCACCATGTCGAGCTTGTTCAACACCAGCCAGCGCGGCTTGTCGTACAGGGTCTCGTCATACTTCTTCAGTTCCTTGACGATGGCCTTGGCTTCCTTGACCGGGTCGACGTTCGCATCGAAAGGCGCGAGGTCGACGATGTGCAGCAGCAGGCGGGTGCGCTGCAGGTGGCGCAGGAACTGTACGCCGAGGCCAGCGCCATCGGCGGCACCTTCGATGAGGCCCGGAATGTCGGCGATCACGAAGCTCTTTTCGTGGCTGACGCGCACGACGCCGAGGTTCGGATGCAGGGTAGTAAACGGATAGTCGGCGACCTTCGGCCGCGCATTCGATACCGCAGCGATGAAGGTGGACTTGCCGGCGTTCGGCATGCCGAGCAGACCGACATCGGCCAGCACCTTCAGCTCGAGCCGCAGTTCGCGACGCTCACCTTCCTTGCCGTCGGTCTTCTGGCGCGGTGCGCGGTTGGTCGACGACTTGAAATGGATATTGCCCCAGCCGCCCTCGCCACCCTTGGCCAGCAGTACTACCTGCCCGTGCTCGGTCAGGTCGGCGATGATGGCGCCGTCGTTCAGGTCGGTGACCAGGGTACCGACCGGCATGCGCAGATAGACATCGTCCGCGCCCTTGCCATAGCAATCGGAGCCGCGGCCGTTTTCGCCGTGCTTGGCGCGGTGCAGTTTCGCGTAGCGGTAATCCACCAGCGTGTTGATGTTGCGGTCGGCGATCGCGAAGATACTGCCGCCCTTGCCTCCGTCGCCGCCGTCAGGGCCGCCGAAGGGGCGGAACTTTTCGCGGCAAAACGAGGCCACGCCGTTGCCGCCGTCACCGGCCACGACTTCGATCTTGGCTTCGTCAATGAACTTCATGGTGTGCCGCGAATGTGGTTGAAATCTGTTGGATTACACGGGCCGACAATTTGCGACGGCCCGGGAATGAAAAAAGGCCCTGCGTGGGCAGAGCCTTTTCGCAGTGCTGACCCGAATTTATCAGGCCGTGACGACCGTCACAACGTGGCGCTTGGCAGCGCCCTTGACTGCGAACTGCACCTTGCCGTCGACCAGCGCGAACAGGGTGTGGTCCTTGCCCATGCCGACGTTCTCGCCTGCATGCAGACGGGTGCCGCGCTGACGAACGATGATGCCGCCTGCGTTGATAGCCTGGCCGCCGTAGACTTTCACGCCAAGTCGTTTCGACTCTGAGTCACGGCCGTTGCGGGTAGTACCGCCGCCTTTTTTGTGTGCCATTTGATGCTCCTGATTCGGTAGTAAAGATCGCCGGGGTTAGCCGTTGATCGAGACGATCTGCAGTTCGGTGTAGTTCTGGCGATGGCCTTGACGCTTCTGGTAGTGCTTGCGACGACGCATCTTGAAGATCTTCACCTTGTCGTGGCGACCGTGCGCCACTACCGTAGCCAGCACCGTAGCACCTTGAACCAGCGGCGCACCAAATTTGATGGTTTCGCCAGCGCCCACTGCGAGCACTTGATCCAGGGTGATTTCGGAGCCGATGTCTGCCGGTATCTGTTCTACTTTAAGTTTTTCGCCAGCAGCAACTTTGTATTGTTTGCCGCCGGTTTTTATGACCGCGTACATGGGAACCTCATCAATCGAGTTGGATAACGCCCGGGCTGCGCCAAGCTTTGCCGCTCGGCTTTGACCGGGATACTGCTTCACCTTCATCCGCCGGAATTTCGCCTGCGGAATCGGGAAAACCTCAAATAATACATGGACTTGGCTCTCAGGTCAAAGACTGGCCGCAGGTTGCTGGACGACACCGGGGCGCGATGACGGGTGCCCGGCCATCCGCCCACTTCGCCCGGCCGGCCCGGTTACCCGCCTCGGATGCTGCGCCAGACATCGCCCCAGCCCCCAATTGCAGCAGGACCGCCCCGGATCGCCTGCAATTCCGCGCCCTCTCGGGCCACCCGGGAAGTCTTCGCGCGAATGCAACATCGTATAATCGCGCTTCCCGGCGGCTTCCGCCCGCCCAAATTTTGAAGCCGCGCCATCGTGCCTGCCGCCCAAACCTTGTCCAAACCACAACACCCGCTCGCCGCCATCGCCACCGACATGCAAGCGGTGGATGCCGCCATCCGCGCCCAGCTGCATTCCGACGTCCCGCTGGTTTCCACGATCGCCGACTACATCATCAGCGCCGGCGGCAAACGCATCCGCCCCGCGCTCGTGCTGCTGATGGCCAATGCCTGGGGTTACAAGGGCGAAGAGCACTACAAGCTGGCCGCGGTGATCGAGTTCATCCATACCGCGACGCTGCTGCATGACGATGTGGTCGATGAATCCGAGCTGCGCCGCGGCCGTCAGACTGCGAACGCGATGTTTGGCAATGCCGCGTCGGTGCTGGTGGGCGACTTCGTTTACTCGCGCGCGTTCCAGATGATGGTCTCGGTGAACAATATGCGCGTGATGCAGATCCTGGCCGATGCGACGAATGTGATCGCCGAGGGCGAGGTTCTGCAGCTGATGAATATGCATGACCCGGACGTGACCGAGGAGCGCTACCTGCAAGTGATCCGCTCGAAGACAGCCAAGCTGTTCGAGGCCGGCACTGAACTGGGCAGCCTGATCGCCGGCGCTTCCGAGGAAGGCATCGCTGCCGCGGCGGAATACGGCCGCTCGCTGGGCACGGCCTTCCAGTTGATCGACGATGTGCTGGACTATTCAGGCAATGCGGCCGACATCGGCAAGAACGTCGGCGACGACCTGCGCGAAGGCAAGCCGACACTGCCGCTGATTTACCTGATGCAGCACGGGACCGAGCAGCAGCGCACGCTGGTTCGTGACTGCATTGCGAATGGGGATGAGGCTCGCTTCGACGAGATTCTGGCTGCGATCACCACCTCGGGCGCGCTGGAGTACACGCGCCAGCAGGCCGTGGAAGCCGTGGCACGTGCCAAGGATTCGCTGACGCTGCTGCCGGAAGGACCGCACAAGGATGCACTGGCGGCGCTGGCCGATTTTTCAGTCGATCGCAATCACTAATACAGGCAGGGTTACCGGCTCTTTTACCGGCATCTCTTTCCGGGGCTGATTCCGCGCTAACGAGAGCGCTCAACGCCGGTCTTCAGCCTTCGTGCCGGCCCTGCTCGAGGGTGGGCGCAGAGCCCCTCATTTGAGGATGCTCTTTTCCTGCTGCTCCTTTACCCAGTAGCCGCGCAACTTGTCCGGGTACTGGAAACGCTTGGACGTGAACTGCCCTTGGCGGCATACCAGCTTCGAACTTTCGATCGTCACATCATCGTGCAGGCTGGCGACCGCATCGACCACGGTCGGCCCGGTCATGTCGTAGACACTCTGCAGCTTGTTCTCCTGGATATTGAGCAGGATGCGGTCAGCGATCTCCTGCATGAGCGGATTGCCTGCTGCCGAAGCCATGAAGTAATTGGTGATCCGGCCGTCGTCATTGCGGATCAGCAGTTCGGTGCGCCCGTCGGAAAACAGCGATTCCGGCGGCCAGCACAGCGCGGCGTCGATATCCATATAGACGCCGCCCTCTTTCAGCAGCACCAGCACGCGCCAGAAATCGGCGCGCGCCGCGCCGATCTGCAACCGCGAATAGGCTTCGTAAACCGCCCCCGGGAAATGCGTGCGGATGAATTCGGCGCAGACATCGTCATTGCAATAACGATGCTCGTGCGTGGGCGCCATCAGCCGGTTCCAGAGGTAATTTACATAGACGGGCAGCGTGACCTGGTCCGTGTAATTGGTCTGCCACAGGATGCGGCTGACGCGCTGCGTGCCGGATGATTTCCACAAAGGGGGCGCAACCGGGCGCAGCGTGAAGCGCGTATGCGGCATCAACCGGAAATGCACGTAGAACAGAAGCTTGAGCAGATTACCGAAGAACTGCATCAGCCGGATCGCCAGCATGCGCAGGAAACGATAGGGGAGACTGGGACGGCCGCGGGTCATGGTTTGCCAAGATTTTAATGCCGGAGCCGGGACGGCCACGACACGGTCGCGAGCGTAACACGGCGGCCAGGGCGAGAACCTACTTGACGCGGTAAGCCCGCCACAAGCCTTCCCTTTAGCGCCTCTTCAAAAATCACAGACAATGCCTTGCAACACTTTCTTCGGGCCGGTACAATAGCGGGCTACGCTGTAGAAACTTCGGGGTGTAGCTTAGCCTGGTAGAGCGCTACGTTCGGGACGTAGAGGCCGGAGGTTCGAATCCTCTCACCCCGACCAGTTTTCTTCTGCATACAACATCGAGCCGGACCGCCCTTTTCAGGACGAATCACCGAGCGCCAATTCCCCTTGCTTCATTCCCTGTCTGCGCTTGCTTTGCAAGAGCCCGATATTCATTTCGGCGGTCAGGTTTGATGCGTAAAACTCTTCGATCATTTGAACCGAGGTTCGCGCATTACGCGCCAGCGTGAGTAAGTCAATACCCTTGCCGTACAACAGCCGGAACATGATGGCCGTATGGCGCAAGCTGTACAGGCTGCGCGCCTGCCCCAGTTCGCCGGTTTTCAAGCCAGTGGCATCCAGGATCTTGTTGAAGTTCTGGGATAGCACGACGGCGGCGGCATCGCGGTCTTCCACGTCTGGCAGGAACAGGTAGTCATCGGGGGCTGCGCGCCCGATGGCTTTCGCATGTCGGGTGAGGCTCTGGTAGATCCGCACGGCCGGCCTCAAGGTCACGATCTGCGCCTTGTGGCGCTTGGTCTCGGGAATCGTCAGCCGCAGGTACAGGTGATTGGTCCGAACGATCTCAATGTGCTTGTGCTGTATGTACTTCAGGTCGGTGGGCCGCAGGAAGCTGTTGACCATGAAGCCGATCACCCAGGCCATTTCCTTCGGCACCGACGCGGTCTTCGTGAAGATGCCGCCTGCGCGATTGCGATGCGTTGCCGGCTTGGGTTCTTCCTGAAGATTGGCAAGGCGTTTGGCTTTCCGCAGCAGAGTCTTGTATTCGGACACAGTAAAGCCACCGCGCGACTGCGAGTTCAATCGAACCTTGGGGAAAGGTGGAATGCGATCGACCACCTCATTGATCAATGCGAACTTGAACACCAGCCTCACGGATTGAAGGTATTGCGTGATGGTGATCGATGATGCATTGCGCTTGACCAGGCCATCCATGAACTTAGACAGGTCTTCATGCGTCAGCGTACAGATGTCGCGCCGTCCCAGCACCGGATTGATCTGCTTGATGAAACGATTACGCAGCACCTTGAAGGATTGCAGCGACAGCTCGCCGCGTATCATCCACCCCTTTTCGCCCTCCAGTGCGCGTTCGGCCACTTGCTCGAACCGGTATTTGGCCGGCATCTCTCGCTGCTGTGCCTTGTCAAGGCGGGCAATCTCGCCCTCCCCAGGTTGACGCAGACGTACCAGTAATTCTTCATAGAACTGCTTAGCTACTTCAGTTGCCTGCTGCTTTTCCAGCGCACGTGTGCTGCGCACGTACATCTTGCCGTCCATATAGCAGCTCGCCTGCCAGTAGCGACTGTCGCGGATCTGGTAAATCTTCAACTTGCTCGGATAGCCGCGTACGGCCGACATCGATGACAGTACAGGCAGCGAGCGCGCCTGCCGGCTGGCATAGGAATCATCGTTGGCTGGAGACAAGGCTCCCACCATAGTCGGTGTATCAAAGTCCAAAATTGATTACCGGAAACAGAAACTTATTAAATTCAATCCCAAATGCGTTGTATCACAAGGTTTTTACCGGAAGAAAATTCCAAGGCTGTATCAAAGTTTTTTCTTGTGGACTGCGCTCTAGAAGAGTAGGCGACAGGGCTCGAAATGTGCGGGGAATCGCTGCCATCCGCTGATTGATTTCAAGTCTTTGGAGATTATTCGATGAAGAAGACTCAAGTTGCTCTGGCCGCTCTGGCTCTGGTTGCTTCGACCGCCGCTCTGGCTGACGTGAAAGTGTACGGTACCCTGGACGCTGGTATCGCCTCGTCGTCGGGCTCGACCGTGTTCTACGGCGACGGCAACAACGGCACCACCAACTTCGGCCTGGCTGGCTCGGAAGACCTGGGTGGCGGCCTGAAGGCTGGCTTCAACCTGCAGAGCGGCATCGACGTCAAGAACGGCGCAATGGGCGTCAGCGGCGGCGGTAACAAAAACCTGTTCAATCGTGGCGCTTCGATCAGCCTGTCGAACGAAAACCTGGGCCTGACCGTCGGTAACCAGTTCTCGAACGCAGTCCTGTACGCTGGCTTCGTGACCGGCGGTAACGCTGTCGGTGGCGACGGCGTGAACGTTCCGGGCGTGGTTCGCCTGCTGGGCGGCGCCCCGGGCGGCTTCGATGCTACCGGCGCAGCTGGCAGCGTCTTCTTCATTCCGGGCGCTGTGACCGTCAGCTTCAACGCTGCTGGTTTCTCGGGCGACGTGATGACCCGTGTCGTGTCGAAAGACGCCAGCAACAGCTCGTACACCGGCTCCACCCTGCGTACCGAACTCGCTGGCGTGAACCTGGCCCTGGGTTACCAGACCGGCGGCTACACTGTTGCTACTAAGGACTACACCTCGACCTACCTGGCTGCCAACACCAAGTTCGGCGACATCCGTGTGAACGGCGCGTTCAGCAGCAACACCATCGCAGCTAAGTCGAACGCCTACATGCTGGGCGCGTCGATGCCGCTGGTTGGCGCTCTGTCGGGTGGCGTAAGCTACGCGAACGGCACCGACGCTCAAGGCTCGATCACTGGCCTGAGCCTCGAGTACGCTCTGAGCAAGCAGACCGTGGCTTACCTGAACGCCGTTCAAATCAGCAAAGCCAACCAGGCTATCTCGAACGCTGCTCTGACCGTGACCGGCAAGTCGCTGACCACCGTCGGCCTGCGTCACTCGTTCTAATCACGCGCGGCCCTGGGCCGCACGTGTGTGAACCAGCAGTATGAGAGCCGCCCCTCGGGGCGGCTTTTTTCATTCAGCCTTCATTGCTACGCTCCACGCAACCATTCAGGCAAGCGCATCAATATTTCCGGCAACACCTCCTCCCACCGCAAAAAGTTCATCCGCTTGCGACCCAACAAACGCACAGCATGCTTCGATTGATCGCTAGGGATTTGTGAAAGCTTCAGCTGTCCAAACTTGTCAGTCGTTGTCAACCATTGGAGAGTTTGGAATGAGCAAAAAGATGCTTGCAGCAGCCGTGACCGGATGGCTGGCCTGCGGAACGGCAATGGCAGAATCAGGGCTGACCTTGTACGGCAATATCGATGCATCGATCGTCACCGCGTCAGGCATCGGCCCGGGTTCGGATCGTCGCACCAGTTTCGGCGAAGGCAACTGGGCGCCATCGGTCTGGGGTGTGAAAGGCACCGAGGACCTGGGTGGTGGGACTAAGGCTCACTTCCGACTCGAAGGCGGTTTCAGTGCCGGTACCGGTTCAATCGCTAACGGTGGTACCACCGGCGTGTTCAGCCGCATGGCCAACGTCGGCCTGAGCGGCCCGATCGGCTCGCTGACGGCAGGCCTGAACCTGAGCCCCTTCATCGCCGCCTATACGTCGACACTCGGCCTGGCTGGCAACAACTTCTATGTGCCGGCACTGCTGATGCACAGGAGCGGTACCGTACTTAACTCGCTGGGAGCAACCGTTCCTGTTTACCCGGGCGGCACGGATGCCGATCCTGCACTCGGTACTACGGGCGGCTTCTTCATCCCCAACTCCGTCACCTACAGTCTGCCTGCCGAGATGCTGGCAGGCTTCACGGCAAGCGTGATGTATGCGCCCGGTGGCACGCCTGGCGACCAGCGGCGCAATCGCTTTGTGTCGGCCAACGCCGGCTATGCATTCGGCCCGTTGAACGTGGCTGTTGCCGCTTCGGATCGCGACGCGCAATACCGGCAGTACCTGGTCGGCGCCAGCGTACCCGTCGGACCGGTGAAAGTAGCGGCCAACGTAGTGCGCTTCGATCCAGAGACGGGCGAGACCAGCAACACCTGGATTGCCGGCGCCGAGATGAAGGTCATGCCTTCAGCCAGTGTCGGCATCAACTACGCACACAATGACGGCCCCAGCAGTCCGAATATCTGGAACGTATCTGCCGTCTATTCACTGTCGAAGACGACCAACGTGTATGCAGCGTTCAACCGCGCCACCGATGGCGTTCCGTCCTCTTACTCTGGCAATGTCGATGGCGGGGCGAACCCGGCACTGGCACAGACCGGCACCTCGAACGCCTTCATGGTTGGCTTGCAGAAGGGCTTTTGAGGATGCGGCGGGGGCGGAATACGGTGGCGTCTTCGTAAAACGCCGCATCCTGCCCGGGCCACCAACCGGGCACGCCCAGCACGGGCAGGTGGCAAAAATCGGCTGAAGTAAATCCGCGCGATATCGATTCGCTTACACGGCGATCGATATCGTTGCGGCGCTCGATTTCACCCTTGTCCCACCATTCGGGCTCGACGAGGACGGTCCAGAGATGGGCCGTCAGTGATTTGTACGGGGTGACCAGTTTTTCAAGCAAGGCGTGGCCGAACAGCATCACTGCGCAATCCGTATCGAATTCACGTTTCTCGCGACACAGCACCTGCTGCCAGCGATGCTCGCGCAATGCGTCCAGCCTCTGCCCGCTGCTGGAGATGAATAGCGCGGCATTCTCGTCGAACAGGGTCGCGGCATCGCGCTGGCGGCCACGGGTACCCGCCCTCACCGGTTCATCGAAGGCGCGCGCATGCAGCGCATTCAATGCTTGCTTGGTGCGCGGGAAGTGCAGCCAGGCCAGCGCATTGAAGAAGTCATGCAGGTTGTCGCGCGTCGGCACCTGACCGGTGGTCGAGATGTGCGCCTCGTAGCCGCTACCCTCGGGCAGGTCAGCCTGCGGAATGAAACACACCGGCAAGCCAAGATGGTTGCGCAGCTGCTGATTCGCGGCGTAACGATTGGCTTCGGCGATCCAGTCTTCGCTGTCCGCGAGAATCGCGCCCGGACCACTGATGGGCGCAAACCACGGCGACGCCCAGTCTATACCCTCAAATGCCATCGCGGCGGTCTATGGCCAATTGCCTTGCTGGCTGTTCAGAACACTGCAAACACTGCAGCGCTCAGGCGCACTTCCATTGCAGCGCCTGCCCCGCGTCCAGCGGCACCAGCGTCGTTTCACCCATCTTCACTTCCTCCGGGATGGCCCAGGATTCGCGCTTCAGTGTCAGCGTGCCGCTGTTGCGCGGCAGGCGATAAAAGTCCGGCCCATGGAAGCTGGCAAAACCTTCGAGCTTGTCGAGAGCGCCGACCTGCTCGAAGGCCTGTGCATACAGTTCCATCGCATGCAGCGCGGTGTAGCAGCCTGCGCAGCCGCACGCATGCTCTTTCAGGCCTTTCGGATGCGGCGCCGAATCGGTGCCAAGGAAGAAACGCGGATTGCCCGAGGTCGCCGCTGCTACCAGCGCCTGTCGATGCGTCTCGCGCTTGAGCACCGGCAGGCAGTAGTAGTGCGGACGTATCCCGCCCTTGAAAATCGCGTTGCGGTTGTACAGCAGGTGATGCGCCGTGATCGTGGCCGCAATGTCGCCCTCTGCCTCGCGCACGTAGTCAGCCGCATCCTTGGTCGTGATGTGCTCGAACACGATGCGCAGGCCCGGCAGCTGGCGGCGCAGCGGCTGCAGCACCTTGTCGATGAACACGGCTTCGCGGTCGAACAGGTCGATGTCGCCATCCGTCACTTCGCCATGGATCAGCAGCGGCAGGCCCAGCTCCTGCATGGCTGCCAGCGCACCGATGCAGCGCTGCAAGTCGGTGACGCCGGCATCGGAGTTGGTGGTCGCGCCGGCCGGATACAGCTTCACGCCATGCACAAAACCGCTGGCAACCGCGCGACGGATTTCATCGCCCGTCGTGTTGTCGGTCAGGTACAAGACCATCAGCGGCTCGAAGGATACGCCTTGTGGTACCGCCGCCAGGATGCGTTCGCGATACGCTGCCGCCATGGCGGTCGTGGTGACCGGCGGCTTCAGGTTCGGCATCACGATTGCGCGGCCGAACTGGCGCGCCGTGTGCGGCACCACATCGGCCAGCACCGCGCCATCCCGCAGATGCACATGCCAGTCATCCGGGCGGGTGATGGTGAGGGTGGAAGGTACGGCGTTGCTAGACATGAGACTGACCTATCAGAAATCGGGGGCTGGGTAGCGCGCCTGTCGCAGGGCACGCGCACGAAGCGTTGCCCGCCCGGTGACACGGGCGCGCAGCGGGAATCAGCAGCGGATTTTACAGGACGAGGATGGCCCGGTAATCGTTGACATTGGTACGCGTCGGCCCGGTCACCAGCAAATCGCCCAAGGCCTCGAAATAGCTGTAGCCATCATTGTTGGCCAGCATCTTCGCAGCACGCACGCCCCTGGCGGCAGCGCGTGCCGGGCTGTCCGGGAACAGCAGCGCACCGGCGTTGTCTTCGGTGCCGTCAATGCCGTCGGTGTCGGCAGCGACTGCATACACATCGGGCATGCCGTCGAGCTCGACGGCCAGCGAGGTCAGGAACTCGGCGCAGCGCCCGCCACGGCCATTGCCACGCACGGTCACTGTACATTCGCCGCCGGAGATCAGCGCCACGGGCGGGCGGAAAGGCTGCGCATGCGCACGTATCTCGCGCACCATCGCTGCATACACCTTGGCGACCTCGGAAGCCTCGCCCGTCACGGTATCGCCCAGCACTACCGGCGTGATGCCTTGCGCACGGAAAAATTCTGCGGCGGCCTGCAAGCTCTGGTGTGCGGTTGCGATCACGGTATTGCTCGCATGCGCCAGTTCCGGACCGCCCGGCTTTGGCGTCTCGCTGACTTTGCCTGCCGCGCCCGCTTGCAGGTGCGCCAGCACCGACGCCGGTGCGTCGACATTGAAGCGGGCGATGATGTCGAGCGCATCCTGGTAGGTGCTGGGGTCGGCACAGGTCGGGCCTGATGCGATCGCGCTCGGATCGTCGCCGGTGACATCGCTGATGATCAGCGTAACGATCGTCGCTTTGCAGGCCGCGGCAAGACGGCCACCCTGCACACGCGACAAATGCTTGCGCACGATGTTCATTTCGGTGATGGGCGCCCCCGAGCGCAGCAGGCTGTTGGTCACGGCCTTCAGGTCGGCCATGGGCACGCTTTCGACAGGCAGCGACAGCAGGCTGGAGCCGCCGCCGGACACGACGGCGATCAGCAAATCGTCCTCGCCGAGCTCGGTCGCTAAGCGCAAGATCTCGGCCGCAGCCGCCTCGCCGGCACCATCGGGCACCGGGTGACCGGCCTCGACGACGCGAATGCGATCGGTCGGCATGCCATGCGCGTAGCGCGTCACGACCAGGCCATCGAGCGGCGCATCCTTCGGCCAGGCCAGCTCGACCGCACGCGCCATGCTGGCGGCAGCCTTGCCCGCGCCCACGACACGCGTGCGTCCGCGCGGCGGTGCCGGGAGATGGGGCGCCACGATCTTCAAAGGATCTGCCGCGCCTACGGCGGCATGGAAGCTATCGATGAGCAGGGTGCGGGTATCCATGGATGGTCTTGCGTCGCATTGGTGTCGTTATAGGAGCCGCGGCGATGCCGCCCGTCGGCTTGCGTCAGCTTGATGGTGAACGATTGTAAGAGAAGCCGGCGCCAGATCGCGTGAAATTCCTTCAAGCGCCCGCCGGCCCCGCTCAGGCCAGCGCGGCTTCGTCCTGGTCCGGCTCGGCCTCGCCGCGGTGTGCCTGCTGCCGCTGCCACATCTGCGCATACAGTCCCTGGCGGGCCAGCAGCTCGGCGTGTGTGCCACGCTCGACGATGCGGCCCTTGGCCATCACGAGGATCTGGTGTGCATCGACGATGGTCGACAGGCGATGCGCAATTACCAAAGTTGTACGGTCACGCGCAATTTCCTTCAACTGCGCCTGTATCGCCTGCTCTGCATGCGAATCCAGCGCCGAGGTCGCTTCGTCGAACACGAGGATGGCCGGATTCTTCAGCAGTGTGCGCGCGATCGCCACGCGCTGCTTCTCCCCACCCGACAGCTTCAGGCCGCGCTCGCCGACGGTCGTTTCGTAACCATCGGGCAGCGACATGATGAAGTCATGGATGAAGGCGGCCTTGGCTGCGGCGACGATTTCGTCATGGCTGGCTCCCGGTCGGCCATACGCGATGTTGTAAGCGATGCTGTCGTTGAACAGCACGGTGTCCTGAGGCACGATGCCGATGGCCTTGCGTAGCGACTGCTGGGTGACGGTGCGAATGTCCTGCCCGTCTATCAGCACGGCGCCGGCATCGACGTCGTAGAAGCGGAACAGCAGTCGCGCCAGCGTTGACTTGCCGGAGCCGCTGTGCCCGACGACGGCGGTCGTGGTACCGGCGGCCACCGTGAAATCGACGTCGAACAGGATCTGGCGCTTGGCTTCGTAACTGAAATCCACTTGCGAGAAGCGCAGCTCGGCACGACCCGCCTGCAGCGGCTGCGCATTGGGCGCATCCGCCACTTCGCGGTGCTGGTCGAGCAGGCCGAACATGCGCTCCATATCCGCCAGGCTCTGCTTGAGCTCGCGGTAGATCACGCCCAGGAAATTCAGCGGAATGTAGAGCTGGATCATGAAGGCATTGACCAGCACCAGGTCGCCCAGCGACATGCTGCCGTCGATCACCCCCAGTGTGGCGCGCCACAACATCAGCGTCACGGCCGTGGCGATGATCAGGGATTGGCCCGTGTTCAGCAGCGTCAGCGAGGTTTGCGAGCGCACGGCGGCGTGCTCGAACCGCTGCAAGCCTTCGTCATAGCGCTTCGCCTCATATTCCTCATTGCCGAAGTACTTGACCGTCTCGTAATTGAGCAGCGAATCGATGGCACGCACATTGGCCTTCGAGTCAAGGTCATTCATGGTGCGCCGGAAGTGCGTGCGCCATTCCGTGACGACGACGGTGAAAGTAATGTAGACCACCAATGCAGTGATCGTGATCAGCGAGAACCAGATGTCGTACTGGGTACCGAGGTAGCCTAGCACCAGCGTGATCTCCACCAGTGTCGGCAAGATGGAAAACAGGGTGTAGGAGACCAGCGACGAGATGCCGCGCGTACCGCGCTCGATATCCCGGGTAACGCCGCCGGTCTGCCGGTTCAGGTGGAAGCGCAGCGACAGCGCATGCAGGTGCCGGAACACCTTCAGCGCCACCGTCCTGACCGCGCGCTGCGTCACCTTCGCAAAAAAGAATTCGCGCAGCTCGGTGAAGGCCGTCGTCGACAGTCGCAACAGCCCGTAACCGATGAGCAGGCCTACCGGCAGCGCCAGCAGCGAGGCCGGGCGCTCAGGCGTGATGGTCAGGCCGTCGATCAGGTGCTTGAGCACCAGCGGCACGGCGACGTTGGCTACCTTGGCCAGCACCAGGCATCCGAGGGCAAGCAGCACGCGCCACTTCCATTGCCACAGGTAAGGGAACAGGGTCTTGAGCGTGGCCCAGTCATTGCGGGTGCCCTGGTTGGCCGGGGCATCGTGGGACGGGCGAGAGAGATGGCGCATGTGCGGGCTTCGGGTTGACGATACAGGACAGCGATGCAGGCAAGCGTTCCGGTACGCAGGTCATGGAACAGCGGTTCCCATTGGAAACCGGAGCGCCGGGATTGGTTTATCCTTGCGAATCATTCGCAAATCATTTGCAAGAGTTTCGCAGAGACTTTGCAAAACCTTTGCCATAACCAGATTTTAGCGACTCGTGAGCGTCGCTTCAGAAACCGGATTCAGGAGCCGTCATGAGCAGTCAGGAAACCACCACCCTCCCCGAAGGCATGCCCACCTTGCGCGTGATGCCGATGCCCGCCGATGCCAACGTCCATGGCGACGTCTTCGGCGGCTGGATCATGGCGCAGGTCGATATCGCGGGCGCGTTGCCGGCGGTGCGCCGGGCCAATGGCCGGGTCGGTACGGTGGCCGTGAACTCCTTTGTCTTCAAGCAGCCGGTATTTGTCGGCGACCTGCTGTCGTTCTACGCGAAGATCGTCAAGACCGGCACTTCTTCGATCACGGTCAATGTGGAAGTCTATGCGGAACGCAACCGTCTGCAGACAGAAACGGTGAAGGTCACCGAGGCGACGCTGACCTATGTGGCAGTCGGCGAAGATCGCCGACCGCGCGCCCTGCCGGCGCTGCCGGCAGGCTAAGCCGCCTTTGCGTCGCGGAGTTCGCGGCGCAGTATCTTGCCGACGTTCGTCTTCGGCAGATCGTTGCGGAATTCGATGTATTTCGGCCGCTTGTAGCCGGTCAGCTGCTGCTGACAGTAGTCCTGCAGCTGCTCGGCCGTCAGCGAGGGATCACGGCGCACCACGAACAACTTCACGGCCTCGCCGGTATGCGCGTCCGGCACCCCGACCACGGCGCACTCGAGCACCCCCGGATGCGAAGCCACCACGGCTTCGACTTCGTTCGGGTACACATTGAAGCCTGACACCAGCACCATGTCCTTCTTGCGGTCGACGATGGTCACGTAGCCGCGCGCATCCATGACGCCGATATCGCCGGAACGGAAGTAGCCATCGGCCGTCATCACCCGTGCGGTCTCTTCGGGCTTCTGCCAGTAACCCTCCATCACTTGCGGACCGCGGATAGCGATCTCACCGATTTCGCCCGGCGGCAGTGCGCGACCGGCATCATCCAGGATTGCTATATCGGTCGAGGGTATCGGCAAGCCGATGGTGCCGGTGAACTCGTCTGCGTTGGCCGGGTTGGCCGTGGCCACCGGCGATGTCTCGGACAGGCCATAGCCTTCGATGATGCTCTTGCCGGTGACAGCGCGCCAGCGATCATTGACGGCCTTCTGCACGGCCATGCCGCCGCCATTGCACAGCTTGAGCGCGGAGAAGTCGAGCTTGGCGAAATCCGGATTGTTCAGCAAACCGTTGTACAGCGTGTTCACGGCCGGCAGCATGTTGAACTTGTACTTGCCCAGCTCTTTGACCAGGCCAGGTATGTCGCGCGGATTGGGAATCAGGATGTTCAGGCCGCCCAGTCGCGTGCCCATCAGGCAGCAGACCGTCAGCGCGAAGATGTGATAGAGCGGCAGCGCACAGACAAACGTCAATGACTCGACCTTGGGCGGCAAGTCCATCGCCGGTTGCAGCCAGGCTTCGTTCTGCATCAGGTTCGCGATCACGTTGCGGTGGCTGAGCATCGCACCTTTCGACAGCCCGGTCGTGCCACCGGTGTACTGAAGAAAAGCAATGTCGTCATGGCCCAGCTCGACCGGCTGCAGGCGCAGCGCCGCCCCCTCGCGCAGTGCCGTCTTGAAGCGCACGGCATTTGGCAGCGAGAACGCAGGCACCATTTTCTTGACGTTGCGGACCACGAAATTGACGAGCGCGCCCTTGAGGCCGCCCAGCAATTCACCCATGCTGGCGACCACGGCTACCTTGACCCGGGTCCGTGCGATCACCTTCTCCAGCGTGGCGGCGAAGTTCTCGAGAATGATGATTGCCTCGGCGCCCGAATCATTCAGCTGGTGCTCGAGCTCGCGCGGCGTGTACAGCGGATTGACATTGACCACCACGTAACCGGCACGCAGCACGGCGGCAATGGCGACCGGATATTGCAGCACGTTCGGCATCATCAGCGCCACACGCGCACCACGTTGCAGCCCCTGCGCCTGCAACCATGCGCCGAGATAACGCGACATACGGTCGACATCGGCATAGGAGATGAACTTGTCCATGCACACATACGCTGGACGCGCCGCAAATTTTGCGAAAGCTTCATCCATCAGATGCACCACGGAGCGGTAGCGGGTGTAGTCGATCTCGGCAGGAACGCCGGGTGGGTAGGATTGAATCCAGATTTTGTCCATGCATCACCTCTCTTGGTTTTATGATCCGGACGGCGGCATCTTCATGCTGCCAGCCCGAACGCTATGGCGAGGGATCGTCCGTTGGGGCGGGACGCTTGTGTGTACGACTATCTCCTGCTCAGGATGCTAGCGGAATTCGGCAGGCTTGTCTTTTTATTGCGACGCAGCAGTCGCGGCGGGAATCACATCAGGCTTAACCGGCAGTGGCTGATAACGCGCAAGCCGCAAGCGTCGCTCCGCCTTTTGCAAGCGCGCCAGCTGGCGAACTTCGCGATAGAACGGTGCGAAGCCTCCGCTCTCGGACCGCAAGCTGCGGAAGGCAGGCACCAGGTCGTGATAGGTGGCGACCAGCACGAAGTGGGCGTTCGTCACCGGCGTGTCGAACCAACGATCATAGCCCGGGTATCCGCCCCAGCGCTCGGCCTTCATGGCTTCGTAATCCTGCCGCAATGCTTCCGTCAGTTGAGCCTTGCGCGCGCGCTTCTCATCGTCGGACACGGCACGTGCATAGTTGTCCTCCAGCTGGCGCCGGTAGATGTCCAGCAGGCCGATGAAGTCTTCTTTACGCTGACGATAGACGCGGTAGTTCTCGCGCATCTTGTCGCTGCCCTGAGCGTCGAGCCAGCGCGCAACGCCCATCTCTTCGACGGCAGTGGCAAAGGACTCGTTGAACTGCGAATCACCGGGCGCATAGGCCACCTGGTGCGCCAGCTCATGGAACACCATCCGGGCGACCTCTGCCTCGGGCAGCTCGATGAAAGTGGACAGCACCGGATCGTTGAACCAGCCCAGCGTCGAATACGCAGGCACGCCCGAAACGCGTACATCAAAGCCCTGCCGCTGCAAGTTGGCGGCAAAGGCCTCGGCGGCGTCCTTGCTGTAATAGCCGCGATAATCGACGCAGCCAGCGACCGGGAAGCACCACTGCTGCGGCTTCATCGACAGCTCTGGCGTGGCGACGACGTTCCACATCACATACTTGCGCTTGAGATCAGCGTAGTTCTTGTAGCTGCCATTGTCGGGCAGCCCGAGCTCTTTCGCCGCGAAGGCGCGTATCTGCTGCGTGCGCCGCAAGCGTGACTTGAGATCATCCGTGACCGCGGGATCGGCCAGCCACTGGTCGATGGGTTTGGCGCTGGACAGCAGGCTGACCTGCCCTTCGACCGCCTGCGCGTAGTACCCCAGCTGCGCACACCCCGAGACGGACAACAGCAAGCACAGGGACAGCGGCAGCAGGGACTTCTTCATTGCTTCAGGATTCCTTCAGGAGTCAGGGACTTTCTCGACCTGCACCAGCACATCATAGAACGCCGGTGCCCGGCCCATGTCGGTCAGGCGCTGATGCGTGAGCTCGTTCGCATTCTTGCCATCCGATGCAAGCTTCTTCCACCAGATCGACAGGGCCACTACCAAACCCTTGCGCGGGCGATCGGTGACACGAGCCCGCGCCAGCATCTCGCCACGCGCATTCCACGCCCGTACAAGATCGCCATCGACGATGCCGCGAGCGGCAGCATCATCGGCATGCAGCTCGAGATGCGGCTCGCCTTCGGTGTCGCGCAAGCTCTGCACATTGACGAAGGTGGTGTTGAGAAAGTTCCTTTGCGGCGGTGAAATCATGGCCAGCGGATACTGGCTCGCCAACTCGGGCGCGGAGGATGCGGATTCATACGGCGGGATGTAGGTCGGCAGCGGATCGAGCCCGTCCTGCAGCATGCGCTCGCAATAGAACTCACATTTGCCCGACGGCGTTGGGAAGCCGCCCTGCGCAAATGGCGCTGCCGGCATGTCGAGCTTGTACCAGCCAGTGGCCTTGACGCTTTGCCAGTCGTATTGGCGCGCACGCGGATGCCCGGCCTCGAAGGCCTGCTCGGCGATCTCGTCGTCGCTGTCCTCAAAACAGGGCTCGTCGAAGCCCATGCGCCTGGCCAGCATGCGGAAAATTTCAGTATTCGGCTTGGCCTCGCCCTGCGCGGCGATGGCAGGGTTATTGGCGACGATGTATTGATGACCGTAGGTTGCATGAACATCGGTATGCTCAAGCTGCATGGTGGCCGGCAGCACGATGTCCGCATAGTCGACCGTATCGGTCCTGAAATGCTCGAGCACGACGGTAAACAGGTCATCGCGCGCGAACCCGCGCGCTACCTTGGCCGATTCGGGTGCAACCGCCACGGGATTGGCGTTATAGACAATGACGGCTTGGACTGCCGGACCGAAGGCGTCCGATGCCGGTCGCAGGAGGTCGTCGCCGATGGTGCTCATGTTGATGGTGCGGGGCGGGTGCGCCGGATCGAGCCGGTACAGCTCGGGGCGCTCCAGCCGGTCCGGTCGCTTGGGGAAGCTGTCGCCGGATGACAGCAGCACGCCGCCGGCCGCATGCCGCCAGGCGCCGACCAGCGCCGGCAGGCAAGCGACATTGCGCACCGCCATGCCGCCACCGCGCACGCGCTGCAAGCCGTAGTTCACGCGTATGGCCGCCGGCTCGCCGCGCAACGCGGTTTCGCCATAGAGCCGCGCCAGCCAGTCGACCTGCGCAGCCTTAATGCCGCAGATCGCCGCGGTCTTCGCCGGCGTCCAGGCGGCGACGCGCTCCTTCAGTTGTTCGAAGCCCAGCGTGTAGTTGGCGATGTAGTCATGGTCGAGCAGGTTGTCGCGCACCAGCACGTGCATGATGCCCAGCGCCAGCGCTGCATCGGTGCCAGGCAGCAGCGCAACATGATGCTGGCACTTCTCCGCGGTCAGCGAGCGATAGGGATCGATGGCGACCAGGATCGCGCCATTGCGCCGCGCTTCCTGCGCGCGCATCCAGAAATGCAAATTGGAGGCAATCGGATTGCCGCCCCAGATCAGGATCAGCTTCGCATTCGAGAACTGCTCGGTATCGGTGCCCATCTTGGCCCCGATCGAATATTTGAGGCCGGTGCCGCCAGCCGACGAGCAGATGGTGCGGTCCAGCCTGGATGCGCCGATACGGTTGAAGAAGCGCATGGCCATGGACTCTCCCTGCACCGCCCCCATGGTGCCGGCATAGCTGTAGGGCAGGATGGCGCGCGGGTCTTGGGCGGCGATGGCGCGGAGGCGGCTGGCAATGGTATCGAGCGCCTCGTCCCAGCTGATTCGCGCAAACTGGCCGCTCCCCTTGGTGCCGATACGCTTCATCGGGTGGAGAATGCGGTCCGGATGGTAGGTGCGCTCCAGATAACGCGACACTTTTGTGCAAAGCACCCCGGCCGTATTCGGGTGGTCGGGGTCACCGCGAATCTCGGTTGCCACGCCATCGGTGACCGTTACCAGCATGGCGCAGGTATCGGGACAATCGTGCGGACAGGCCGCACGTACGACACGGGTAGTCATGACATCTCCGTTGGGGTCGCAGGACGCCGTTTGCCGGATGGGCAACGGGTGGAACAAGCTCGGACGTCGTCAAGGGGTTCGTGCCCCAGACGGCCCGGGTACAGGTAATATTACACAGAGGCCGGGCGTTGTCGCCAGCCAGTTTTACAGACAGCGGACGGGCGCCATGTACGCCGTCCCGACAGGGAAGAGACCATCATGAAGCTGATCGATCCGATTCTCGAATTCCATGAAGAGCTGAAGGCGATTCGCCGCGCGATCCACGCCAACCCCGAACTCTCGTACGAAGAGGTGCAGACCGCCGATCTGGTGGCGCAGAAGCTCACCGATTGGGGCATACCCGTCATCCGCGGGCTGGGCAAGACCGGCGTCGTCGGCGTCATCCGCCGCGGCAGCAGCACGCGCGCGGTCGGCCTGCGCGCGGACATGGATGCGCTGCCCCTGCAAGAGCACAACAGCTTCCCGCACAAGTCGCGCAACGAAGGCAAAATGCATGCGTGCGGCCACGACGGCCACACCGCGATGCTGCTCGGCGCAGCGCATTACCTCGCAAAGAACGGCACGTTTGACGGCACGGTCTATGTGATTTTCCAGCCGGCAGAAGAAGGCGGTGGCGGTGCGAAGGCGATGATGGAAGAAGGCCTGTTCGAGCAATGCCCGATGGAGGCCGTGTTCGGCATGCATAACTGGCCGAATGCGAAGGCGGGCTGCCTGGGCGTCGTCGCCGGGCCGATGATGGCCTCGTCAAACGAATTCGAACTCGTCATCGATGGCAAAGGCTCGCACGCAGCGCAGCCCCACCTGTCGATTGATCCGGTGATGGTCGCCGTCCAGATTGCTCAGAGCTGGCAGACCATCGTCTCCCGCAACACCAGCCCGCTCGACTCGGCGGTGCTGTCGATCACGCAGATCCATACTGGCAGCGCGACCAATATCGTGCCCGACTCGGCGAGCATGATAGGCACCGTGCGCACTTTCACGATGCCGGTGCTGGACATGATTGAGCGGCGCATGCGCGAGATTGCCGAGCACACGGCGGCCGCCTTCGGCGCGTCGGTGCATTTCAAGTTCGTGCGCAATTACCCGCCGCTGATCAATCACAAGCCCGAGACCGCGTTCGCGATCGGCGTGATGAAAGACGTGGTCGGCGAGGACGGCGTACTGGTGGACGTGGAGCCGACGATGGGCTCGGAGGATTTCGCCTTCATGCTGCAGCAGAAGCCTGGCTGCTATGTCTTCATCGGCAATGGCGACGGCACCCATCGGGAGCATGGTCATGGCCTCGGGCCATGCAACCTGCACAACCCGAGCTACGATTTCAATGATGAATTGCTGCCGGTCGGCGCCAGCTATTGGGTAAGGCTGGCCGAGCAATTCCTTGCCCAGCCGCCGTTGCGCTGATCGTCACGGCCAGTCCACGCGCGGACTGATGGCCTGCTATTGTTGACGGCCTGCTCTTGCTGACGCCCGACGCTCGCAGGCGGCCTGCTCTCACAGCCGGGGTCAGCGCCGCCCGGTATTGCGAGCAGCGCGGGCATTGTTCCGGATAGCTCTTTATTCCGGCAGTTTGTCCGGCGCCGTTCCGACACGCTTGCCCGGATTGATGCGCTCGACTTCGAGCATCACGGCCGACTGATCAGCATGTGGCGTCGTCTTTACGAGCTCGCGGTAATGCGCAGTCACCAGCTCGGTCACGGGTAGTTTGATACCCGCCGTGCCAGCTGCATCGAGGATATTGTCGAGGTCCTTCAACTGGGTCTTGACCTGCCCGCCCGGCATGAAGTTGCGGTCCAGCATGCGCTGGCCGTGTACTTCCAGAATCTTGCTCTCCGCGAAGCCGCCACGGATAGCCGTACGCACCGCAGCCGGGTCCGCGCCGCCCGCTTCCGCCAGCAGCAGCGCTTCGGCCACGATGTTGAGGGTCGCACCCACGATCAACTGGTTGCACAGTTTCGATAGCTGGCCGCATCCTGCCGGGCCGACCAGCGTCGGACGCCCCATCACGGACAGGATGGGACGCGCGCGTTCAAACTGCTCTGCGGTGCCGCCAGCCATGATGGCCAGCGTCGCTGCTTCCGCGCCCACTACGCCGCCGGACACTGGGGCATCGATGAAGTGGATGCCACGTGCTTCCAGCATGTCGCTGATGGCCTCGGCCTCGGACTGTCGGGTCGAACTCATGTCGATCACCAGTGCCCCTACCTTCAGGTCGTCGGCGATTGCGTCAAGCACTTGCCGAACTTCGGGACCAGCGGCCAGCATCGTTATCAGCACATCCGCATGCGCTGCGTCGGCCAGTGTCTTTGCTACGGCCGCGCCATGCGGCACCAGTGCTTCTGCCTTAGCCGTTGTCCGGTTCCATGCGGTGAGTTCGTAGCCAGCCTTCAGCAAATTGATTGCCATAGGCTTGCCCATCAGGCCGATGCCGAAAAAGGCGATTTTCGGTTTGTTCTCAGTTCCGCTCATGGCGTTTGTCCTGTCCCCATTTTGTTAGTTAGTATGAGATCTAGCGATTTATAGTTGTCGCCGGAGATGATCGCCCACTTGGTATTAAGAGTGCAAGCCTTGTCCTACATTGCCCATTTTCCTTTATGGATTGGGGCCTTCAGGCGGCGGTTTTGTCACTTTGAGAAATACCTTCTTTTTTTCACATTACCGATTTCCGGCCGTCTGGCAATGTGGGATTGAGGCTGCGGACCCGATAGGCGTTCGCCTTCAAATTAGGGCGTCCATCGCACCTCACTCGCCCCTCCTGCGCTTCCAGAATCCAATTGCTAAAATACTTACAGCCTTGGCAATTCCGGGCTGACTTCGTGCAATTCATTTCGGGAGGGATCGACATCATGCGAATGCTTCGCCAAATGCTGCGGATGCCACTCGCCGTTCTGGCCGGCGCGTTGCTGATATCTGGCTGCGCGACCTCGTACGCGCCGTCGCCCGAAATCATCGGCGCCACTGCCGACGAAGTCATCGCGCGGCTCGGCCCGCCCACTCCCCGCCCCGAGTCTCTGGCAGGTGTACGACGGCTGGACTTTCCGCGCGGCCCCTATGGTCTTCATACCTATTTCGTCTACTTTGATGAGCAGGGCAAGGCAGAGCGGATAGCCCAGGTATTGGACGAGAAGAATTTCGCCCGCATCAAGCCAGATATGAGCCAAGCCGACGTGATTAACATTATCGGCGTGTCACGCGATACCTTCCTGCTGGGGCGGGAACGAGGCTATGTCTGGAATTACCGGTACATCACGCCACTTTGTCAGTGGTTCCAGATCGAGTTCACGCTCGAAGGCAAGGTGCGTTCGACGGGTTATGGACTGCCCCCGGAGTGCCGGGCGAAGGCGGTGCGGATACTCCGTTGACCCACCGCATGACAGGATGAGCCCCAACTGATCCGCAATTCGAATCGCACTTCGTAAAGGGCGCCGACTTCGCCTTGTCGACCATCACCGGCAGATCACATCGTCAGCAAATGTGGCGCGGAAAATAAAAAACCCCCACCTGATCACAGGCGGGGGTTTTTCGGGATAGCAGCCTGACGATGACCTACTTTCACACTGGTTGCAGCACTATCATCGGCGCAAAGTCGTTTCACGGTCCTGTTCGGGATGGGA
>JACCDW010886193.1_pt1 | contig 24931 bp, 26 predicted proteins | sample 7449781 | NCBI WGS metagenome assembly JACCDW01 (sample SAMN15323449, study PRJNA562643) | freshwater metagenome | isolation source: river surface water | place: USA:Blue River Watershed | collected 2017-08-18
CGACCAAGACAATCACAGTCGAAAAGACATTGAAAAGAGACTTCTTCATAGCGAACTCCTTTTGGGCAGAACAATCCGATCTTCCCTAATCCAAGTCTTGTGCCAGGCATCAAAAAAGGCCAAATCCATTTTATTGAGTTTGAAGTCAGTCCCAGAGCCGCTTTTGGGCTCCAGTGACAAATTCCGCTGTCGATTGAATCGACAGACCCTTTCTTCTTTCTAAGCTGTCGTCATCCGTCTGGAAGAAGCGGGTGCGAGTGGGCTATAAGCCCTTCAGTTCAAAAGATTCGGGGGTTTCATTGAAAAATAAAAAATTGATTATTTTTTCTTTAGTGTGGGGAGCTTTGCTCAGTGCCTGCACTCAAACTGAAGATTCAGTCATCACAGTTCAAAATCCAGTGGTTTGTGAAGACGGGGAATTGAAATCCGTCGGCATTATCGGCGGAAAAACACTGTCCTCGCAATCAACTGTGGCTCAAGGGATCGTTTTTCTGCTTTCCGAGTCTGAGAAAACAGACAGTGAGGGCCGCGCTCTGAGCAGTTTGTGCACCGGAAGTTTGATCGATCAAAATATTGTCCTGACTGCGGCTCATTGTGTTCCTTCCGACCTCAATCCGAGCAAAATTCGAGTGGCGTTTTCAGTGGATCCACTTTGCCAGCTTCAACAACAGGGCTATCAAAAATCTTTTCTCGAAGTCGACGAAATCATTCAGCATGAAAAGTGGGACTCGAAAAACTCGGCCTATGACTTGGCTATGATTCGTCTCTCGGATGCCGCTCCAGCCGAGCGCCGCCCTTTGAAGCTCCTGAATCGCCCAGTCGAGTTGACGACCGAGTCTCCGATTTTTGTTTCAGGTTATGGACGCACCACGGATTACAATGTGCAGGACAAAGACAAGCCCATGTTGAAAGTGGCTCGCATTCGTCCGTCTTTGAACTCAGATGAACCTTCCAAAATCACCAAAAGCAATCTCAATCCGGTTCTTTATTTGGATCAGAGTCAAGGACAGGGAGCTTGTTCTGGGGATTCGGGTGGTCCGACTTTCTTAAAGGACAAGGGGCAATTGTACGTCTTGGGTGTCAACTCGGCTGTGGATACATTGCAGAAAAAGAGTTTTGAAAGAAAGTCCGATGTGACTTGCAAAATCGGACTGGCGAGCGTCAGTGTGTACTCTCAAATTTCCTGGATTTCCCAAATTTATCAACGGTTGCTCAACGAAGATTCTCTTGGTAAACAATTTCAAGAATGAGTGAACAAAAACGCCAGTACTTGGAACTCAAATTGGCCCGGGGAATGATTTTTCACCAGGGCCATCTGCTTCTCACTCGCAACAATCTTGAAAGCGGTCATTATTATCTTCCTGGCGGCAAAGTCGATCCAGGCGAGTCGGTGACGACGGCTTTGGCTCGCGAATTTCAAGAAGAACTGGCTTGGGCCATTCGACCTCTGCAATTTCTCGGCTGTTTCGAAAATGGATTTCAACGTCAGAAAAAATCAGGTGCACTCATTGATATCATGGAAATCAATTTTCTCTGGACCTGTGAACGACTGGATGAACCGCTCAGTTTAAAAGCTCCGAGCAGCATGGAAAGCAAAATAACCTTCGAGTGGGTGTCACTTGAAAAACTGGATTCCATTCCTTTGCTTCCCGGGGATTTCAAGCAAATCATTCCGCGCTTGTTTCATGAAAATGCCAAAAGCCCTTTTCAAACTTTTTGGGGAAGCAGTTTCAAGCAAATGCCCTCTCGACACTAGCTCGGATCGGGATGGGGAGCTTGCAGATCCTCAAGTTTCAAATCATCTGAAAATTCATCCAGTGAATAAATCTTAAAAGCATGGCGAATCACGGGCTGGGCGACATTTCGCACGGGCACTCCACCCAGTGTGTGGCCTTTTTCAATGCCTTTGTGGGCATGTCCGTGAAAGACCACATCAGCGCCGGCCAAATCGATGGCTTCAGCCAAAAGATAACTGCCAAGGAAGGGATAGATTTCTTTTTTTTCTCCCAGCAGAGTTTCTGCCGTCGGCGAGTAGTGCAGCAAAACGATTTTATAATCAGTGTTCAGTGCGGACAGGCCATTGAAAAGATCTGTGGCCAAGCTTTTGGTGTGAGCAACAAAGGCTTTGGTTTCTTTTTCGCCAAAGTCACTGCAGCAAGCGCCGAGAAAGCCGCCACCAAATCCTTTCAAGCCATAAATGCCAATGGTGGTGCCGTTGACATTGATGACAGTGCTGCTTCGATCCAGAACTTGCACTCGAGCGCTTTCCAATATTTTACGAACTTCGTCTTCCTTGTCCGAATGGTAGTCGTGATTGCCCAGCACACTGATAACGGGCACAGGGCACTGGGCCAGATCGTCCGCTAAGGCTTGAATTTCTTCTTCCGTGCCGATTTGGGTGAGATCCCCCGCCAAGAGAAAAGCGCTGGCCTTGTGAGCCAGTTCGTGCCAGTAACGACTCAATCGTCCACGTGAGCTGCGATCAAAATGCACGTCGCCTGTGGCCGCAATGCGAATCATTGCAGAACCTCAATTTCCGTTGGCGGCTTCCAATCCGAAACATGCAGCTGGTCTTCGATTCGCAAACGGGGAGCTGTGTGACGGATGACTTCAATAATTGCCTTGTGCTGTTCTTCCGATTCGACATGACCTCGCAGAAGAATTTGGCTGTCTTGAATAAACACTTCAATTCCCAGAGCGCCGATTTTTTTGCTTTGGATCAAAGCCTCACGAATTTTCCCTGAAAGATAAGTGTCGCCGATTTCACTTTTCACGTGCGGACGTGGAAGAGGAGGACGAGTTGGAGTGAATTCTTGGTTTTGAGTTTTGGACTGAAGCTGACCACTGCCAAACAGGGATTCAAAAAGTTTTTGAATGATGAAATTAGGCACACCAATGTCGCAAGATTGCGCATAGACCAAAAAAGCCAGCAAGCGACGTGGCGCTTTTCGAGAGCGGTGAAGCAAATAATCCCAATCCAATTTGGCTTGCCCCAATACGGAAAGGGCATCATGCCAATGATGGTGACCTTCTTCCGAGCTGACCGCGCATTTGATCAAGATAAAGTCTTCGGGACTGACGACTCGAATCTGGCGTCCATGGTAATGAACGAGAATCGAATGATCTTTCATTTCACTGTCGAAATAAAATCCGCCTTCTGAGCGAAAGATAATATCGATGAGAACATTTTCTTTGTAGGCTTTGTAAATCCAACTGGGATTGAAGCGATTGGTTTCAAATCCCGATTGCTCGAGAACTTCCAAAGTGGCTTCGGCGTCTTCGGGGCGAACGAAAATATCAATATCTTGAGTGGGGCGTGGTCTTCCCAAGCTGCTGGCGGCAATTCCACCGATCAGCGCATAATCCACTTTTCGAGAATCCAAAGCATCCAGTGTGGCAAACAGTGCTTTGTCAAAGCGCCGACTCTGTTCATTTTCAACTGAACTGGATTGCCCTTTCGAGTCATCATGAGGACGGCCGTAAATCAGCATGAGATCCTCCTAAATTGGCCTCATTATTCAAAAGCCTTGTGAAAAGGATCAAGCTTTCTGTGGTTCTCTGTGATCTATCAATTTCAGAAACAGGAGTGAATGTGTTGAAGAGCAAGATCCTGCTTTGGGCTGGGTGTTTGAATTGTATTTCGGATGGGGGAAAAATTCTTCCTAGACTCCGAGTCTCAGATTCAATAGGTGAGATTTCAAACCACAACCGGACTGTTTTTGACAGTCAAAAATCCATCGTTTTTCCCTCTGCCAGAGGGGCTTTTCAGGACCTCGCCGAGACAACTAATTGACTCACAGTTTCTTTAGAAAATCGTTGAGAATAATCTTATGGCGGCAATTCGATTTTCGGGGATGGCCAGTGGTCTTCCTCCCAACATTGTAGATCAGATCATGGATGCAGAACGCATTCCTGTGAAAACAATGGAAGCATCGAAAGCCAAAGAAGATGACAAACTGAAACTGGTGACTGACTTGGAAACCAAAGTCAGTGAGATCACAAAAAACATTGGCGAGCTGGTCGGCATCCGAGGATTCACCAACACCAAGCTCACTTCTGGTGATCCCAGTGTCATTGATGGATCGGTTGATCCAGCGCAAGCTGTGACTGGTCAGTGGAGCATTGAAGTTCATCAATTGGCGCAAAAACCAGGAGCTGTCTCCAACGGTTTTCCTGACAAAGACGCCACTCAGATTGGAACGGGCTATTTGCGATTCGAAACTCCGACAGGCCGCAAAGATGTCTATATCAATTCCAACAACAGCACTTTGGAAGGAGTCGCCAAAGCCATCAATTCCTCGGGATTGGGTTTGCGAGCGATGGTCCTCAATGACCGCACAGACAAAGATGCACCTTTCAAAATTGTTGTGACCGGATTGCAAACGGGTGAAGACAATCAAGTTCAATTCCCGACAGTGTACATGCTCGATGGTGACCAAGACATTTTCTTTGAACAATCGAAGCCAGCTCAAAATGCCAAAATCAGTGTCGACGGTTTTGAAATGGAAGTTCCTGAGAACATGGTGAGCGATGTGATTCCGGGTGTGACTTTGGATTTGAAGCAAGCAGCTCCCGGTCGACCGATCCGAGTGAATGTCAAAGAGGACATGGAAGCCATCAGTGGCAAAGTGAAATCATTTGTCGACGCTTACAATGGAGCATTGAGTTTCATTCAAACACAGCATCGTTTGCAAAAAGCAGCGGACGGTAAACAGAGGCTGGGTCCCTTGGGCGGGGACAGCATGATCCGATCTATCGAAGCCACTTTGCGGCGAGTGATCTTGGATCCGCAAATGGGTCTTGCGGCTGGTATCACTCGAGTGGGTGATCTCGGAATTTCCTTTAATAAAAATGGAACTTTGGATTTCAACCAGGAAAAATTCAACAAAGTCTTGAACGCCAATCCACAGGCGGTCGCCAATTTCATGCGCGGCGATGGATTCAAAACGGGATTCATTCCAACATTGAAAAGACAAATTGGCGACATGCTCAGTTCTTCTTTTGGGCCACTTGCCAATCGCAAGCGAGGCATTCAGCAGAAAATTGATTCCATCAATCAACGAATTGAAAATAAAGAACGCCAACTGACGCGTCGAGAGGACACTTTGCGACGCCAATTTTCGGATTTGGAATCCAAGATGTCGAAATTGCAAAGTCAGGGAGCGGCTGTGGGTGGAATCGGCGCAGCTCTTCAGGGTGCGAGACAGGGCTAAGGGCTAGGGACGATGAGAAAAAATAAGGAAACTGGACGTCAATGGTGACTGAAATTTTGCCGAATAACAGGGACAAAGGACGGTTGAGAGAAATATGAGTCATCCTTATCAGAAATACAAAACGCAATCGATTCAAACTGCGAGCCGCGAAAAGCTCCTTCTGATGATGTATGAGGGAGCGATCAAATTCACGAAGCTCGCTATCAAATCCGCGGAAGAGAAAAAAGTCGCGGATCGATGCATGAACATCGGCAGAGCCTTCGATATCGTGCTCGAACTGAACAACACTTTGGATCACAAGGTTGGCGGTGAAATCGCCAAGACTTTGGAGCAATTGTATATGTTCATCACGGAGCAGTACACCAAAGCCAATATCTCGGGCGATCCCAAGCCGCTTAGAGATGCATTGAAAATTTTAGAAAATCTTTACGACGGTTGGAAGCAAGCAGTCGAAAAGCTCAAAAAGGATGAGGAAAAAAACGGCACGGACAAAGCCGGCTAATTTCCCAATTGAATTGAAACTGAATGCCTAGGAGGGGCCATGGTTCGAATCATCAACTTAATCAATCACAAGAATCATTTTCTGGAGAAGTTTTATTCTCTGAACGAAAATGAAATTCTCAATTTTGCGCGCAGTGATTTTTCCGGACTCGAGGCGTTTTATCAAACTCGAGAGAAAATTCTGGAAACGATTCGATATATTGACGAGCAAATTGATGAGCTGCAAAAGCAGGAAGTGAATGTCACTGACGCTCAGAAGCGCGAAGTGGCCACAGCCCTGGCAATCAAAGAAGAATACGTCAGTCGCATTCTCGCCCAAGACTTAGAGATTTTATCTTGTATCGAATCTGCGAAGTCCAGTATCATTCGAGAATTGCAGGAGATTCGCAAAGCTCGCAAGGCCGTGGGTTCTTACAAAAGCCGTTCTTTCAATTCTCGATTGGACGAAGAGGCTTAATTTAGACTCGATTTCCTTGGAGCTTTTCCAAAAGAATTCAATTTTTGAATTCGAAAGCTCCAGGGAGATTTATGAAAAAGCAATTCTTAGTCCTTTCACTTTGTTTGTTTTTGCTCAACTGCCAAAACAACCATGTCAAATCTGAAAACCCATCGTCTGCGTCACCCACGACATTCAGTGGCAGCATGCAAGAATTGCAAGACACTTTGACTCGACTTCTTCCCATGGTTGTCGATGTTCAGCAGTACAACGCTCCCGCCAACCAGAAATTGATCGAAAAAGATGTGAAGCGCTTGGCAGTTCTTTCGAAAAGCGTGACTCACAGTTCGGCGACGGCTGCCAAAGATCCCAGCGTGACCTTTATTTCCAAAGCCTTTGCTGAAGATGTGGATCGAATTGAAGAAAGTCTTGAGCTCGGCAAACGAGATTTTGCTCGGTACGGCATCATCAATATGACAGCTTACTGCATCGAGTGTCACACTCGAACGTCGACTGGCCCTTCTTTCCGTTCTCCCCAATTGGATCAGACTTTGAAAAAACTCGGTGGCTTGGAGCGGGGGGAGTTTTTGTTGGCCACTCGGCAATTTGATGCGGCTTTGAATGAATTTTCTCAGTTTATCGACGATAAGCTCAAGTCCCGAGGCGATTACTTCTCATTAGACAAAGCGGTTCGCTACTCGTTGGCTGTCACAGTGAAGTATTTGAAAGATCCTAAAAAATCGTTGGCCGTCGTGGAGAAAATCAAAAAAGCTCCGGGCATCCCTTATTATTTGAAGCAAAATGTTTTGGGCTGGGAAGTGGCGATCAAAGATTGGATGAAAGAAAAGCCATCCAAAGATCGTGGTCCAGCTGCCATGCTGAAGCGAGTTCGTGAGTGGATCGATCGTGGCCAGAAACTGCAAATTGGGATGGTTGATCGGGGCGGGGATATCTATTATCTGCGCGCACTGTCAGATCTGCATTTGATTCTGCAAATGAATCTCAGCAAAGAGGAAATGGGAGAAGCGCTTTATCTGACGGGAATCAGCTATGAAGCCGTCCGGGATATTTCGACTTACACTTTGCATGAGAATTATTACGAGTCCTGCATTCGCAAAGTGCCTCACACATCCTGGTCTCAACGCTGTTATAAAAACTATGAAGAGTCCGTTTATTTTGGTTTCACTGGCAGTAGTGGAACTCGACTTCCTGAAGATGAAATGAAGCATTTGCTGGAACTTCGCGCTTTGGCTCTGCCGCCCGGGACCTAAGTCCAGCCAGCCAAGTCTTTGACTGTTCCACGGAAGCAGCGTCAAAGACTTGAAGCGGTCTGGCTCTTGAATTCAGTTCTAATTCATTCTGAGCAAAAAATTCGATGGCATTGGGGTTGCTCTAGCTAGGAGCTAGACAAGGAGCAACCCTTTCCATGCAGGAACAATTTTCCCGTACCCACACTGGTTTTGACATCAAGCCCGAAGACATCAAGCCTCCGGTCCAGTTCGATTTGACCAAGCCTTCGATCGGTTCCGGCTTTTTTGAAATTCAAACGGACACTGTCATTTCTGAAAATTTGGAGAACAAGGCTCGTCAGCCCCTTCACGGCAATGAGACGGCCACTCTGATCACCAATGCTGATTTGCTGATGAAACATGGTGAAAATGAATTGGCGACTCATTTGTTGCGCAAGTGTCTCTATTTGAATTCGACTCATCCGGAAGCTTTGAAACGATTGGCAGAATGTCTGACAGCGGAAGAAGATCTTCCCATCAAAGTCAAAGTCATGCAGACCCTCGTGCAATCTGATTTGAATTTCGAGACCGTGGCTCGCTTGGGACACTGTTATTATCAAAGCAAACAAGATCAAAAGGCACATGCCACATACATGCAGGCTTTGAGTCTGCTGACAGATGAATCTCCGGAGCTTTTTGAAGTCTTTAAAAATCTGGGGAATCTGAATCTTCGAGACGGAGAATTTGACAGTGCCGAAGAGTATTACAACAAAGCCTTCACTTTGAATTCTCGCTCCGATGTTTTGTTGGTGAATTTGGGGACTTTGGCCCTGCAACAGCAAGCTTTGGATTTGGCTCTGACACGGTTTCGCGAAGCTCTGGAGATCAATCACCGAAATGACAAGGCTTGGGTTGGATTGGCCATGGTTCACAATTCGATGGGAGATCATGTCTTGGCTCGCGCCAATCTGGAGAATGCTCTGGACGTGAATTCCTCCAACCGGACGGCTGTGCACTTGGCGACCAGTTGGTCCGTGCGCGATCAGGATCTGGGATTTGCCGTTTCTGTTTTGGAAAATTATGTCAGCCAAGTCGATTGTGATGAAGAGATGTCACTTCTCCTGATTCACTTGTTCTGTCTTCGCAACCAATTTGTTGAAGCCAGATTGGAGCTCGAAAGGCTTTTGCTGTGGAATCCGACAGATGAAAAGCTTCTGAAAATCGAGCAGGAAATCGCTCATGCAAAGCCTTGAATCTGTGCAGATGGTTCAATTGGAAAACGGAATGCGAGTTCCCTCTTTGCAGGGAAGGCTTTTTTGTTCGCGCCGTGATCCTGTGAAAGAATCAGAGTCTTGGTACAAAGCTCATGAATTGGTGATTCAGGAAGCGAATGAAATTTTAGTGCTCGGTTTGGGAGCAGGATTTCATTTGTTGGCTTTTGAGCCTCATCGCAAAATTCATGTTTTGGAGCTGAATCCGGAACTGATCGCAATTTTTCAAAGCCTGGATTTGCCAATCAAACCGGACATTCACTTTGTGAGTGCTGATACTCAATTGGAGGCGACCGTCGTCGAGTTCCGTCCAGCTTGGCTGGGAAATGAAAATCAATATCAAGAACTGTCTCGACATTTCCGAGCGGCCAGTCGGCGTTCTTTGCAATCGGCAGCCGAAAGCAAGGATCTTTTTGCGCTTGCCGATTGCCTTGAAAAATCTCAGTGGCCTGAAAATATGGAGCTGTCTGTGAAGGACATCGCCAATCTGTTTCCCTTGGAAAATCAAACACAAGAAGCCAAAATTTGGAGAACTCTCCGGGAGTTGGTGGCATGAAGATTCTCATCATTTCCTTGCTCAGACTGGGAGATATTCTTTTGCACCGGGAGCTGGCCCGCTCCCTCAAAGCTCAGAATCCCGACTGCCAGATTCATTTTTTGATTTACTCTCAATTTCAATCTGTCGGCCCTTTGGTGCCGGAATCCGAGAAATGGCACGTGTTGGACCGCAAATCTCTGCAGCGAATTTTGGTTGAGAGGCAGCAAAGTCCATTGACCGCTTACACTCATTTGGAATCTGTGATCTCGGAAATCAACGGCGAGAAATATGATCTGATTCTCAATGCGACCCACAACCGATTGAGTGTGCGAATGATGGATCTTTTGCAGGCTCAGGAAAAGCGCGGAGTGGCTCTTGAATCAGGACGAAAAGTTCCCGATGTGAATTCTTGGCAGACTTATTTGAATGAAAATTTTTCGAGTCATCAGGGCTCTCGTTTTCATTACCTCGAAGTGCTTCATCGCTCTCTTGGAATTTCAATGCAATTGCCCGAAGCGGCCCAGTGCCGGAAGCCCGGTGTGATTTTGTTGCAATTGTTGACTTCGGATGTGAAGAAAAATTGGGGCCTGGAAAAATTTCGCGAATTGAAAGACCGTTTGCAGAAAAGATTTCCGGATCACCAAGTTCTTGGACTGTGCAGTCCGCAAGAAAAAGAACAAGTGTCCCAGCATTTCCAGTGGCATGAATTTCTGACGCCGAATCTAGAAGATGCCCGCGATTTATTAAAAGAAGTCCGGCTGCTGATCACTGGAGACACGAGCATTCAGCATTTGGCGGCTCAACAAGGTTGCCCTGTTGTTTCTCTGTTTATGGGAAGCGCTGATCCTGTAAAAACGGCTCCCTGGCAAATGGGAGCTTGGGTCATTCAAGCTCAATCGGATTGCTCTCCCTGCGTGCATTCGCAGCCCTGTCATCAATCCAAACATTTGTGTGCTCAGTCCATCGAGGTCACAACTGTTTTTGAATTGGTCGAGTCTCTCATTGAAAAACAGCCTGTGCGCTTGGCTCGAAAAGAAATTTCTCGGACTGGGAAAGTGGCCGGTGGATTTTTTCTCCAGTCGATGAATTCTTCATTGGAAAAGCAAATCGAACAAATTGTTTGGAATGCTTATCTCAACGGAACTGCTCCATTGATGGAAATCGAAGGGGATTGCAGTGCAGAGGAAATTCAAGCGCTGCAATCGCGGCATGCGATGTTTCGGCAGGCCATCGCTCTTTTGCAAGAAAATAAAATCAATTTTGAAACGGTCGAAAAGCAGTTCCCTGCTTGGAAGGATTCGGTGCTTCGCTGGAAGCTCCATCCGAGTTCGATTCGGGAGACGCAAGTCCTCATGCAGATTCGTGAGGACGTTTTCAACCATTTTAGCAACCAGAAGGAGGTTTCCCATGTCGGAAACTCAGAACTCAATGCTTCAGAGCGTTTTGCTCAGGCTTGAGAAAATCACGGAAGAAGTGGTTCAGAACCAAGGTTACACAGAGGAAACCGAAAAGCTCCGAATGCTTTTGGAAATGACAAGAGAGCAGGTGCAAAATGAAAATTCTGATACTTGAACTGGCTCGATTGGGAGATATTTTCCAGTCTTGGCCAGCTTTGCGCGCTCTCAAGCGCCTGCATCCGAATGCCACAATCGAAGTGCTCAGTCGCAGTCGCTTTCAAAGCGCTTTGCAGGGATTGGATGTGATTTCCAAAGTTCGAGTCATGCCAACGCATGATTTGATGGCTCCCCTGTTGGAGCCCTCCATGGATGTGAAAAACTCTTATGAGCGCATGACTCAGTTTGTGGACGAGTTGAAGAATGAGAAATACGATTGGATTTTGAATTTCACTTTCTCACCGTTCTCCAGCTATTTGACTCACGCGATTTCGCATTCACACACAAAAGTCTGCGGTTACTCACGAACCAGCGACGGGTTTCTCGCCATTCCTGATGACATGAGCGCTTATTTTTATGCGCAAGTGGGAATCGGTCGACCCAATCGTTTTCACCTGACGGATATTTTCGGGACGCTGGTGGGCGCCGATTTGATGCCTGAAGACTGGGCGGGACCGCAAGGACTCACGGCGAATACTTCGGGGCCAGAAGTCTTGATTCACATTGGAGCCAGTGAAATCAAAAAAACGATCTCTCCTGTCAAGTGGGCGACGATTCTCAATCAATTCATGAAGATCAGCCAAGCACGGGTGGGTCTGATTGGTGCTGGCAGCGAAGCCGCCATTGCCGAGCAAATTTTGGCCTCTGTTTCCTCGGAGAATATCAGCAATTATGTGGGTAAAACTTCGATTCCAGAATTGTTCTCATTGATTGCCAATGCCAAGTTGGTTGTAGGACCGGACAGTGCGCCCATGCACATGGCAAGCCTCACTCAAACTCCTTGTTTGAATCTCAGTTTGGCTTCAGTGAACTTCTGGGAAACAGGACCTCGAGCTCCAGGTTCCGTGGTTTTGAGAGGGCAAGATGAAACTGATTTGGCCTCTGACCGTGTGGCACTGGCCATGAAGCGTTGTCTGACCGGAGAGAAGCAAGAGCTATCGGCGATTTTGGCGCAAGCGGGCAGCCCTTCTTTTTGGACCTTGCAGCCCAAAGATGCCGACTTCCAGTGGAATTTTTTGAAAGCCATTTATTTGGAGCAAGACTTTCCCGACAATGAAACGCCTTTGTTCCGTGACGGTATTTTCAAATTGGTCGATATCAATTTGTTGATGATCGAGCAGATGGAGCAGATCAAAAAAGGTGTGGCTCTTCAGAAAGTCGCCAGCATCATCGATCGCGGCGAAGAAATCATTGCCACGATTGGCAAGCTGGTGCCCGCGCTTTCACCCTTGGTGCGCTGGTATCAAACCGAGAAGGTCCGCATCGGTCCCGATTCACATGAGAATCTTCTGGAGAAGAGTCTCGCGATCCAAAATTTATTGCAAAAAGTTTTGAACTTATATCTCGAGTCCTACGGCCTGACGATCGATGATTTGCGTTCTCAAGCCCACACGGATCAGGAGGCGAAAAGATGAATCAGCATTACTACGAACAAAAAGAACTGACAGAGCGATTCGGAGAATCCGCCACATTGGGCGATGTCTTTCATCAAATCGAAAAAGATTTGAGCTTTGTCAACGAAGTGGTCTGCCAGTTCACTGTCAATGGTTTGGCATTGGATGAGCAAGGGGAGAAACGATTGGCAACAGCAAGTTTGAAAGAAGTGGAAAGTTTGGCCGTGCAAAGTGAAACACCGCTCGTCCTTTTAGGGAATGTTCTCGATAATTGGGTGCAAAAATTGCCCGAGTTGATTCAAAGCAATGACACTCTTTCGGAGGAGATCCGCTTTAAGGGAGTGGAGGGGCAGTTGAAGAATCTTGTCGATTTGATCGATGAGGCTCAGCTTCTGGTGGACACCATCATTTCCATCGATACCGTCTTTCCACACATGGCTATGGTTTGCTCGGAACCCTGGAAAAATGCCCAAAAGCTCATGGCGCAGGGGATTGGCGAGTCCTTGAAAGCCTTTGAAAAAAAGGATTTCACCTGGCTGGCGGATATACTAGAATACGACCTAGGTCACTGCTTCCAGACTTGGATGGAACTGCTGGAGAGTTTAAGACAGGATGTTCAAAACGCAAAACCAGGGAACGCGCCCTGAGATTATTTATTTTGGCCAGCCGTTTGAGTTTCTCAAAACGGCTGCGCGTCCTGATGAAGAAATCATTTTTCTTTCTGACCCTCAAGATTCAAAAAAATACCTGACAGATCCGCGAGCCGCCGTCTTGATGGCCGTGGTGCCTGCTCAGGAAGTTCCTCAAGCCCTGGAAATTCTCGAAAGATTTGAGCAAGGATCCGCCAAAACAACTCGCATTTTGGTCACCGACACTTTGACGCCGGAAATATTCCGGCAAGCCGTCAATCACGCTCATGTGCATGAATGCGTGGATATTGAGGATTTTAAAAAACGCTGGAAGCAAATTCTCACCAAAGCCGTGGGTCATTATCATCGCTCCAGTTCGAAAACTCAGCTCTTGAAAGAGTCGACCCGCCAATTTCGGGAATTGGAAGCGCTCAATTCAAATTTGGAAAAAATTGTCTATGAGCGCACTCAGCACATTGAAAATTCAAAAGAGGAAGAAGAAGAGAAACTGAACAAAGTTCGCAGCCTCATTCGATTGATCAAAGAACTTGCGCAGTCGACTTCGTTTGAAGATTTGTTGCTGATTTTGCGCCGAGAGTTTCGAAAGTTCCATAAAATTGGCGAGCCGATTCTCGTTTACCAAAAATCAGCCGGTCGGGTCGACTTTGTGTCCTTTCAGTCAGGGCAGGTTTTGTTCACCCACAAAAAAGGCGACTTCCCTTTTGCCGATGAAATTTCGCTTTCTGGCACAGAGCTTTTGCGATCACTTGCCAATCATTTTGGCCGGCCCTTTATTAAAGGTTTGTACATTCCACTGGAAATGAAGGAAAGCGCCTTTCAGGGAGCTCAGGCTGGAGTCTGTTTGGAAGTCAGCTTATCCGAGACTGAGCTCGAGCAATTCTTGGATTTTGTGCGGGAAAGAGTGCAGTCGATAGCGATCACAGTCGATCGCTTAATGTTGGAAAACGAATTGGTGCAGTTTTCCTATCGCTGGGAAAAGACTTTTGATGGCTTTCGTGATCCGATTGCGATTGTCGATTTGGATTTCGAAGTCTTGCGCTCCAACAAGAAATTCTCAGACAAAATCATTCGAAAGAAATGTTATGAGAGTTTCGCCAAAAGAAACACCATTTGTGAAGGCTGTCCGATTCCGGCGGCAATTCGCACAGGTCAATCTCAGCGCGGTCAAATTCAGGTTGGTGACCGGGTCTTTGAAGTGAATTCATATCCCATTCGCATTGAGAACGGCACTCAGATCACGAATGTGGTGAATCAATATGTCGATATCACTCATTCGCGAGAATTGTATTTGCGACTTTTGCAGAGTGAAAAAATGGGAGCCATTGGTCTTCTTGCTGGCAATATCGCCCATGAGCTCAACAACCCACTCACCGGATTGCGCTCTCTTTCGCAAGTCTTGTTGGCGGAAACTCAGAGCGAGTCTTTGAAAAGTGATCTGATCGAAATTGAAAAAGCCACGGCTCGTTCGCAGCAGATCATTCGCAATCTCCTGGACTTTTCATGGGGAGGTCCTCAGATCAAGCGCCGAACAACCTTGGATGAGATTGTGACAAAAACCATTCCCATGCTCAAAGCTGTCATGCGCATTCATCGGCAGGAGTTTGAATTGGAGGCCAGTCACGCTTTCATTCAAGTCGAGCCGCATTTGCTGCAGCAAGTGGTTTTCAATTTGGTGAACAATGCCTGCCAGGCCATGAAGGAACCGGGAACATTGACAGTGACGACCAGTGTTCGTGAGGACCAAGTCGTGCTGACCATCGGGGACACGGGGCCCGGAATTCCTGAGAATTTACAGGAAAAAATATTTGAGCCTTTCTACACCACAAAAAAAGAGGGTTTGGGAACGGGATTGGGCTTGAGTCTCACGCGAAAAATCGTCGAGAGTTACGGAGGCCGCATTCACGTGCAATCTCATCCTGGAGAAGGGGCTCGCTTCGAAGTGACTTTGCCTGTGGAGAAGAGTGAAGCATGAGCCGAATTTTGATTGTGGATGATGAACCCTTAGTCCGCCGATCCTTGAAGCGAGCTCTGGAGAGCCAAGGTCATCAAGTCTTCGAAGCCGTGGACGGCAAGCAGGGTTTGGCAATGTGGCAATTGGAAAAACCAGAATTGGTCTTTCTTGATATTTTGATGCCTGGACTGACGGGGCCACAGGTGCTGGCAGAAGTCAGTTCTGAAATTCGTCACATGAGCAAAGTGATTTTGATCTCAGCTTATTCCGGTGAGTACAGTTTGGATTCTGCCAAAAGTCTGGGAGCTGACCATTTTATCCCGAAACCGTTCGAAGATATTTTTGGAATTGTGAAGCTCGTCTCAGAAATGTTAACCTAAATTTGTATGAGCGATACCAAAGCAAAAAATTCATCTGGTGCAGCTGTAAAGAAAGTAGCCCCTTACCCGATTGAAACTCAAATCACTCGGCAGGCAGGACAGGCTCCCATCAAAGCGCAAATTCTGAAACTGACCGAAATCGGTTTCATGGCGCAAATTGATGCCAGCCAGTACTGCAAAGTTGGCGATACTTACGAAGTCAGTTTTGTGCTTCCGGCCTTGGGTGAAACAATTCAAGGAGCTGCTAAAGTGATCAAGATTTACGCCAGTGTGGCCGTGAAAGGCTCGCAAGCCGTCAAGTTCAAGACGGTTGAAATGCACTTCCGGAATTTGTCTGCGCCTTGCCGCTCTCATATCGACAATTATCTTGTGCAGAGCGGGCAAAAAAAGAAATAGTGAGATATGAGAATTATTTCTGGAAAATACAAAGGTCATCAATTGGTGTCCTTTTCGGCTGACCACATTCGTCCCACCACTGACCGAGTCAAAGAAAGTCTCTTCAATATGATTCAGGGTTCCGTGGAAGGCGCTCGAGTTTTGGATTTGTTTTCCGGCACGGGGAATTTGGGGTTGGAAGCCCTCTCGCGAGGAGCGTCGAGTGTTCTGTTCGTCGAGAAAAACCGCAAATCCATTCAGATCCTGGAAAAAAATATCGCCAAACTCAAAATTGAAGAGGATTACAAAATTTTGCAAAAAGACGTCTTGGCCTTCCTCAAGGGCTATGAAGGGGAGCCCTTTGATTTGATCTTTGCAGATCCCCCCTTTACCGAGGCGATGGCTCACGATGTCATGCTGACGGCAGACGAATCCAAGGCTTTTCATCAGGACACTTTGATGATGATCGAATCAGCGCGCCGAGAGAAGATTTTAGACGACTATCCCCACCTCAATCGCTATGATGTGCGCGAGTTCGGCGACAAGGTCCTCTCGTTTTTTCAGAAAAAATAAGAGGGGTCCGGACCGATCAGTTTCAATCAAATCCAATTGAATGAAAGATGAACGTGGACACAGCAATTTACCCTGGCAGTTTTGATCCGATCACTTTAGGACATGTGGACATTATCGAACGCATTTCGAAAATGTACGACAATGTCATTGTTGTTGTGTCCGAGTCTCCTCAGAAATCAGGTTTGTTCAACAGCCAAGAACGAAAAGTCTTGATTCAAAAAGCTCTTTCACACTTAAAGAATGTGCAAGTCGATATCCATCAAGGTTTGACGGTGGATTACGTCAAAATGAAAAAGGCGAAAGTCATTGTCCGCGGCCTTCGTGCGGTTGTGGATTTTGAATACGAAATGACCATGGCCAATATCAATCGCAAATTGGATCCCAGCTTGGAGACCGTCCTGGTTTTTGCGAATCCCGAATATTATTTTGTGTCCTCTCGTGGAGTCAAAGAAGTGGCTCGTTATGGCGGCTCATTGGATGGGCTTGTTCCCGATGTCGTGAAGCAACCGCTGATCGATAAATTAAAGGAAAGTCACTAATGGAACTTTCTCGTCGTGCTCAATTGCTCAAGCCTTCTCCCACGCTGGCGATGGCCAATAAAGCCCGAGAGCTGCAAGCTCAAGGACATGATGTGGTTTCTTTGACCGTAGGAGAGCCGGATTGGCCCACTTTTCAGTGTGTAAACAAAGCGGCTATTCAAGCCATCGAAAGCGGTTTCACAAAATACACAGCTGCGGCTGGAATTCCTGAATTGAGAGCCGAAATTGCTCGTCAGTCCAGTGCGGATTTGAAAGTCAGCTATTCGCCTCAGCAAGTGATTGTGGGCTCGGGTGCCAAGTTTGTGATCTACGCTTTGATGCAAATGCTGATCAATGATGGCGATGAAGTTTTGATTCCCGCCCCTTATTGGGTGAGTTATCCCACCATGGCCGAGTTGGCCGGGGGACGGCCTGTGCTTCTCGATTGCGGTGCTGAGCAAAATTTTAAAATGACGGCTCAGCAGCTGGAAAAAGCCATCACTCCGAAAACGAAGATTCTGATCTTTTCGAGTCCGAGCAATCCCACGGGCCTTTTGTACACTCATCAAGAGTGGAAGGAAATGGCGGCAGTCCTTCGCCAGCATCCGCATTTGACTGTGCTTTCCGATGATATTTACGACAAATTGGTTTATCCGTCCGCGGGCAAGGAACTTGTCTATGATGCCAAGGGCATTGCCCGAGCTCCTCATCTTCTGGATGTGGCTCCTGATTTGAAAGAGCAAGTCGTCGTCATCAATGGAGCTTCGAAAACTTATTCGATGACGGGTTGGCGAGTGGGCTGGGCATTGGGGCCCGAAAAGTTGATGAAGGTCACAGCGGATTATCTCAGTCAGTCGACTTCGAATGTGACGAGCATTTCTCAGAAAGCGGCTCTCGCAGCCTTGCAAGAAGGGGCTCCTGAATTGAAAGTGGCCCTTGAAAAGTTGGAGCATCGACGCCAGCACATGATGGGGAAATTTGAATCCCTCAAAACCTTCAAAGTCTATCCACCAGATGGGGCTTTTTATTTGTGGGTTCAAGTCAGTAAATGTTTCGGCCGCAAAGTCGGCGGACAGGAAATCCGCAATTCGAAGGATGTGGCGGAAATTTTGCTGGAGAAATATCATGTGGCAGCTGTGCCAGGCGTGGAGTTCGGTTCGGACGGCTATTTGCGCTTGAGCATTGCAGCTTCCGAAACTCAACTGGACAAAGCTTTTGAGCGCATCCAAAAATTCGAATCGGATTTAACCTAAATAAGGGTCTTTGGACCCTGTCAGAATTTCCTCGACCAAAGTTGAATCGCGAAGGTCTTTTGTCCAGATCCTCTCTGAAAACAACTCTCAAGATAGTCCAATGGCTGACAAATTCTTAAACTGAAAGCTGAGTCCGCCTTTGAATTTTTAGTGACGGAGGATCGGCTGTGACGTTTTGGGGATTGGTCCAACTGTTTATCAATTTGGTGTTGTTTGCGTCCGCAGGATTTTTGTGGGTGAAGCTGCATCGACCTGCCAAAGATGATCCGCGTCTCAGTCGGGGATTGCAGCTCTTGCAAAGCAAAATTTCAGTGTTGGAAGATCTCAGTGATCGCACGGAAACTCAAGTCACTCAGCTCACGACCTTGATGGAACAAAAGTGTCGAGATATTCAAAACACAATTTTCCAAGCCGAAAAACAAATTCAGAAAATCGAGGCGGCTACTGAGAAAAGTCTCGAAGTCGCCAAAATCTTTCAGGATAAAATTCCTCATCAGGAAATTATCGAAAGACAAAACACTCTCAAATACATCAAAGCTGCTCGCATGGCTCACCAAGGCTCTTCCATTGATGAAATTGTGGGAGCCGTGGATCTGTCGCGAGGTGAAATTGAATTCATTTCCAAAGTGAACCGTGAGCAATTGCAATTCTCCGAGGAAGATCTTCCCGAGTGGGCAAAAGAAGAGTCGGGTGAGATGGCGCCTGCGGTTCCTCAGAATTTCATTGAGCCTCTGGTGCCGAAAGTCTCGATGCCGACAGTGGCTCCGCATGTGCAGCAAAGTCTTTCTGATCTTGGTTCGCAGTTTCGCCAAGCGCTGAACCGAGAAAGTTTTTCTGGTGAAATCAATAATCCAAAGCCGGTTGCGAAAACCGTGACAGTTGCTCCTGAAACCACTCTGCCAGCTGCTTTGGCAATCAAGAAACCCACTCAACCTTTTGCTTCGAGAGACGGGGATGCTGGAATTGTGAAGAAAGTCGTGTTCCCAAAGATCGAGGTGAACAACAATTTGGGGTAACCCATGAAAAAGTTCCTGGAGAGTTTGCAGAAGGGCCAGAGCATCATTGTGGAAGTGATCGAGGTTCAGCCCGATCGTCAGGTGCTGGTGAATTACAGAGGCCAGTTGTTTCGAGTGAAGAACATTTCCGGCCGGCGATTTGATATCGGCGAAAGAATTTATTTAGTCTGCGTGCATACGAATCCGCTCGAGTTTTCTCTGGCTGGAGATCAACGTCTATTTTCGCGGATGGTCTGAGTCCGAATTACTTGGCGCTTTCTTTGATGAACAGAGTCAGGTGATGCTTCACCACGGCTGCATTCTTCACGATTTGACCTTGGAAAGTCCATTGCAAATCCCCAAAGGCTCCCAGTTTGGCTTCGAGAACATTTTCTTCCATCATCGGCGCTGAAGTGTTGGCAACCGAAGGAATTTGCGAAGGAATGTAGTTGGGTCCAATGAAGTTGAAGCGAATGCTGATCTGTCCTGGAGCCTTCATCGAGAAGATCATTTTGAAACCATTGCGGAAAAGCATGAAGTCCGCGTGGGTTTTGGCGATTCCATAGATTTTGATTCGACCCAAAGGGGAAGCTTTCAATTCATTGAAGGCAGTGGCGGATTCAATGAATTCATTCTTCAATTGTTGAAGGTAGTTCAATGTTTCCTGCACCAGGGTTTTTTCGGTTTCGACGGCGCCAGTGCCCATGTCGACCAAGCCTGATTCTTCCATTTGTTCTTCGGCTTTGACGAGATCCCGAATCCAGCCAATTCGATCTTGAGCCCGATCGTTCCACTTTTCCATGGTTTGCCCCTCCAGCTTTCAGTTTTTCGAGGGCAGCCCTCCTTGTCAACTCAAGGAATCATAACATTTTTAACGCGGTACAGAAAGGTGGCAGACAACTTTTCGACATCAGAGCTGGAGTCCGAGGGCGAACTGCTGACCATCTTTGTAGCGGGAGTCTTGTGGCATGTAGGCGCCCAAATAGAAAGTGATCGGAATGTGGTAGCCCAAAGTGAGGTCGAACTTGAGCTCGGCACCCGCACTCCAGAAGCTTTTCCAGCTGTCGACTCGCTCATATCGGCCCAGACCGAGATTGAAGGCGAAGCCATCCACAGTTGCGGCGTCGGCCACCAAAGCGCCATGCACTCGCTTGATGAAAAATGGCAATGAGTCAAAGCCCCGGTAAGGATAAGAAATCGGGAAGCGATACTCGAGAGTGTAATTGGCCAAGCTGCGACCCAAAAACTGGCCGTTCAAATAACCGCGCATCAAGTAAGTGGGAGCCAGATCGTTGGAGAAAGAGTTGAAGGCCACCGTGATCGCCGAGTTGGCGGCATTCACGCTGCGATCGATAAACTGACCTTGAGCGCGAAGCATGACGGCGTGATGGCGAGGAAGCCAATTGGCCGAGTAAAACTTTTGCAGCGACAGTTCATAGAGATTGAACTCTTCCTGCTCCGATGAGCCCTGCAGAAAATGAGTGCTGGCAAAGTAAAGAGACTGCCCTGACTCGGGAGAAATCTGCGCCCCTGACATGGCGGTGTCCGAATAGCGGGCAAGCAAAGTAGGTCCGGATGATTCCGTTCGCAAATCCGCAGGCAGTGCAAAAGTCCGCAAAATCCCACGGTAGCCAATTCCGGCGAGCAAGTAAGGGCTGAGTTCGGAAATTTCCCACAGAGCATCCGCTTCGTAGAGCTGCTGGCGGAATTCGTAAGCCGTGTTGAGAATGCGAGTGTGGTAATCAAAAGCTTTCAATTGCAAAGTGGCCGCTGTGCTGTTGTTGGCATACAAGAAGCCCAGATTCATTTCTTGTGGTTCGGTGTCGTAACTGAAATCCAAAGAGTAAGAGTGTTTGGCTAGCGGATCCGCTCCCGAAGTGGAAGCTCCGATCAAAGCTCCGCCCGAGTACACATACAAATTGGGAAGCCAGTAATGAGGCAAAATGTAAGGCCAAATGGTGTAATCGGTGGGTTCGGGTTTCGCGGTCTCAGGAACCGTGTGCTTTTCGACGGGATATCGATCTGCCAACAGAGGTTCAATGCGAGGCAATTCAGCAGACAGCTTCATTCCCGAAGCAAGCGAGCGAATTTGGTAACCATGGGTGGTCAACTCGCTAAAGTAAACGTCTTGGCGTTTTTCGTCCCAGGCGCCTGTCGACACGTAAGTTCCCGAGTGAGTCAAAGGCCGGGCAGTTTTCAGCTCAGTCGAAGCCAAATAAAGATTTCCAGTGCCATTTTGTGAAGACGTAAAAAGAAGACCGCTTGCAGTCCATTGCGGAAAGCGAGCATCTGGATACTGCGTGAGAATTTCTTGAATCTGCAGATCGCCCAAGGCCAGTTTCTTCAAGACTTCGCGGCCGTCGAAGCGTTCTGAAAAGACAATTTCATTGGATGAAATAAAAGTTGGGCTGGAAATTCGAGCTTGTAAGGGGGGAGAGTAAACGACTCGAGATTTCTGAGCAGACAAATCCCAGAGGGCCAAGTGCGTGCGGCCTGCATCCAATTTGACAAAAGCAATTGCTGTTGAATCCGGCGAAACCGAAGCTTCGCGGGCTCGCTCGGCGCGGGTCAAGCGCTCAATTTTCATCGTGTTCAAATCAAAAACGTGAAGATCGGAAGCTTCTTGGTAGCGATTGATGGTGTCCAGTTTATCAAAAACAATTTTTGTCGAGTCCGGGAACCAAGCGAGCCTTTGAATGGTGCCGCCAGGAGGTGCATCGTGAAAATCATGTCGGGGAGTGGGAATTTGCTCAGGAGCTGTTTCCCCCAGACGCTGCTTGATCTCAGCAATTTCCTGGCTGCCGTCAAAAGCCACATCGACAGAGGGGCGAACGAGAATGCGTACGGAGCGTTTGTTCGAGTCGCTCTTGGAGAGAAAAATCATTTTCAAACCATCCGGGCTGATCACGGGTTGAAAATTCTCGACTCCATTTTTCACGATCAGGGTGGAGCCTTCGGTGAAGGGAACTTGCGAAAGAGTTTGAAGCTGCTTTTCGGCTCGAGTCTGCAATTCAAATTTCGCCATTTCAAATTGATCTCGGTAGCGACCGCCGGTCCTTTCGAGAACCGGTGTTTCGATCACGAAGGGAATTCGGCCGCCGTAGGCTAAGTGCAATTCGGAAATCAGTTTTTGCCCATGACGGGAAATCAAATCACTCCACAGCAGGGAGCCAAAAAGATAGGGACGGGAACCTTGCGGCCAAGTGTGAATAGACGTTTCGTTGATTTCGGCGAGATCGATCAGTCGCAATTTCTGTTCTTTGACATAGGCGCGAATCGCTCCGTCTTGATAAGGAGATCGCAAGCGACCTTTTTCGCTCGTGCGAGTCTCGAGATCGACGGCAATTCCCTCCAGCCACCAACGAGGCAAAAGCAAATTGGGAGTGATGATATTGCCGAAAGTGGAATAAAGCCCTTTGATCAGGCCGCGACGTGGTTCGAAGGACAAAATGTGAGTGTATTCGTGCATCAGCAGTTCGCGGGCCCAGTCGCCATAGTCACTGATGGTTTCTTGGGGGCCTGGCAGGACGGGGTAAATCATGATCGTGCGATAGGGAATGGCCGTGGCGTAGCCGTTGGTCAGATCAGTTCGATCATTGAGCACGACCACTGTTCGCTCGGGGAAGATCTCAAAATATTTCGAAAGAAACTGAAGGTTGTCTTCCAAGCGATCGGCATAGAGATTGGCCAGCTCCTGATGGTTCGCATCATAGACCAAGTCGAAATGAGGAAGTTTCATCATTTTCCAACGAATGTTGGGGGAAACCTGGGCAAAGCCGGGAAGGCCCGGCAAGCTGAAGAGTCCAACTGCCAAAAGAAGTCGCAACAATGGTATTTTTAGATTTTGCATTATTCCAATTGCAGCATGAGTCACAAAGTTTGACAAACTGCTAGGTGATGCTAACAATTTGAAGTTGTAAAAAATTGAAGGAGGACACAACCGTGGCTCAAGGAATTCGCAAACTTTCACTGGTATTGATGACAGCAACTTTGGTCTTGGCTTTGGGCGCTTGTAAAAGCAAGAAAACTGCAGAAGATGCTAATCTCACTGATGGCTCTGCAATGTCGGATGGGGCTCCTCAAATCGAATCCACTCCCATGAACTTCGATGCCACAGGCAGCGACAGTGGAAAAATCAATGGTCTGCAGTCGATCAATTTTGAATACGACAAATCTGTTTTGAGTGCAGATGCGAAAAAGAAGCTTGCTGGCAACGTCGAGTGGATGAAGTCCAATGGCAACACCAAAATGCAAATTGAAGGTCACTGCGATGCTCGTGGTTCGATCGAGTACAATTTGTCTTTGGGTGAAAGACGCGCCAACGCCGTGAAGTCTTATATGACTTCATTGGGAATTCCGAGTGGCCGCTTGGCTGTGATCAGCTACGGCAAAGAGAAGCCTCTGTCCAATGGGGATTCAGAAGCTGACCACGCTCGCAACCGTCGCGCGAACTTTGTTCCGCTGACTCAGTAATCGAATTGTTATGAAAAAGTGGTTGGGGGCAGTTCTCACGGTTTTTTTACTCAGTGGTTGTGTGACCACGCCTCCCCCAACGGAAGAGTACGCTTTGGCTCGCGCTGCCATGGATGCGGCCAAAGCTGTCGAGGCGGCCCGCTATTCTCCGGGAAATTGGCATCAAGCTGAGCAATCCTACCGCCGAGCCGAGACTTTGTATGACGATCACGAGTACTCGGAATCTCAAAAAGAGTTTATTCGAGCCCGACAAGCTGCTGAAAGAGCGGAAAATTCGGCGCGTTTGATTCGACTAAAAAATGGTGAAGTCCTTTGAATTCGGAGGTCCTGTGAAGAACTTGAATGTGTTGTTTGTCGTGGGGAGTTTGTTGCTGCTCTCAGGCTGTGAGACTTTGATGACTCGCGGAGATATTCGCGAAGCTGAGCAAAAGCAGAAAGTTCATGACCAAGTGGTCACTTTGCAGAAGAACACAGCCGAAACCAACAATCGCTTTTCTGATATTGAAGACGATCTTCGCAGCCTCAATGGCAAAGTCGAAGTTCTTGAAAATCGTTTGTCCACCAGCGGACAAGACAAAGAAAAAGTTCGTCAGATGCTGGAGCAGCAGGGTTCTGACAGCAACAAGAAGCTGATGATTCTGCAAGAAGAAGTCAGCAAATTGAATGAGCGTATGGAGGCCATGTCAGCAGAGCTGGCGGCGATCAAATCTGAGGCAATGTCCGAGGGTGGGTCAGACCGAGTCACTGCAGCCCCCAAAGGGGCTTTTGAAATTGCAGAAGAATTGTTTGTTCAAAAAGAATGGCGCAAAGCGATTCTCAATTTTCAAAAGTTCCGTGATGCCAATCCAAAGTCGAAGCAATTTGCGGAAGCCACTTACAAAATTGGCGTGAGTTTCCAAGAGCTGGGAATGAAAGATGAAGCGCGAACATTCTACGAAGAAGTGATCGCGAAGTTCCCCAATTCAGGTGAGGCCAAGAAAGCCAAGACCCGTTTGAAAAGTTTGAAAAAGTGATTTCACTTTGTTTGGCAATTGAAACCAGTTGCGACGACACTTCCGTGGCTCTTGTGGGGGGCGACGGATTTGTTCACGGCTTGGTTTCTGCCAATCAGGATTTAGCGCATGCCCCATTCGGGGGAATTGTTCCTGAAATTGCCTGTCGTAATCACTCTTTGAATTTGCTGCCTTTGATTGAACAAGTTTTTCTCAAGTCCGGAAAGACTTGGGCGGACGTGCAGGGCATTTCGGTCACCAATCGGCCTGGTTTGATTGGCTCCTTGATTGTCGGAATCGTCACTGCAAAAAGCTTATCGCAAGCTCGCGGTTTGCCCTTGATTGGAGTCAATCATCTCGAAGGCCACATTGTGGCTCCGTTTCTCCAAGACGCTCACTATCAGCCGCAGTTTCCGATGGATCAGCCTTTTCTTGCTTTGGCTGTCAGTGGCGGGCACACCAGTCTTTATCATGTGAAAAGTTTTGGCGATTACGAAATTTTAGGCGCCACTTTGGATGATGCTGCCGGTGAAGCTTTTGACAAGTTCGGCAAAATGGCAGGCCTTGGATTTCCAG
>JACCDW010226242.1_pt1 | contig 24919 bp, 23 predicted proteins | sample 7449781 | NCBI WGS metagenome assembly JACCDW01 (sample SAMN15323449, study PRJNA562643) | freshwater metagenome | isolation source: river surface water | place: USA:Blue River Watershed | collected 2017-08-18
CACTAATACCGTATCTGGATTTAAAAATAATAAATATTTTCCATTTGCAATTTTCGCGCCTAAATTATTACCCTGCCCAAAGCCACCATTTTTTATATTATTAATGAGTCTTACCCAAGGAAAAGTCGAGGCTAAATTTTCAAATGCAAACTCATTAACAGGGAAGTTATCTACTACTATCACCTCTAGTTTATCAGCGAGGTCATTATATTTTTCAATTGATTTTAAACAATCATAAATAACTTTATTGCTTTTAAATGTGACGATTATTATCGATAAGACTTTTTTCATAGCCGCTATGCCAGCGAGACATCGGACTTGTATAAATTTTTATACTTTCCATTTAAAAAATGCTCAATATAATTTAACAAAAGATTATACCCAGCTGAAGAATGACAATCAATAATCATCTCTTCTAGAAACAAGTTTAAATCAAAATTAATACCACGATAAAATTCTTGCGAACCTAATCCTATATATTTTTTAGGAAGTTTCATTAAAAAATTGATTACAAACAAAACAATTTTTGCCGTTAGTATTTGCTCTTCATTCAGCCGCTTGTAGTCTTGGAGTTTGTCAATCTCTAAAAAATATAATGGTTGAGTTTTTGGGTGCACTATGTAGGAAAAATTTGAATATGCTGGACGAGCAGCTACTAAAACCGGAACACCAAAACATGGGAACTCCATACCTCCAGTTCCTCCGCATGTTACCATTACATCAATGCAGTCAAATAAACTGCGGGTATGAATATTATCTGCTAATAGCTTATGTTTAAGTCCTATTTTATCCAGTATTGTTGCAGCAAATCTATCCTCGCCATAAAGCGATGCTGACGGATGCTCTTTTACAATAAATTCAATATTTTGATTACCAGACAAACGTATACATGTTTCGACGAGCCATTTCTCAAAATCCCTAAAAAGCATACCTGGCAAGGCATGTGGGGCATCAGAAAAGACATGAGCCATGACTAGCACAATTTTTTTATTTGGGAGTAAGTCATAGTCTTGACACAAAATCTTTCTAGATATACTCAACTTATTTGCTGAAAATGCCCGCATCGTATCATGCTGCATCTCTTTACCAGAAAATCTTAATGATGCATACTCTTCTGCAAGATGTAACGCTTTGCTTTTTAGCATAAGTTCATTTATTAATTCATTGTCTGGTGTTCTACAATGCTCATTAAAATCACTTAAAGTTATATTTTTATGCATTGAGATTCCATTCAAGTCGATTCCAACAATACACGGAATTTTTTTTAACTTAATTAACTCGTAAACTAAGCCATCTCGATATGTATTGTCAGGTAACACAACAAAATCAACTCGCTCCTTATCAAATAAATTTTTTAGTGAGAAATAATAAGACAGATCGAAAGTTATCTGAAGTTTATATTTGAAGGACAATTTTTCAATTGTAGAAACTTTCATTCTGGCCAAAATTGAATCATAAATATGCAAGCCAATTTCTAACCTATCATCTTTTAGCGACTCAACATCCTGTCCAGATTTTAAATTTTTAACTACCCGTAAAATATGAAAGAAGTTTTCAAAGAAAGCTCGTATTAACAAATATTTGACTGAAAAAATTTTTTTAGGAAGAAAACTTTTGATCATTGATCTCAATTGTTTATCTGCTTTAAAGTGAGGAATTACATGAAGTTGCCCACCCAAAATCTCTGATACGGCAGCTGCAATTTTCAGAGATGAGATGACTGCAAAAGGATCTAAGAAGCAAACATTAACTAAAATAGTTTTTTTTGGTGATTTATACCCTTTAAATTTATTTGAGTAAAATTTTTTATTAGCCGAAATAAATCGGCTGACAACTTGGGTTATCATCAATCAGCCTTTGAATACCTTTTAAGCTTACTGCAAAATGATGATTTCAATTTAATCAAATCATTACATTCCAACTTCCAGTCATCTTTAATCCTCTTAGGTATACGCCAGTCCTTTCCATATCTTAATACCAACCAATCCTGCGTATTTGATGCCACCGGATATTTCTTACCCTTCCAATACAATTTGCTAAGACTAACAAAATGTTTGCTTGGCTGCACTCTTAAATAACCAAGCTCCGAATAATTAACAATCTGTTTGTTCCTTGTGTACCAAAAAACCATATCAAAAATAATATTTTTATCGTTGTAGTAAGTTAACTGCTGAATTTTACCGCGCCAAGAAACTCGGCGCCCCAGCTTCATTCCTTTGTCACGCATACTTTTATGAATTAAATCAACATTAAAACAATCAAGAACATCTACATCAATATCATTATCGTGCTGAATAAAACTCTTATCCCTATAAAGACCTAAAGCTGTGCCATCTGTAATTCTATAAGAAAGACCTAACTTCTCTAACGCACTACATAGCACTGGCATTAACGCTACCGCGCCAACAGGCATTGGTTTAGTGGTATCAAATGGGAAATAATGAAATTCACTAGACTGGCCTCTTGAAATTAATAAGCTGTTGATATAACGAACATAAGCGATCAATCTTCTCACCACATAAACTCTAATAAATTGCAACATGAATAAACCATCCAGAAAAGTAAAAAAACCCAACCAAGCTATTCACTAACACAAGTAATTGCGAATAACATCTAAAACTCGAGAGTTCTGCTCGCGAGTCCTGACAGCAATACGATAATAAACGCCTTGCAATCCTTTTCTACCTTCTATTTTTTTAATTAATAATCCATATTTATAACAAAACTCTTCAAAACTTTTACCGCTAGTTTCTTTTAGCTGAAAGAAAACAAAATTAGCCTCTGATGGGTAAAAAGTCACACCAATATCACTCAATGATTTTTGAAAAAATGCGCGCTCTTTGTGTATTTCAATTAATGAGTTTTGATACTCTTTTTTATATCTCGGCAAAAGATCAAGAAACACTTCAGCACAAGATGAAATATTCCAAATAGGCAATCTTTCTCTAACTTTTTTTAAGAATTTAGTATCTGAAGAAAGCAAAACTCCTAAACGAAGCCCTGGAACCCCGTAGCTTTTTCCAAAACTTTTTATGATGAGTAGATTGGGGTGCTCATTGATTATTTTTTCATGAAGAAGAGATTCAGAGTTAGTCGCAAAATCCATAAAAGACTCATCAACGATCAATCGACGGCCTTGCTTTTCCATAATTGGAAGAATTTCAAGCAAAATAGAAGCTTTACATAACTCACCAGTTGGATTGTTAGGATTAACCAAGATAATGTCACGTGAGGAAACATGGGTCATTTTGAGCAAAGCATCTTCAAAACCAATAACAGGGAACTCTCTATCTAACACCTCCAAACGCCCGCCTATAAGCCGCTGATACTCCAAAAAAAATGGAGGCGCAATGATAAACTCGCGATTATTAATTGAGGAAAACAAAGCAGCCATTAATTCAGATGCACCGTTTCCAATCACTATCTGAGTAGCATCACATGGCAATGATTTAGATGCAATTCGCTCAACAGCAGAGAGCTTAGATGGATATTCTCGCATTGCAATCTTAAAAGTATTACTCAACTCATCCAACATACCCTGGGTAGGAAAAAAAGGATTTACTAGCAAAGTCAAATCATCTACAAATTTGTATTTCCAATACCCACCAAATCTCTGTGTCATCACTTCACATGCTTTGCCGGACGAAGCGGCTATTAACTCTGCACGAGATAGATCCTCTTCATCATCAATCTCCATCCATTTGTTTTCGTCGATAATATGTGCGCAGAATAATCCTGGAGAAACTGGCGCGATAACTTTAAGCACATCTTCATAATAAGCATTGTTTCCAAATGCATTAACGTAAGCCTCGATGAAGTAAGCATAAATATCGCGTAAAAAAACACCTGTAAATTTGTACCAATTTACCGTCTTAAATAAATGCTTGTTTGAATAAAGATGAATATCTGACTTTGTAACAAAGCCTGTGATAGATTTTGATGAAAGATCTAATGTAACGCAGGTCCCATCCATCCAATATTGGAAGGGACTTAGTAAAACAACATTATCTCTAACGTCTTTAATAAAATTAACTGCGGTAGATTCTTCAATCCATAAATCACTTTCCACCAAGATAACTTCGTCGAAGTCAACTAAGTGAGGAATAGCCAACTTTAATGAAAAGATATTATTAGTTGAAGCATAGACATCATTTTTCACTATTCTAATATCAAGCTGAAAAAACTTTTGATTCACATGACGAATTAAATCATCACCACAGTAACCAACAACGATAAAGATAGTTTTCACCCCGCCAAGTGTCAAAGTCTTAATTGTATGATCGATTAAGGGTTCACCATTGACTTCAACCATGCACTTGGTACGATCTTGCGTATATTTTTTTAATCTAGATCCAGTTCCAGCAGCAAGTATACATGCACATTTCATAAATTTACCTTCGTAAACACGCTATTTTTTAGAGCTAAACAAACAATTAACATCTATTTAATAAGATCCCAACTTAATGCAGTGCCTCGCTTAACATCCTGATTAACAATTTTACCTAACACAACCTCGAAATATTTTGTTGCCAATCCTAATCCCGGTCTAATTGCTCTCACATTCTCAACTGTTAGCTTGTCGCCAGCTTTAATATCTTTTACTACGTATAATGTCCGTCTAAATACAATAGATTTTTTCTCTGACTCAGTCACTCCATATTTAACCTGCCCTAAAGCTAACCAAGCTCTCTCCGTTTCGATTACTAATTGCTCCATCTCTGATGGCTCCATTGAAAATGTGCTATCAATACCTCCATCAGCACGATTCAAAGTAAAGTGTTTCTCAATGACTGAGGCGCCCAATCCAACACTGGCAACAGAAACACCCAACCCCATAGTATGATCAGATAATCCAACCTCACAGTCAAAAAGATCGCGCATATGGGGAATAGTTAAAATATTAGTATTACTTGGATTTGCAGGATATGTGCTTGTACACTTAAGCAAAATTAAATCAATACACCCTGCATCGCGCGCAGCTTGAACTGCATCATCAAGCTCAGCAATACTAGCCATACCAGTTGAAATTATCAAGGGTTTCCCAGTTCTTGCCACACGGCGTATCAATGGCAAGTCTGTATTTTCAAAAGATGCAATTTTGTAACAAGGAACATTTAAACTCTCAAGAAAATCTACCGATGTGCCATCAAAGGGTGTACTAAAGGCAATCATTCCCAGTTCTTTAGCACGATCAAAAATTGGTTTGTGCCACTCCCAAGGCGTGTATGCATTACTATATAAATTATAAAGCGAAGTACCTGCCCACAAGCTTTTTGGATCACTTATATGAAATTCCCTGTCATCCAAATTTAAAGTCATGGTGTCTGGTGTGAATGTCTGAATCTTTAATGCATGAGCGCCTGATATAGCTGCGGCTTCAACTATCTGCAATGCGCGATCAAGTGACTGGTTATGATTGCCAGACATTTCAGCAATTACTAAGGGCAGATGATTAACTCCAATTAATCTATTTTCGATTTGCATTTTTCACTCGCTTAGCATCATAGAATTTTTTTGTAGCAACTTTGAGTCTAGGGCGTATGTAATTTGAATTTTTCTTGCCCCTATTTTATCAAGCTGCAATTTTATCTTTTTATTATTTGGTGAAGCGTTAATGTAAAAATTTGGTGGTCTTTCAGACTTTTTTTCTTTAAGTGGCTTATAACGCTTGAAAATGAATTCAAGAGCTAATGGCAAAATTTCATAATCATCATTTATGATATTAAAACCTATGCAATTATTCTTTAAAATATAAGTGCTGCCAATGTATTGATTATTATTTTCAATTAAATACCAAGCTCTATAAGGATTGTTAGCAACAAATTCATTATGCTCTTTTTTAGTCGGGATAGATTTATGACTGATGCTGTGTTTGCGTTTTTTCAAAAGTCCATATAAAGCTTCTCGTTGATTCTTGGCGCCTGTTATCTTTTCAAATCTAACAATGAATAATTTATTGGTATTCATAAAACTTAATTTTGTGTTTTAAGTAAGTAATAGAAATTATCGTCCTCAACTACATAAATAAAATTGCACCTCTCAAAAATTTTTAAACTAGCTTTGTTTTCTTTTTTAATTATTGCTTTTAATTTGCATGGCCTATCTAAAATATATTTTTTTATTGAGCCAAATAAAAATTGATATGCTAAATTTTTTCCTCTCATTTTAGGATTTAAATTAATCGATACCTCAGAACAATTATCCAGTTCATTATAATCAAATCGACAAATTCCAATTTTTTCATTTAAATCTAACCCTATGTATAGCTTTCTTAAAGGATTTTTGAGACTATTTTGGTACCATACCTCATGCTCTTCTCTTGTTATTTTTTTATTTGTTATAGACATATCACGACTCGACTGGTCATTTCTCCATTCGAACAGATCAAAAGAGTCATCAATTTCAGCATCTCTAATTTTCATTTATATAGAGCCTAACGTTTGCAATTAATCAATTACAATTAATACAAATATATCATCAATCATTTTTAATCTATTTTCGTAATTAATTTAAGCGTTTAAATCCACCGTGGCATACAGGGCCTTTTAACAAACTTATTACATCGCGGCCTTCTTCACATTGCTTGATAACTGAAAATATAGGATCGAGCGCCTCAAAATATTCTGCAACAACTTCAGGTGTATGCTCAATACAAACATAAACACTATTTCCTGCCAAATAACCTTTTGTAAGCATTTCTTGTGTAATGAGCGTTTTATAGGCAAGAGAATTTGCGCTGTTAATTGTAAAGCCAGTTAGTGCTGCCAAACCCCAATGAGAAATGCTTAATCCATGCTTATCAGCGAGGTTCTGCCAACCTTGGCGAATATTTAATCCTGTTTGGGTAATGATTTCCCATGATTTAATACGACCCATTACCTCTAAAGTTTTAAGTGCAGCAGTTGGGCCAATACGTTCAGTCCAAAATGTACTGCTAATAAATGTAGTTTGTGCGGCCTCCATTACCTCGCGCTTGCCTATGGTTGCAGAAATGCCGTATCCATTGCCCAATGCTTTACCAAACATTGCCATATCCGGCTCAACACCATATTTTTTATGTAGCCCACCAAATGTCTCACGAAAACCTGATGTACACTCATCAAAAATTAACACAATCCCCCGATCAGTCGCTAATTTTCTAACTTTATGTAAAAAGTTATCCTTTGGACACATATTACGAACCACTTCCATTTTAATCATGCCAATGTCTTGCGAATTCACAAGCGCTTCCAGTTCAGTATAATTGTTATAACTAAAGGGGAATACGGTGCCCTTTAGATTTCTTGGGACACCATTCGGCTGAAGGCCAGGTAATAAATGGCCATCTAAACCAGCATCATCGCCTAAATTGGCTGATAAATACCAGTCGTGCCAGCCATGGTAACCACAAATAGCTACTTTATCTTTGCCCGATGCGGCACGAGCAATTCGAATAGCAATCGCATTAGCTTCACCACCGGATCTTGCAAATCTCGCCATATGAGCCCAAGGGTGAAGTTCGACTAGCTTTTCAGCTAAATAGACTTCTTCAGGACAATTAAGCGTAGACATGTTGCCGGCTGTTACCGTCTGCTGAACAGCCGCGTCGACTTCAGGGTGTCCATACCCCAAAATATTCGTACCGATCCCCATAATAGACATATCGATGTACTCGTTTCCATCCAAATCCCATACCCTACAACCCTTAGCTTTACTAAAATAAGCTGGCCACTGATCAGGCAAAAACATCTCGGCACGCTTTGACAAAAGCATGTTACCGCCCGGTATGATCTGTTTTGCACGTTTCCAAAGCTTTTGACCGGTACCCATTTTTGCCCCCTCATTTCTAACTAAGTGTTGATTGATATTAAATATTTCTGGGCGCTGCTTTTGAAGCGCCAGCACATCCGTCCAGGTAAAATCTGTTGCCGGATTAAAGTGCTCAAAAACTTTCTCAATGACTTCAAAATCAGAGAGCTCATCAACCGTCCAGCGGAAGGCAGAGAGATCTTCACTGTGCTGCATAGATTTAGTTTTAAATTTACCCAGCTTTCTTAAGTAAGGCGTGACGTGCTCTCTATCAAAAGAGTCATGAGTTTCATAGCTTGCTTTTTCTAAGGCCTTGAAAGTAAAGACTTCAATATCTAAGCCATCAGGATAAGTTGGTGGACTTATGTTGCTTAAATAATCAACACTCGTTGTTTTAAATCTACGAACCATTTCATCAACTAGTTCAGGATCAACTAAAGGACAATCACCTGTAATGCGTACAACAACATCAGCTCGGTGTATATTTGCAGCATGCATGTATCGGTCTAATACATCATTTTCACTGCCCTGTTCACAGGCATACCCTAGACTAGATACATGAGCAACCAATGGCAGATTTACCACGTCTTCAGATGTCGCAACAACGATTTGGTCAACTTCTTTCGTTTTCGCCAAGCGTGCAAGAAGAAGCTCTATCATTGGAATACCGACTATAGGCTTCATCACCTTATTAGGAAGTCGGGTTGAGTTCATCCTAGCTTGAACAATTGCTACGACTTTCATAAATTAGGCCAATTTCTAGGGTTAATTAGATTTTCATCTTCACATATCAAATTAGGGATCTCAGTATTTTTTGACTCATTTTCAGCGCTTAGAATTTGTAGTAATTGACTCTGATTATCCACACCCACCACCACTCGATCAATTTCAGTAAAAGAAAGGGGGAAAGCTAGTGATGCTTGAAGCGCAGAAATGTTTTTTTCATTAAGCCAATTATGCCACTTCTCCCACAGATGTTTCCAAGGTGAAAATTTCAATGGGATATCAGCTTTTTTCATTAATAGTAAACCTTGCAGAAAAGCGGAGCGAGTATGAATCTCAACATCACGATCTTTCAACTTTTGCATCCAACCAGACCTCAAAAGTCTTTGATCAATAAAATTAAACGGTGCTTGGACTAAATCGAAACGAAAATCTGTTGTCAAGAGCTCAAGTTCTTTCGGTGAGTAAATCGAAATACCTATTTTTTTTATCAGCCCTTTTTCCTTCAATGAATCAATCTCTTGATAAAGCTTATACCCATTCGAACCAAGCAAATCCTCAGGGCGATGTAGCAAAAGTCCATACACATTACTGACGGCTAATCGAGACAGAGAACCGACAACCTGTTGTTTTATCCACTCACTTACTTCCACACACCCATCAGGAAGACTTGGAAGTTTAGTCACAATCTTAAAATCATGAATACCTATCGTACCTAAGCGAGTTTCACTCTCGCCATAAGCTATAGCTGTATCTAAAGTATCAACGCCTCTTTCCGATGCGACCTCTAGCATAGATTTGGCTTCGGCAAAAGACACTTGGCCTACTTGATTAGCAAGTCCATAGGCTAGCCCAAACTGAACTGTACCCAAAGCAAGGCGACTCATATGCTTACGAATCTACATTTTTACGAATCAGTGAAACTGCTAGCCACTTATTTGTATCATCAGTATATCCAAATTGGCTATGATGCCTTACTTTATGGGTAATACATTGATAATGAGGATGCCAAGAAAGTAAATTGCGATAATCTATTTTGTAACTATTCAATTCAGCTAAGTGATGATAGGTATTTACTGATGGCTCTATACCATAACAATCGGCATTAAGATTACTTTGAAGCCAACCAAGACGAATACCTTCTCCACATCCAATCTCAAATACTTTCAATTTTTTACTATGATCATTTTCATATAACTGAATTATTTCGCACACCATTGGATCAGCTTCTGGTAGTTGACCTGAAGCTAAAGCCTCTATATTTCTTGTAAACCATGCATTTCCTTCAGAGGTTAGAAAGATCTCTTTTTGCTTCATAATGTTAGCTTGTTCAACATAACTTCTCGGATTTTTTCAATCACACTAGCTTGCTCAAAAAGAGTGAGTGTTGGATACATTGGTATACTTAAAACCTCTTTAAAATATTGTTCAGCGTCAGGACAATATCCCTCTTTAAATCCCATTGCTTCATAATACGGTTGTCGATAGACAGGAATGTAATGGAGATTAACGTTTATATAAGCAGACTGCATAGCATCATAGACTTGCTTCTGATTTACACCACTTTTATTTTGCTTAATGCGAACAGTATATAAATGATGGGAAGAATATGAGTCTGGCAATTGCTCTGCAAGCTGTATCGGCAAATCAGCTAATTTTTCATTGTAAGTATTAGCAATGCTGTGGCGTTTAGCTACAAATGCATCTAATTTATCCATCTGACTTAAGCCCAACGCAGCTTGTATTTCTGTCATACGATAATTAAATCCTAAGTCAATCTGTTGGTAATTCCAGATTTCTTTTGCTGGACGAGGGTGCATATCTGATGAATTACTACTGATTCCATGGCTTCTTAAAAGCCTCAGATGTTTTGCCAAAGTCTCATTGTTAGTTACCGCCATACCCCCTTCGCCACTAGTAATAATTTTCACTGGATGAAAGCTAAATACAGTGATGTCACTGTATCTACAATTTCCTATGGACTCGCCTTTATACTTAGCCCCAATAGCGTGAGAGGCATCTTCGATAATCTTGAATCCATACTTCTTACTTAGCGAATAAATTGCAGCCATATTGCAAGGTTGTCCACACAAATGAACAGGAATCACAACCTTTGGTAGCCTCCCTTCCTTTTCAGCACAACTTAATTTCTCAGCTAATCTTTCAATACTAAGATTGTAGGTTTTAGAATCGATATCTATAAAATCTACTGTTGCGCCACAATAAAGTGCGCAATTTGCACTTGCCACAAAAGTAATCGCAGAAGTCCAGACAATATCGCCTTTACCTATATCTAAAGCTAAACAAGCGATATGCAATGCGCTAGTAGCACTATTAAGAGCTACCGCATATTTAGCATTGCAATAATTAGCCACGGCTTTTTCAAAAAGCGGGACAATCGGACCTTGCGTTAAAAAATCAGAACGTAACACATCAATTACTGCATCAATATCTGATTGATCAATGCTTTGGCGGCCGTATGGAATAATAGTCATAATTTGTAATCAATAAGATTATTTTTGGAAATCTATAGTAAAGAAAAGATCATGCTTTAATAATGTCATGATAAGAACCAATGCGCTTAATTCCGTCAGCATCAACTTCAACAATTTGCGAACAATTTTTAAGAGTGCTTAAGCGATGAGCAACAATAAATAAAGTTAAATCATTGCTTAAATTTTCTATTGCCCTTATAACAGCTTGCTCAGTTTTACTGTCTAGCGCGCTTGTTGCTTCATCAAAAATAATTATATCTGCTTTTTTGTATAAAGCTCTTGCAATACCAATTCTTTGGCGTTGACCTCCTGACAAACGAACACCCCGCTCACCTACAAATGTTTTGTATTGATTAGGCCAACTTTCTATATCATTTGCAATTTGAGCTTGAGCAGCCGCTTCGTAAAGTCGCCCTATATCTATCTCTTCTCGGGGAACGCCAAATGCTATATTTTCTTCAATGCTGCTATCTGCAAGAAAAATAGCTTGGGGAACGTGAGCAATATGAGCTTGCCAAGATCTATTATTAAGAAGAGTGATTGACTGACCATCAATTTTTATTGTGCCATCTGTGGGTTGAAGCAGGCCCATAAGTATATCTAACAATGTACTTTTACCACTGCCCGAAGCTCCAATAATACCTATACGACTTCCCTTAAGAATCTTGAGGTTAATGTTTTTCAGTACCAAAGGGGTATTATTGTTATATCTAAAACAAACATCTTTAAGATCAATGTGTTTCTTAAAAGGCAATAAAGAATATGATGAATTGTTTGCGTAATCAGGCAATTCTTGATCAAGCAATTCTAATGTATCTTGAAGGGAGGTCTGGCCACTTTTGATTTGAGTCCATGCACTATATGCTTGTTGCAATACTGGCAATAGTCTTTGAGCGCCAAGCGCTAATACCCCAAGAATTGGAATAATTTTTGAAATGCCATTAGGCTGTTGAGCAAGAAAACATGCCAATAAAACAATTAGGAGCATTCCTAAAGCTTCTACAATATATCGAGGACTGTTGCTTATAAATAAGCTATTACCTTGAGCTCTTCGCATTGGCAAATCAGATTTGCTATAAATTTGACAATAAGTTTCTTGTGTTCCATCTATCAAAACATCTCGTATTCCTCCCAAACCTTCTTGAAGAGATTTAATGATTTGTGTCGTTTTTTGAGCAATGCAATCACTATCAATCATTAATCGACTTCGCGAAAATTTAGCAATAAAAAAATAAATTAAACCAAAACCAAGGAATGCAGAGAATGAGATAAGGGGGTCAACAGCAATTAGAATAATAAGCAATGCGATAAGTATAATGCTTGAACTTATAAGCGTTAAGGCTGGAAAGATAATATTATAAATAACTCCGTTTGTTTTATTGGTTATGACACCAATAAGCTCGCTGCTATTTTTTTCACAATGAACAATATAAGATTGATAGAGAGTTCGGCGATAGATATTTGCACTTAAATTTGCACCAGCAGCAAAAGCGAGTCGAGCGCTCGCCCAAACTAATAATAACCTCATGCAACCAGCAATTAAAACCGCTGCTCCAAAAATGATAGCAAGTGAAAACAGAATATCCTTTGGCTCTTTAAGGTTTAAAAGCTCTCCAATAAATTGCATGCCAGGAAGATCAAAGATATGCTCAGGCGAACTTAGCATGGCAAGAAAAGGCATAATTGCTCCAACACTAAACATTTCTGAAACTGAAGCCAAAACCATTAAAATTATTAACAAGCCAAATTGATTACGATGATGCGGAGAGATATGACGCCATAGACGTTTCAATAATTTAATTGTTGATTGCCTGGTCATATTTTTAATAAGAAATATAGCTCTTTTTCATTTGCCTAGCTGATCAACAATCCAAGGGTAAGTTTTTTTTAATCCCCATTCCAAAGAATTTGTGGGTGCCCAATTTAACTTTTCTTTGATCAATGAATTTTCTGAATTACGACCTCTAACACCTTCAGGACCTTTAATATGTTTTTTAATTACTTTCTTGCCAGATATTTTCGCAACTAAATCAACGAGCTTGTCAATAGTAACCATTTCATCTGACCCTATATTTACAGGGCCCATAAATTGAGAACGCATGAGACGAATAGTGCCCTCAATACATTCATCCACAATCAAGAAGGAACGTGTCTGCTGGCCATCACCCCAGATTTCAATTTCATCACCGTCTTTTGCCATAGCAATCTTTCTGCAAATTGCTGCAGGGGCTTTTTCACGTCCACCCTGCCAAGTACCTTCAGGCCCAAAAATATTGTGATAGCGTGCAATGCGAGATTCAAATCCATAATTTCTCGCAAACGCTAAGAATAATCTTTCGCTAAATAATTTTTCCCAACCATACTCGCTATCTGGATTTGCAGGATAAGCACTAATTTCCTCGCAATTTGGATTGTTTGGATCTAATTGATTGTGTTCAGGATACATACATGCTGATGAGGAATAAAAAATACGTTTTGAATTTCGTCTAAGACAAGCCTCCAGAACATTAAGGTTGATTAATGCTGAGTTATGCATAATATCTGCATCATTTTCGCCGGTAAATACAAAACCAGCACCCCCCATATCAGCTGCAAACTGATAAATTTCATCAAATTTTTGATCAATAGCTTCCCGACAAATTTGAATATCTCGAAGATCTCCCCTAATGAAATCATCTGCCTGTGTAGAGCTAAACTCTGGGAATTTTAAATCTACCGCCCTAACCCAAAAACCTTCTTTTTTTAAACGATTAACCATATGTGACCCAATAAAACCGCCGCCGCCCAAAATTAATGCTTTTTTCATAATTAGATCTTCTTTCTTAAAATTAACTATTCTCGCCCATATTTATCTTCAATTCTTTCAATATCATCTTCGCCTAAATAGTCGCCTGATTGCACTTCAACAATTTCTAAAATCTCTTTGCCAGGATTTCCTAGCTGATGTAATTCTCCTTGAGGAATAAAGGTTGATTGATTCTTTTCAAGAATGATATTTTTTAGTCCACATTTAATTTCAGCTACACCTCTCACTACCACCCAATGCTCTGCTCGATGTTTGTGTTTTTGGAGACTTAAAGACTCGCCAGGATACACACATATTCTTTTAACTTTAAATTTTAATTCCTCATCTAGTACATTAAACCAACCCCAAGGGCGAGAAACTTTACGGTGTAAATTTTGCTCTTCCCTTTTTTGTAAATGAAGTTTATTTACAAGAGACTTTACGTTTTGCGAGCAGTTACGATTTATTACCATGACTGAGTCTGCGGTTTCTATAACAAGAAGATCTTTAATATCAGAAGTTGCAACAAAACGGTCGCTAGCATACACAAGCGAATTTTCTGTATTTTGAAAAAAGGTATCCCCATAACTTACATTGCCATCTTTATTTTTTTCTCCGATTTGCCAAACTTCATCCCAAGAGCCAAGGTCGTTCCAGCCAGCATCGAGAGTTACCATTTTGATCTCGAAATTTGAATTTTGACATTTTTCTATAACACTATAATCAATAGAGCTTGATGGGATATATTCAAATATTTTCTTATCTGGGCGTATAAATAAATTGTCATTTTTTTTGTGGTTAAATGCATTTAAAGTAAGATTATAAATGTCGGGGCTGAGTGTTTGAATTGCCTCAAGCCATACACTAGCGCGTAATACAAACATACCGCTATTCCAAAAATAATCTTCGGATGCAAAATATTTCTTGGCTGTCGCAAGATCAGGTTTTTCAGTAAAACTAAGAACCTTACATGCTTTATTCTCGTCTGCCGTTTTATTTTTCTTAATATAACCAAATCCTGTATTCGGCGTTGATGGTTTAATGCCAAAAATAACTATCGATCCATTTGATGCGACTTGAATTGCATCATGTAAACACTTAGCAAATGCAATATTATCTCGAATAGTTTGATCAGAGGGGATGACAAACAAAACTGGGTCTTCTCCGGCATTAATTGATTGAAGGGCTGCTAAAGTTAAAGCAGGCGCTGTGTTTCGACTAACGGGCTCCAAGATCACTTCCGTTTTTAAACTGCCCGTTTCTCTTAATTGATCAAGGACTAAAAAACGATGCTCTTCGTTTGTAACAATCAATGTTTTATCGATTCTAAAAGTTGATCTATTTATATACTGAAGACGTTCTACTGTTTGTTGAAATAATGTTGTATTTCCTGATAACACCAAAAATTGCTTAGGAAAAGCAGTTCGAGAAAGAGGCCAAAGCCTTGTCCCGGATCCACCACATAAAATTACAGGGGTCACTTTTATATCACAATTTAATGTCAAATTTAAATCTGACATACAATTAACAATTAAAGAAATATTTCATTTTTTATTTTTCAATCTTTGTAATCAAATTTCATCGACTCAATCTCTTTTTTAAGCGCATGATACTCCTTCATTTTTCGCTTAATAAAATCAGTCGCAAGAGATGTTTTTTTAGATAAGCCTATTGGAGTTAATAAATACAAATATTGCAATTTACTAGAATTTTTTTGAAAATTACTAACCTTAATATGACCAATTTGAATAAGGGCTCTAAGGCAATAATTAACACCTCCCAAACTAATACCTAATTTATCAGCAAGCTCTCTTTGAGTGATATGTGGGTTTTCTTGAACTGCATGCAAGACCCTAAAATGGATATCAGGATCAACAAATTTAGGAGTTTTAGTCATTTTATGCTAACACCGATAATACGTTCAATATTGAACATACTACGAGCTATTAATAAGCCGGTCAAGAAGAAAGTTGTGTAAGATATTTGATGGGAGATTTACAAGGCGAATCTAAGCTATCCCACAAATCATCAGATACAATATTTATATTTGAAACAATAAACATTAAATGACGAAATTAATGCTTAAGGAAAGTACTCAGCCATTTTAAAATCTTTACCCAAAGCATCTTTAGATGAAGTTTTTATTGTCATATGTTCTAGCCATGCGATTTTTAAAAAATCATCATTCCAAATAATGCATCTCTCATCCTTTGCGCTATAGCTATTAGTTATTTTGTAAAGAAATTCAGATGTCTGTGACAAAGTTAAAAAGCCATGAGCAAAACCTTCCGGTATCCACATCTGTTTTTTATTCTCTGCTGATAAAATCTGTGACACATATTTACCGAAAGTTGGTGAGGACCTTCTAATCTCTACAGCTCCATCAAAAACTTCACCTTGAATTACCCTCACCAATTTACCCTGTGCATATGGAGGAAGTTGATAATGAAGTCCACGTAAAACTCCTTTTGATGATTTTGAATGATTATCTTGAACAAAAGTAATGTTTAATGAAGTAGCTTGTCTAAACTCATTTAAATTAAAACTTTCAAAAAAAAACCCTCGATCATCTTCATATACACTAGGTTCAATAAGCAATACATCAGATATGTCTAAAGGGGTTACTTTCATTTGTTTAATTTGTGCTTCAAAATTAGATAGAGATATTGTCCGTATTGATTCTTTAAAAGAGGTGTAGCAAGCTTTTCTAATTGAGCCCCATCTATCCAACCTTGATTAAAGCTAATCTCTTCCGGGCAGGCTACTTTAAGCCCTTGTCTATTTTCTATTGTTGCGATGAATTGACTCGCATTTAAAAGCGATTCATGTGTACCTGTATCAAGCCATGCATAACCTCGACCCATGATTTCAACTTGAAGTTTTTGTTGGTATAAATAGAGTCGATTAAGATCGGTAATTTCAAGCTCGCCTCTTGCTGAAGGTTTTAGTGTTTCAGCCATTTTTACCACATCTTTATCGTAAAAATATAAACCTGTAACTGCATAGCTTGATTTAGGATTTTTAGGTTTTTCTTCCAATGAGACTGCCTTGTTATTTTGATTAAATTCTACAACTCCATATCTTTCTGGGTCTTGGACATGGTAAGCAAAAATAGTTGCTCCATCCTCTTTCTGCATAGCATTTAATAAAGGGGCATTTAAATCATGTCCATAAAAGATATTGTCGCCCAAAATAAGTGCTGACAAGTCATGTCTTATAAAATTTTCACCTAAAATAAAAGCTTCCGCTAAACCATTTGGCGAAGGTTGAATGCAGTATTGAATATTAAGGCCCCACTGTGCGCCGTCTTTAAGTAAGTCTTGAAAACGCGGAATATCTTGAGGAGTTGAAATAATTAAAATATCTTGAATACCTGCGAGCATCAAAACACTCAAGGGATAATAAATCATTGGCTTGTCATAAACAGGAAGAAGCTGTTTAGAAATAGCCTGTGTCACAGGATAAAGACGAGTACCAGAGCCTCCAGCTAAGATTATGCCTTTTCTATGGGGTATTTTTTTTGTCATTTATTTATAATTCTTTAATGATTTGAGAAATCACATCTTCTACTTCATTTTCCCAATGAGGAAATTCTAACATAAAGGTATTTTTAAACTTTGTTATATTCATTCTGGAATTTTTAGGTCGCGTTGCAACTTGAAGGTATTGAGATGAATAAATTGGGTGTAGATCATTTTTTTTAAGCTTTAATTGAACCTTAAAAGATTCCAAAACATCTAAAATTTTTCTTGCATATAAATACCAATTTGTTTCACCCTTTGATGTCACATGATATGTTCCATAAACTGCTAAATTATTTTTTTGATCAAGAAATTTAATTATGGCTTGAATAGCTTCGCTTAATGTTTTAACAGAAGTAGGCGCGCCCCATTGATCATCAACAACATTGAGTGAAGTTTTTTCCTGGGCTAATTTAATGATCGTTTTTAAAAAATTATGTCCATGAGATGAAAAAACCCAACTTGTTCTTAAAATAAAATGTTTGGGATTCTGTCTTACGAACTCCTCTCCTTGCCATTTTGATTTTCCATAAACCGACAGAGGGCTCGCTTCATCATCCTCTACATAAGCATCTTTTTTTAATCCGTCAAAAATATAATCAGTTGAAATATGAATAATTGGAATATCAAGTGCTTTTGCAGCTTTAGTTAATGCCTTTGGGGCTAATGCATTAACTTCATAAGCTAAATCTTTTTCTTTTTCTGCTTTATCTACATTCGTATATGCCGCTGCATTGATAATCAGGTCTGGTTTAATTTTATGAATTTTATCTTCAATCGATTGAGTATCTTTTAAATCGAGAGTGTTGCGATCCGTCGCAATGACTTCATGAAATTTTTTTAAATCGCACCCTAACTGATAGCCTAATTGTCCATTTTTTCCTGTAAGAAAAATTTTCATGAATATTGCTTTTGAACCCAATCTTGGTATTCACCTGTGACGACATGATCGACCCAAGTTTCATGTTCTAAATACCAAAGCACTGTTTTACGAAGTCCCGTCTCAAAAGTTTCTTGTGGCTTCCAGCCTAACTCATGCTCTATCTTTGAAGCATCAATCGCATAGCGTCTATCGTGACCAGGACGATCTTTAACGAAAGTGATTTGATTGGTATAACTTTTACCATCTGATTTTGGTTTTAATTCATCTAAAATAGCGCATAAAGTTTCAACGACTTCTAAATTTGTTTTTTCATTCCAACCACCGACGTTATAAGTTTCACCAATCTGTCCTTGTTTTAAAACTTCACGGATAGCATTGCAATGATCTTTGACATAAAGCCAATCACGAATTTGTTTACCGTCACCATAAATAGGTAAAGGTTTACCGTTGAGTGCATTCAAGATGCATAGAGGAATGAGTTTTTCTGGAAAATGATAAGGTCCATAATTGTTTGAACAATTTGTAGTTAATACAGGTAATCCATAGGTGTGAAACCAAGCTCTCACTAAATGATCACTGGAAGCTTTACTTGCACTATAAGGGCTATTAGGTTGATAAGTAGATTTTTCAGTAAACGCTGGAGCTTTGTCATTAAGCGATCCATACACTTCATCGGTCGATACATGTAAGAATCTAAATGCTTTTTTAGAGATTTCATCAAGATCATTCCAATAACTCCTCACTGATTCCAATAAATGATAAGTGCCGACAATATTGGTTTCGATAAAGTCCCCTGGCCCACGAATGGATCGATCCACATGACTCTCTGCCGCAAAATGAATGACAGCTCTGATGTCGTGTTTTTTTAAGAGACTTGAAATTAAATCACGATCTGCGATATTGCCTTTGACAAAATAATGGTGAGGATTTTGATGTAATGAAGATAGATTTTCTAAATTACCGGCATAAGTCAAGAGATCAAGCGATACGATATCTTCTTTGGAATAATCAAACCAATCTAATACAAAATTAGATCCAATGAAACCTGCTGCTCCTGTGACAAGAATAGTCATAACGTAATATTAACATTCAAAATAACGCCATTTAAATGATCTCATTAATCTTTTTCCTATAGATTCACTTAAAATCACTTAAAATCTTAAAAAACTATTAGGTTTAAAAAAATCTATGCAAAAAATACTAGATTACAAAGATGTATCTATTGTAATGATTTCAATGAATGAAGAAGGTGCCATTAAAAACGTGCTGGAAGACATATCAAAAGATGCGCCGGGTGCCGAAATAGTTCTGGTAGATTCATCAAAAGATAAAACACCGCAAATTGCAAAACAATTTAAGCAAGTTAAACTCATACGACAATTTCCGCCTATTGGCTATGGTCCTGCCATGACGCTTGCTCTGAGAAGCGCTTCTAAGCCAATTATTGTAACCCTTGATTGTGACAATACTTATCCCACAAAAAAAATCCCTGAACTCGTATCTTTCATTCGAAATGGTTATGACATCGTGGATGGGTCTCGTCTTAAAACAAAACCTAAAAACATGCCTTATTTAAACTATTTCGCAAATCTTTTCTTTGCAAGAATTGCATCTATCTTATTTATGACGAATCTCAAGGATCTACATAGTGGCATGCGAGCTTATTCTAAAAAAATGCTAGATCAAACGCATTGGCAAGCAAAACCACCTGCATTGCCAGTAGAAATTCTCTTAAGATGCATTAAAAATAAAAGAAAATTTAGAGTGGTATTTATTGATTACTTCATTCGTATTGGACAATCTAAAATGGATCCATTACCGAGCGCTTACTGGACAATGAAAAGAATTCTTAATGTAAGATTGGGTAAATAGTTTTTTTAATTAATGACTATTTTCTAAATTATGTTTAATTTAAAAGCTTCTTACCCCTATCAGCCTGAAATCAATCAAGTCGCTTTCGATTTAATTTCAAAGGCGATTAAAAGCAAAAAAGATATCAAACATATTCTAGATGTAGGCTGTGGTTACGGGCTTTTATCAAAACAACTTAAAAAAACACATCCTAAATTAAATTTCTACGGGATTGAGCATGCAAAAGAAGCGTCTCAATCATCACAAAAAATTCTCAAATTACTAAGATGTGATATCGAAGATATCTCATACATCAGGCAACAAATTAAAACACAAAAATTTGATGTCATTATTTTCTCGGATGTACTTGAACATCTTTATGATCCCGTGGGCATTATAAAGTCTTACCAATCCTTTCTTAACCAAGATGGTACCATCGTAGTCACCGTTCCTAATATTGCCAATATTTTTAGTCGAATCGCAATGTTATTTGGCTATTTCAATTATAGTGAAACAGGTGTGATGGATAAAACGCATATCAGATTTTTTAACATAAAAAATCTTAAACAATTAGCAAAAGAATCTAATCTTCAAATTGTTGCTCAAAAATATGACTCTATTCTTGTGAGGTGGTTTGTCCCTTTTATTAAAATGTTTATGGCGAATAAAGGCAGTGGAAATATCCTAGATTCCAGACTCTATCAATTCTATTTTAAATACCTAAGACCCATTGAAGAGTTATTTAGCGCTACCCTTCCCTCTCTTTTTGCTTTTAGGTTGGGTGTGAGTTTAAAAAGAAAATAATGTGATGGCAGAAAATATCGTACACGATCAAATTATTCTAGGTGCAGGTCCATCAGGGATCTCTTACTCTCTTTTTTTTGAAAAATCGCCAGTCATTATAGAAAAAAATGATCATCCGGGTGGTCATGCTTCGAGCTATATGATCAATGGATTTACCTTTGACTATGGGCCTCATATTCTCTTTTCAAGAGACAAGTCCATTTTAGATTTTATTGTGAAGTCCCTGGGTGACAATGTGCACCAATGTAAACGAAACAATAAAATTAGTTTCAAAAATAAACTAGTGAAATACCCTTTTGAGAATGATTTATCTTCCCTAGATTTAGAAGATAATTTTGAATGTATCAGTCAATTTCTATTTAACCCATATAAAGAAAAATTTAAAAACCCATGCAATATGAAAGAGTGGTTTTTACATACCTTTGGCGAAGGCATCTCGAATAAATACCTGATTCCTTATAACGAAAAAGTGTGGAATGTGCCCGTCGAAAAACTTTCTATGGTTTGGGCGGATAGAATACCCAATCCTCCACCAGAGGATATTTTAAAGTCAAGTATTGGTATCAAAACGGAAGGGTATTTGCATCAACTCTACTATCACTACCCTAAAGAAGGTGGATACCAGGCTATTTCTGAAAATTGGTCGCGTGCTTCTGATATTCATTTTAATGAGGAAGTCATCAAAATTAATAGGCTAGATTATGGATTTGAAATTGAAACTTCAAAACAAATTTATCAATCTAAAAAAATTGTATCCACGATCAATCTCTCTTCTTTATTTAAAACATGCTCACATTGGATTCCAAAAGTTGTTGTTGAAGCTTATCAAAAACTGATTATTAATCCCATGTATGTCATCTCCATTGGCATTAAGGGTGATGATCTCGATAAATTCACAGCGATCTATTTTGCTGATAAGGAATTTTTAGTAAACCGTGTCAGCTATCCATGCACTTTTTCTGAAAAAAATGCGCCAAAGAATCATTACAGTATTCAAGCAGAAATTACTTATAGCCCTCAATCTGAAATTGCAGATATGTCAGATGAAGCGATTATTCAGCATGTTCTAGATGGTTTACAAGAAAGATCACTCATCAACGGTGAAGTGATTTTAGTTGATCTCAAGCGCGTATCAGAATCTTATGTGGTCTATGATGTAGGATATGAACATCACGCTAATATCATTAGAGATTACTTCGCTCAAAATGGCATAGATCTCTTAGGAAGGTTTAGTTATTTTGAATACATTAATATTGATATGGCAGTCGCAAGATCTGTTGAAACATACCAACGGATAACAAAGACACCTTTCACTAAAGAAGAGCTTTTAAATCAAGCGCTCACTAAGATATCAAACACCAAAAGATAAGCGTCTATTTCGTGCTCACAAAAATTACCTCTCATCCTTTATTAAAGCTATTCATTAAGCTGAGTCTTTTACTCTTTTGTTTGATTTTTATTAAAACTAAACTGAGCTACGAATTTTCGCATTTCCTTGAAACCATTTATCGTTTAAATATTGGCTTTTTCTTTTTATCCCTTATATCACTTCTGCTCTCTTTTTTTCTTGGGGCTTATAAATGGAAAATGTTATTTAACACCTTTCATGCTAAATCTCAATTTAGTGATTTTTTGAACGCCTGCTTTAAGGGGGCTTTTATTGCAAACTTTATGTTTGGCTCAATCGTCGGAGATGGCACTAGAATTTATGATATTTCAAAAAAATATAAGGTACCCTATAAGCGCTGTTTAGTGATTGGTATTCTAGATCGTTTATTGACACTTTTCTTCTATGCTATATCTATTGTTTTTGTATTTTGTATCACTTACTACTCAAGCGCTTATTCAACAAATATTCAATACATGGTCTTTTTAAGCATATTGATCGCTTTGTCACTTTTCATTTACAAAAAATCTCATCACATTTTAAAGTTAAGAGTTAAAAAATATAACGACTTGATGAATATAAACTTTATGGCTTTATACTTTTCAACAGCTTTACTTTCAACACTTTTAATAGGTTTATCATTTATATTTTTATCTAATGCAGCCTTTGTAGCGCTAGAGCTGAATTCATTGACCTACGTCCTCACTGGACTATTGAGTAATTTCTTTCCATTAAGTTTTTCAGGTTGGGGAGTTCGAGAACTCACTTTATCAGTCATCCTTAAAGATTATGCCTCATCCGATGCCATCATTACGATATCGATTTTATTTGGTATTCTTAATGCTTTCATTGCGCTACCAGGTATCCTGATCTACTTTAAATCGAGGAAGGTATAAATTGAAATTTTTTATTTCTGGGGGTGCGGGTTTTATTGGCTCCCATATGTCAGAGCATCTTTTGTCGCTTGGCCATGAAGTTAAAGTCTTTGATAATCTTACTTCAGGCACCATGAACCATATTGAAAATCATTTAAAAAATCCTCATTTTCAATTCACAAAAGGTGACATTAAAGACCTGAATCTACTCACGGATGCCATGAGAGGCTCTGAAGTTGTCATTCATTTTGCAGCTAATCCTGATATTGCTAAAGCAGTCAAACAACCCGATATTGATTTTTGGGAAGGTACCTATTTAACCCAAAATATTCTAGAGGCTATGAGAGTCAATCACGTTTCAACCATTCTTTATACCTCTGGTAGCGGTGTCTATGGCGATATGCCCAACATTGAATTCAGTGAAAATTATGGGCCATGCTTTCCCATATCGACTTACGGAGCTAGCAAACTAGCTTGTGAAGTTTTAATTTCATCTTATGCCTACATGTTTGGCATACAAGGTCGTGCTTTTAGATTTGCTAATGTGGTGGGTGCCAAACAAACGCACGGAGTCGGTTATGACTTTATGAGACGACTCAAAATCAATCCTAAAGAACTTCAGATTTTAGGTGATGGCACGCAAACAAAATCGTATATCCATGTGAGCGATGTGATTTCCGCCATGATGTTTATCTTTAAAAATAAAACGAAAGATCCGTTTGATGTATTTAATGTGGCGACAGAAGACTACATTACAGTGAATCAAATTGCGGAAGAATGTTGTAAGCTTTATAACATCCAAATGCATGATATTCATTTGGATTACACAGGTGGTGATCGAGGTTGGAAAGGTGATGTTCCTAAAATCTTATTTGACACAAATAAAATTAGAAGCTTAGGCTGGAAAAATCAACATAGCTCGCTCGAAGCTATTCGGCTATCCTTAGAGTCGCTTTTAGATGAAAATAATACTTAGTCGTTTTAAATGAATGATCTTTTTTATAAATACAAGGAATTAAAAATTGATTATTGCGAGAAGTCCTTTAAGGATTAGTTTAGGCGGAGGTGGTACCGACCTTCCCTCTTATTACCGTGAACATGAGGGCTTCTTAATAGCAGCTGCTATTGATAAATATGTCTATGTCACGATTAATCGACCTTTTAATGAGGGTATTTATCTTAAATATTCAGAGATTGAGCACGTTAAAACAGTTGACGAAGTTTCGCACAATATTATTAGAGAAGCTTTAAAGTTAGAAAATTTAAATACACCTCAAGTAGAAATTTCAAGCATTGCCGACCTTCCTTCGGGCACTGGGTTAGGCTCATCCGGAAGCTTTACCACGGCTCTTTTAAAAGCGCTCTATGCCTACAGGCATCGACATATCAATCCTGAAGAGTTAGCTGAACTTGCTTGCGCGATCGAAATTGACCGACTCAAAGAGCCGATCGGTAAGCAAGACCAATATATAGCGTCTGTGGGTGGTATTACTTGCTTTGCTTTTCATAAAGATAATTCAGTCACTTTTGCACCATTAAAAATTTCGAGAGAAACATTTCATAAATTAGAGGACAATCTTCTTCTCTTTTTTACAGGATTTTCTAGAAGTGCGAGTGAGATCTTAAAAGATCAACATATTAAATCCCAAAAAAATGATGTCGATATGCTTAATAATCTTCACTTTGTGAAAGAAATTGGCTATCTATCTAAAGATGCCTTGGAATCAGGTAATACAGATAAATTCGGTGAACTCATGCATCAGCACTGGGAGCACAAGAAAAAACGCTCTGGCGGTATGAGCAATCA
>JACCDW010779726.1_pt1 | contig 24915 bp, 19 predicted proteins | sample 7449781 | NCBI WGS metagenome assembly JACCDW01 (sample SAMN15323449, study PRJNA562643) | freshwater metagenome | isolation source: river surface water | place: USA:Blue River Watershed | collected 2017-08-18
ACCTTTGATGCTCGTGATCGCGTAAGTGAGAAGCAGGCATTTATCGACTTCATCTCCTATGTCTTAGAGCGTCGTAAGCAATATCCAGATATGCACATCTTCCACTATGCAGCCTATGAGCTCAGCGCAATGCTGCGTTTGGCTCAACGCCATAGCGTCTTTGAGTTTGAGGTTGATGCTCTGGTGCGTGAAGGTGTCTTTGTTGATCTTTATTCGATTGTTCGTAAAGCCTTTAGATTTTCCACCACCTCAATGTCGATTAAATATATTGAGAAGGTTTATTGGGATGGCGTGCGCGATGAGGGCGTGACTAACGCTGTAGGAAGTGTGATCCAATTTGAGAAAGCACTTGCCCTCCTTCATGCAGGAGATGAAGCGGCATTTAATGCAGCTCTTGAGGAGATCAAGTCCTATAACGAAGATGATGTGGACTCCACCCGCCAGCTCGATCACTGGATTAGAGCGCAAGCAAAGGCGCAAGGAATTTCTATCGCAGAGCTTCGCCCAGTAGCAGCGATGAAGTGGAGCGATGAAGAAGAGTTAGAACGCGATGAACCAATCGCACTTCAACTACTTTCTAGACTCCCCCAAGATCGCAAAGAGTGGAATCTAGATCAAGAAGGACTATCACTTCTAGCAGCTTCCATCTCCTATCACCATCGCGAGAAGCGACCTGCTTGGTGGAAGATCTTCGACTTTGCTGAGAAGAGCGCAGAGGAGTTAGAGGCAAGTAACGAGGTTATTGTTCCAACCCAAGTCTCTGCGGGCATGTGGGGCAAAGAAGGTCGCCAGCGCAATGAGCGTCGCACAGTCATCATTGAGGCAGATGGAGTAGATCTGACCCATGTGATCGATCCTGAGAAGATTCCTCAAGTCCTCTATGAAGTAGCACCTGAAGGTTTCAAGATTATTCAAGGCAGCACACGAGGTTTTGCTAATACAAAGATCGTATCCATCGATGGCTCTAGTCTCACATTGGAAGAAGTTGTAAAGACAGGACAAGAGACATGGGATCAACTTCCTATGGCAATCTTGCCTGGAGCTCCTATCCCTACTCGCCATATCGAGGCAGTGCTGCGCGATCAATTAGGTGGCCGCACAGCCACTCGATTGGATGCAGGAGAAGCTCCATTTGAACTCTCCGCATGGACAGATGTTCTTCTTCGCCGCCCACCGCGCCAAGCAAGCGGGGCTCTAGTTAAGACTGGTAACTCTGTTGAAGATATCACGCTCTCCCTGGCAGATAGCCAGGGAAGTTATGTTGCAGTCCAAGGTCCTCCAGGAACAGGTAAGACCTATGTTGGAGCACATGTGATTGCCAACTTGGTTAAAGCTGGGTGGAAGATTGGCGTTGTTGCACAATCTCATGCAGTTGTTGAAAATCTAATGGATAGCGTGAGAGATATTGATTCATCCATTCTTATGGCAAAGAAATCTCGCTCCGAGAAATCCCTGCTTTCCTATCACAATGATGATGTGGGCTCCTGGGCTGCGATGCACTCCACCTATGGATATGTCATTGGTGGAACTGTTTGGACCTTTAGCCGCAATGAAGTTCGCTCTTTAGGTCTTGATCTCATCGTTATTGATGAGGCAGGGCAGTTCTCACTTGCCAATTCTCTTGTGGTGATTTCAGCTGCAAAGAGAGCGCTCCTATTAGGAGATCCTCAACAGCTTCCACAGGTGAGCCAAGGAAGCCATCCTGAACCTGTCAATGAGTCTGTTCTCTCCCATCTGCTCCATGGTCGAAAGACAATGCCAGATAATCTCGGTTACTTTCTTGAAACTACCTATCGACTCCATCCATCTATTGCAGCTCCTGTCTCACGACTTCAATATGAAGATCGCCTTCACTCTGATGCACGCTGTGCCAAGAGGAGCCTTGATGGTGTGACACCTGGTCTTCACATCGTCCATGTGGATCACATTGGAAACACAGTTAAATCAGATGAGGAAGGCGATGAACTTCTAGCTCGCGTTCCGCAGCTTCTTGGAAGAGCGTGGATAGATACTGATGGCAAGGGCAATCCTGTTGCACCTAGACCCCTTGCTGAAAGTGACATCCTTGTTGTTACTGGTTATAACGCACAGGTTCGCTACCTGAAATCACGCCTTGCTCAAGCAGGCTATAGAGGAATTCGTGTGGGAACAGTAGATAAGTTTCAAGGACAAGAAGCACCTGTTGTCTTTGTTTCGATGGCTACCTCTTCATCAGAGGATCTCCCAAGAGGTATTGAGTTCCTTCTCTCCCCTAACCGCCTCAATGTTGCAATCTCTCGCGCTGAATGGGCTTGTTATGTTCTGCGTTCACCTCATCTATCCATCATGGAGCCCGTGAGTCCAGATGGCATGGTGATGCTGGGTAAATTTGTCACACTCTGTAAAGGAAGATAGAGATGGGTAATACAGCTAATCGCCAATGTCCGATGTGTCGCGGTAACGACATTGATCAGAAGTGGGTCAATACCACCACCTACTTCCAATGCAACACCTGTGGAGAGAGATTTAAGTAGCACATGTCTCTCCCGCTCTATTCACAGATAGCACCTGGCCTCTATATGGGTGGCACCTCACCTGATGGAGATGAGGGCGATATTGAATTCCATGCAGTTGTGACCCTCGAACCAACATCTCCTGAATGGAGCAAGCCCACAGATGAATTTAGATTCCCATTTCTAGATGGAAGGCTCGATGAGGATCTCGAGGTCGAAGTGGAGAGAGTTGCTGATTGGGCATTCCTCAAGTGGCACCTTGGAGAGACCGTACTCATTCGCTGTGCATATGGAATTAATAGATCAGGGTTGATTACAGCTCTGGTGCTGATGCGTGAGGGCTTAAGTGCACAAGATGCTATCGACGCCATTCGCCATAAGAGATATTCAGGGTGTCTAGAAAACCGTCACTTTGTTGACTATCTCATGCGTGATGAGTAATTACTTCTTCTCTACATCCTTCAAAATTCGATGAATCTCAGCAGCCATCGACTTAAGTTCGGCTAACTCCTGATTGGCAACATTTCTGGCTTCTTTCGCCAACTCAAATTCACCAAGGGAAGCAGCGTGAGTCTCATTAATCTTCTGAGCAACACTTTCGGCCGATGATTGCTGTCCCACCATAATAATGGAGAGAAGAACTAATTGGAGAAAGGTTTGAGCAACCCAGGCAACAATGACGAGAGAGTCCCCTGTGCGAATGGCTGCGGGAAGAGAGATCAAGGCAATCGCTGCAAAGATATAAGCACACCACATCGTCGATACCCCAGCAGTGATCTTCTCTGCGATGCGACGATTGAACTCTTTGATGCTCTTCATATCGTTAATCTACCCCTTTTGGGCAAAGCTCAATACCTTTTCAGCAAAGTTCTTGGGAAGTGTGGGGCTATGAGATCCATCTTGAATCTTCCATAAAGTTGCTTTAATCGGACCCAAAGCTTTCACTCGCCTGACAGTCTCTTCAGCGCTTGTGTATGCATGATCATTGAGTATCCCGCCACTGAACTTAATTACATCATCTGCGGTTCCGTGAATTTGCATCAGTGAGAAAGGCTTTGATGGAGAACATGAGAAATCTTCATCAAGTGCCCCCGCCAGAGAGATAACTGCGGCTGCTTGCCCAGTGGTGCAGGCGAATTTCAAAGCCATAAATGCGCCATTGGAGTGGCCAATTAAATAAATCTTGCTGCGATCGACTTTAACCTTCTGATCAATCTCATCGATCAGCGATTGCAGGTATGCAACATCATCTACTGTGCTTGTTGGACCTTGGCAGCAGGATTTTGCTGCATTCCAAGTGCGTCTGCCTTTGTCGTTGATAGTTCCATTAGGGGCGATGTAGATCATCCCCTTGGCAGCTGCCACAGGTGCAAGCTTCATATATCTCTCTTGATGCCCCCCATTGGTGGAGGCGCTGTGGAGCATAATAAGAAGCGGTGCAGGCTTATTAGTTGCCTCTGGAACTCTGACAACAACTGGGCGATTCCCGCCGACAGAGAAATTCTTCGCTGCATGGGCATCTATGGGAAGAAAGAGCAAGGCCACAAGGCTGACGAATACCTTGTGGCGCATGCTCCTAAATCTACCTGCTTATTTAATGCCAGTCACGGTGAAGCTATAGGTCATTGCTGCCGCGTTGCGACTTTCATTGCCTGGATTGCTCCATGTGGTCGTACAAGTACCGTTGGCAAGGCCCTTGATATTGGCTTGAGCGTAGGTTCCTGTGCCAATCACAGTTGGAACCACACCTACCACCTGGCAAACTGCTGGAGTTGAAGTAGTGACTGAGACATTTGCAGGAAGACTTCCGCCGATGCCCACATTATTCACGCCCCAGTAGTAGGCATAGGAAGCGATGAGCCCAAATGGTCCAACACCAGTTCGAGTCGATGTTGGGTTATACATTCGGATCGCCATTGCGGCCTTATTCCAATAGAAGGTGCGAGTGACTGCGGGAGCTGCTGCCCAGACAGTATCCACGCCAGGCTGTGAAGCCTGGATAGAGCAAGGGATATTTACTCCAGTTACTCCAGCAACAGCTGAAACGCTCCACACACCATTAGATCCTTGAGTGACCGTACAGTTCTGAGGAGTTGTTGAAACAAGCTTGACTGGCAACTTAGAAGAGGCAGAGACATTTGTTACTGGGTATGAGAATCCGAGCTCACGGTTTGGAGGAGTGGTAAAGCTAATGTATTGAGCTGCATTAGCTCCTGGCTGTGGAGTAAGTACTCCTGTGATGCCAACATTGATCAATGCTGTGCTCTGCAACCAGTAGCTGTTGCCAGCAAAGCTCACCTGCAAAGAACATGTTCCATTCCAGATTGCTTTAACCAGAGCACTGGTGTGAGCAGTTGATGTACCTTGGTAGGTCACATCGCTAACAGTACATACCGTTGGGGTCTTACTAACAACGGTAAGTGGGGTTGTTCCAGCAAGTGCCTCGTTCAGAAGTGGCTGGCTTGTGCTCACTACCTTTAGGCTGACTGTTGATCCTGCAACGGTTGGAGATGCACTCCATGTTGCTCGAGTAGTTGTCGCCTCTTTCACGAGTGCGATATTGCGGGTAAATGAAGAGGATGGAAGATATGTTGAATCTCCAGCCTGAGTTGCTGCAATCGTGCAAGTGACCGTGATTGCAGCTGGAAGAGTCGATGTGAGAGTTAGGACTGTTTGTGAGTCAACCACTGCAACACCGCAATAGTTAGGTGTGAGTGATCTAAAGTCCACAGGTAGCCCTGATGAAGCAGTCGCTGTTAAGCGAGTGCTTGGACCTCCATAGAATCGTGAAGATGGAAGCGTGAATGAGATTGTCTGGGCGATTCGGGTGAACTTGAAGGAGCGAACCACTGGAGTTGCTGCTGCCCAGCTTGTATCGCCACTCTGTGTTGCCTGAATCGAACAGGTATTGAGATCTCCTTGGAGTCCTGCTGCAGGTTGTGCGACAGAAGCTCCATTAGAGCCAACCACGACAGTACACACTGCTGGAGTTGTTGATGTGAAGAACACAGGTAGCTTCGATGTTGAAACAGCGCTCAATGGAGCTGGTCCTGTGAAGTCGCGGTTCATTGGAGTGCTAAAGACAATCATCTGAGCTGCGTTAGCTCCATCAGATGGAGTTGTCATGCCAGAGACTGCGACAGAAACTGTTGTAGTTAGTGGGAGCCAGTAGCTATTTCCCGCGTATTGGACAGAGAGTGAACATACGCCATTCCAGAGTGAGCTCACTACGAGCTTGCCTTGGACTGTCTGTGTTTCAAATGTACTGACAGCGCCCACCTTACATACCTTTGGAGTAAGGGATGTCACCACAAGTGCCTTAGAACCGAAGAGGTTCTCTCCTAGAAGTGGCTGTGATGCACTTGATACTGCAAGAGAGAGAGTCGCTCCTTGTGCTGTGACAGGACCAGACCATGTTGATGTGATTCGTGTGTACTCCTTCATAAAGAGCATCTGCTTCACAACTGTTGAAGCTGGTGCATATGTGCCATCGCCAGCCTGGCTTGCCATCAATCCACATGCAGCTGTTGTGCCTGCAGTGATCGAATCGACATAACCGACTGTTGTTACTGAATCCACTGTTGTCACAGAGCAGATCGTCGGTGTGTTGGTTCTGATAGTGACAGGAAGACCTGATGTTGAGGTAGCGCTAATGACTGTGCGAGGACCGCCATAGAAGCGTGATGTTGGTGATGTCAGAGTGATTGTCTGTGCGACACGAGTCCATGTAAATGATCGTGTCACAGAGACTGCAGCTGCCCATCGATCATCGCCAGCTTGAGAAGCGCGAATCTGACAGGTGTTTGCATCTCCAGTTAGATTCGATGCGGATTGAGCAACAACGCTTCCATCTGAGTTGACCACAACAGAACATGTTGCAGGTGTCAATGATGTGAAGGTCACTGGCAACTTAGAGGTAGCTGTTGCAACTAGAGGATTTGATGTGCCAAATGCACGGTTGGAAGGAGTATTAAAGGAAATTGACTGGAAAGCATTTGCGCCCACTGCAGGGGTAGTCATTCCTGAGACAGTTCCTGAAATGGTTGAGTTAGTGCTGAGCCAGTAGCTTGCTCCAGCAAATGTCGCACGGATCTGGCAAGTGCCATTCCACATTGACTTGATGATGGCGCGTGTGTGTGAAGTTGATGTTCCCTCATAGGAGACAGTTCCCACCTGGCAAACATTTGGTGTCAATGAAGTCACTGTTAGCGGAGTAGTTCCTGCAAGTGATTCAGCAAGTGATGGTTGTGAAGAGCTCTTCACAACGAAATCAAGTGGTGTCTCATTGACCACTGTTGATGGTGCCCATGTACCAGTGATTGTTGTTGCTTCCTTATTCCACACAATTGTTCGAGTCACTGTTGGGGCTGGCTGGATTGTGTAGCTACCACCTTGTGAAGCACTAACTGAACAGGTGCTTGAGTTAGCAGAAGAAATTGGGCTCACATAGGAAAGCGTTGATCCTGCATCACTTGTATTGATCTGACACACAGCTGGTGTGAGAGATGTGAATGTGATGGGAAGTCCCGCTGAAGAAGTTGCAACAAGTGGAGTTGCTGCCCCTCCATAGAAGCGAGATGTTGGAAGGGTAAATGAGATGGTCTGCGGATCACGAGGAGGAAATAGAGTCTCCATTGTCATGATCGGACCAAAGAGCTTATTACCTTGTGATGCAAGTGGACCTGTGTAGGCATAGATCATCACACGGTAGTAGTAGCGAGTAGCTGGGCTTAAACCTGTGACTGCAACAGAAGAGATATTGTTGAGTGCATTAGTAAAGGCAAATGGTGTGCCCTGAACTGAAACAGTTTGTGTATCCAAGTTTGGCGTAGTGCCATAGATGAAGTAGACACGAATATTGCTTGCACCTGCATTGAGGGAAGTATTAAATGTCATACCTGTTGCAGTCACATTTGATGCTGTAGTTGTGCGAATAATCGGCATAATCGGATTAACCGCGTTGGTCAACGGTGTTGGCTTTGTGATGCCAGCAGCGTTAGATGCTTCAAATCGATAGTAGAAGCGATAGCCAGGTGTCAGGCCTGTCATATCAGCTGAGACTGTAACTGTATCCATTCCTGTGTACTGCTGAGAGAGTGTGATCACACGCTGCCCCACAGTAAGGGATGCCTCAGGACCAAATACAAAACGAACAGTTGTGGTCTGTCCCATTGGATTAACCTGACCTGTCACTGTTGTGGCAGGTGAATCAAGTCCATTTGTTGGACGGATTGTTGTGACAGATGGAGCAATGCCCACAATCGCAGGGGTTGTAAAGGAAATAACATTTGATTGAACAGATGCTGCACTATTTCCCGCTACAACCTTGTAGTAGTAAGTGGTCGCACCATTGAGGAATGAGATATCAAGTCCCACATTGACAGGGCTACCACCGCTTACAACTGCAGTCGATGCTGCAACGCTCTGAGTGTTGGTGAGGAAGTCAGGATCGGTTCCATAGACGAAAGTCACATTGGTGGTGCCGTTATTTGGATTAACTGTTCCAGTCAATCGGGCGCTATAGCCAGTGACAGCTGTTGGATTTGTGGCCACTGGAAGAGGTGGCGTTACAGGGGGTGCCAAAGTCTTAAAGCTTCCCACAGGAGTAGTAAATGGACCACTCTCATTCGAAGCATTTGCACGGAAGTAATAAGTGCTTGAGGCAGTCAGAGATTCAACTGTGACAGGAAGTGAGATCACATCTCCGCCATTGAGCGGTGTTGGTGTGAGATTGATGGTAGTCACACCTGTTGCAAAACTCTGGTCCTTTGAGACCTGGAAGCTCGCTGTTGTTGGAGCATTACCAGGATTGATCTCAACTGTTGCGGTCACAGATTGTTGGGTGATATCGGAGAGATTTTGAATAAGAATTGCTGGAGGAATAATCGCAGGTCCACCATCTGTAGGTGAGACATAGAGCAACTTGTTGACAGTTCCATCAGGAAGGCCAGTGACTGCGTTCAGGGTTGCTTGACCTGTAATTGCCTCTGTAACTTGAGCCACAGATGCTCCAGGGTTAAGGCCAAGAAATACTGCGGCAGCGCCCGTTACATGGGGAGTTGCCATCGATGTTCCGCTAATAGTGCGCTCTGCGGATGCTGCTCCAATCCATCCACCAGTAATTCCTGATCCTGGCGCGTGAATATCCACACAGCTTCCCCAGTTGGAGTAATACGCCTTTGCATCATTAATTCCAGTAGCACCTACTGTGATTGCAGTCGGTGCACTTGCTGGTGATGATTGACATGCGTTGATATTGTCATTTCCTGCTGCTGCAACAACAGTAATACCTGCGTTAGTTAACTTGACCACTGCATCTGTGATAATTGATGAAGCTGATCCACCAATACTTAAGTTAAGAACGGCAGCAGTCTTTGGATTGGTGTTCAGTGGTGACAAGATCCAATCAAGGCCTGCAATGACAGTTGCATATGTTCCTGAACCAGCACAACTTAAAATACGAACTGGAACAACTGTTGCATTCTTTGCAATTCCATACTTAGTTCCAGCAGCCGTTGTTGCCACATGTGTTCCATGGCCATTGCAGTCAACAGTTCCATAACCATCTGCAATTCCGCTATAGCCAACAGATGAAATTCGACCTGCGAGATCATCGTGTGGATAGATACCAGTATCTCCGATGTAAATCGTTGCACCAGTACCTGCGCTGCGATAACCATAAGTGCCCTGGTAACCAGTTGCAGTAGAAACTACTTCACGCTGATCGATGCGGTCGATACCCCATGATGGAGTTGGAGTCTGATTCTGCTGAATTGCATTGAGAACAACAGGCATGTCCTTCTCAACTGTCAAAACATTTGGAATCTTCTTCAAGAATGGAATCAACATATCTGGGAGCTTGATAACAAAACCATTAAATGCATACTGATAGCGAGCATTGATCGTTCCACCTGCGCTCTTGATTGCAGACTCCACCGCTGCCTGTGTGGCAGGTGTGATCTTCACAAGATAGTTAGAGCTCGGACCGAGAAGGGCCGCCTCTGCTTGGGCGCTCGATGTTGTTATTGCCGCGAGCGCAATAAAGGCTGTGGCAATCGAACGGAACGACTTGCGCTTGATCTGATGCATCATTTACTCCTGTAATAAATAGGGCTTGCCAAGTAGTTAACCGTGCTCCACTGACAAATTTATGCAGTGGATATTCTCTCCTGCTTGACTGGTCAGCTACCAGCAAGTGAGGCCTTTGCAGCCTCAAAATTCACGCTCCAGCCCCCCATAGCCCGCGGGCTGCTCAGGAGTTCGCCTGAGAAGGCGTAGGTGTAGAAGATTTGTGATGCTCGTTTATCTGGAAATTGATTGACAAGGCTTAGCCATCTAGCCGCTGCAAATTGGACTGAGTAAGAACTGCCAGTCTCATAGCTATAGGTGGGAGTGGCAGTCTCCTCCATCGGATATCCCTGTTCGAAGATATCGATTTGATTAGGTGCGAAGTTGCTATAGGAGGCGATCTGCCCCTTCTTATCAAGTGCTCCTACTGCAACTGCTTCAGGAATGCACGATGGCCAATTGATAGCTGAGTTGCGACCTTCATTGCCTGCAGGAAAGAAGGAGTAAATACCTTTGATGCGAAGTGAACGAACCTCTTTATCCACTCCTGGAATGGACAGACAATTGCGAGCGCCCACTCCCCCTCTGCTACTTCCTTGTGACATTGCAACTGCGCCAATATTGAACTTAATGGCATTCTTGGAGACCCAAGCGAGCGCCTTTGTGACAATACCTTCAGAAGTAGAGAGTCGATTTCCTGAAGATGATTGAGCAACGATTCGGATAAGAATTAATTGAATATCTGGATATGCAGCGATAGCAGCTCGAGCCATCTTGCTTCCATGGCTAAAACCACTAGCTGCCAATTGAGTGGGGGTCAGAAGGGCGGCAGTTCGCGTCTCTTGAAAGTTTGATCCATTGGGGCAGGCATACCAATCGAGGATGCAGACCTCATGGATGGTGTGTGAGGCGATTATCGGGTCGGCTGCATTAAAGCCTGTATCGATAATGACCATAGTCTTGGGTGTGGCTGAGTGAGCCTGGGGCATGAGTGCACAGACCAGGGCGAGAGCTATCAAAATACGCAACTTCATATCTCTAATATCCGTCAATGCACTGACAAATTTATGCGCTGTGGGATATTTGAGCCATGGAAAAAATTGAGACTGTCGTTGAAAGACTTATCTTCGCTGGGCGCTGGTTCCTAGCACCCCTCTATCTCGGTCTTCTTCTGACCCTAGTCCCTATCCTCTACCGCTTCTTCCACTCCTTTATCCACATGATGACCCATATCACCACATCATCATCTGGTGAGCTGACTCTAGAAATTCTCGAGCTCCTCGACACCGTGCTTCTTGGAAACCTCATCATCATTATTCTCTTTGCAGGATATGAGAACTTTGTCTCCAAGATTAAGGTCGCAGATGGCGCCGAAGATCGCCCTCACTGGATGGGCCATGTTGATTACAGCGGCTTGAAGATTAAGTTGATTGGCTCACTCGTTGCCATCTCTGTTATTGAGCTTCTCAAAGACTTTATGCAAGAAGGCCCTTTCGATGCCAAGCGTGAAGGATGGCGCATTGGCATCCATATGACCTTCGTAATCTCTGGGGTGCTCTTTGCTCTCATGGACACCATGGCAGATCGCCATAAGTCTGAGCGTTAAGAACTCCTACTTCAGAAGTCCAAACTCACCAGCTGCCTGCACCAACTCTTCCTTTGCGTTGGGGTGAGCCGCGTTATTGATGAGATTGAGAGCCTGCTCTGATTGAGTGTGGCCAAAACAAGCTGCTGCTCCCTGCTCAGTCACCACAAAGGAGTGTTGGAAGCTGGTGATGTTCTCGCGCAAGCGTGGAACGATTGATGAGACCTGTGCTTTGGGATGCCAGGATGGAAGAGCCATAAAGGAGCGACCTCCGCGTGAGTGGAGTGAGCCCACAATAAAGTCGGTGGAGCCACCAAAGCCGCTATAGATCTCACCTCTAACATGTGAAGCATTTGCTTGGTCGTAGAGATCGATCTGCAGGGCTGCATTGATGGATGTCATCCTTGCTTGTCGAGCAATCAAGCTTGGATTATTTGTCTTCTCAGTCCTCAACATTTGAACGCGACGATTGAGATGGAGCCATTCATAGAGCTCACTACTTCCAAAGATAAAGGAGGCTGTAATCAAAATGTCGGGATCTAATACACCTAACTTGTGAAGGTTAAAGACGCCATCTGAGAACATCTCAGTCCATATGCGAAGGCCTTTTCTGCTCTTGAGTGAGTTCAATACAGAATCTGGAATTGCACCAATACCCAATTGGAGAGTCGAATTATCTTCAATGAGAGATGCGATGCGATCGCCGATTGCTAGAGACTCTGGAGAGAATTGTGTCTCGGGCTTTACCAAGAGAGGCTCATCTACTTCAACGAGATAATCAATCTCTGATTCATATATTTGTGCATCGCCATAGGTGTATGGCATCTGCTTATTTGCTTGAGCAATGACTACTCCTCCGTGTGCATGGGCAGATTCAATAGCTGCAGGGAGGATATTGACTTCGGTTCCTAGTGAGACTGTGTCATGTCGCTGTGTTGAGGTGTGAAGAAATACTGCATCAGGGCGTGCATAATCACGAATCACAACAGGCAGAAGGCTCAAACGAGATGGAATGTAATTCAGTCGTGGATGACGACGCATTCCATGCCCGACAAATGCGCTCTCATATGTAATACCTTCACGATCAGGAATGCCCGGTTGAGCATTGAGCATATGGAGTCGAAATTCTGGAAGCACTTGATCTGCAACAGAGAGAAGAGTGTTGGGAGTGGCGAAGTTGCCTGAGGCGATAATGCGTGGATTGCTCGGAAGATTTGCCAATACTGACTTCAATTGCTCTGCAGTAATAATGCGCATGGCTCTAACTTAGCGGGCAAAGAGAAGTGCCACCTCCCAGAAGTTGAGAGATGGCACTTACCTATGTGTAGCCCCGAAGGGATTCGAACCCTCGTAGCTGGCTTGAGAAGCCAGAGTCCTAGGCCGCTAGACGACGGGGCCCTAGATTTATATTCAGTTATATCTTCTTTACTGCTGTACTGCGCTGGGGTACCAGGACTCGAACCTAGACTTACTGAACCAGAATCAGCAGGGCTGCCAATTACCCCATACCCCAAGATTTTCCACACACCTTTTCAGATGCGCTTCCTATCGTGCGAGGGGAAAGTTTACCCGACAAAAAAGGGTCTTTCTGCCACAGCTTTTAGAGGTCTAGTGCTGCGGAAATACGCGCAATACAAGCACTTTGGCCCAGGAGCTCCATCGACTCAAAGAGCGGTGGAGAGATGGTGCTTCCAGTGGTGGCAATACGCAGGGCGGTAAATGCCACTCGTGGCTTAAGGCCCATATCTTCAATGAGAGCAGAGCGAAGGGATGTTTCAATCGATGTGTGATCCCAAGTAGAGAGAGATTCAAGTTCCTTGATAGATCGCTTCAGCACATCTTTAGATCCGCTATCTGCAATCTTAGAGACAGCATCTGTATCTACTGAGAAATCCTTCACAAAGAGGAATTTGAGAAGTTGTGGCGTCTCATCTAACTTCACGATGCGTTCTTGAATGAGAGGTAGAGCTTTCTTCACTAGCTCAATCTGATCATCGGTTCCCGTGATTACTCCTGCACGAGTAAGGAATGGAAGTGTCCACTTGAGAAATTCATCAAGTGTGAGAGCACGAATTTTATCTCCATTGATTGCCTCAAGTTTTTTCATATCAAAGCGGGCAGGAGAAGAGTGGACTTTCTCCACTGTGAAGAGCTCTGTGAGCTCCTTCATAGAGATGTTCTCGCGATCATCTCCTGGAGACCATCCAAGGAGTGCGAGGTAGTTACAAATTGCTTCAGGAAGATAGCCCTGCTCTCGATACCAAGCGATAGATACTTCACCATTGCGCTTGGAGAGCTTGGCATTATCTTGGCCCATCACAAATGGAAGGTGGGCAAAGGTCGGATAATCCTCTAGAGCAACTCCCATTGCTTGATAGACGCGAATCTGACGAGGAGTAGATGAGAGAAGATCTTCTCCACGCAAGACATGGGTGACTTCCATCAAAACATCATCTACTGCAACAGCAAGTGTGTAGAGGGGTGATCCGTCTGCTCGCACCAAGACGAAATCTGGTACGAATTTATGGTCAAATGTAACTTCCCCACGAATAGCATCGGTAAATGTTGTGGTGCCATCTGGCATACGCATGCGGACTACAGCTTCACGACCTTGCGCCTTATATGCAGCAATTTGCTCTTCGGTGAGATCGCGGCAATGACCGTTATATCCAGGTGCCACATTGGCAGCACGCTGCGCCTCTCGAACAGCCTCTAACTCTTCAGGTGAGCAGTAGCAGTGGTAAGCATCTTTTTGATCGAGAAACTTCTGAGCCCATGTTGCATAGATATCAAGGCGTTGAGATTGTAGGTATGGTCCATTAGGACCACCTACCTCTGGTCCCTCATCCCAATCTAGACCAAGCCACTTGAGTGTGTCGATTGCAGCCTGAATATATTCAGGTGTGACGCGAGTGGTGTCGGTATCTTCAATACGGAAGAGGAATGTGCCACCTGTGTGGCGAGCAAATGCCCAATCAAAGAGTGCGGTGCGGATATTTCCCACATGGAGATCGCCTGTTGGAGATGGTGCAAAGCGAACTTTGACCTTCTTACCTGTGTTCACATTGTTACTCATGGACGAGCACTCACCTTATTTGTTAGCTGGCCGAGACCTTCGATTGAAATTGCCACTGTTGCCTTCTCGGCCATGGGGCCGATTCCAGCAGGAGTGCCTGTGATGATCACATCTCCAGGAAGAAGTGTCATCACACTTGAGACAAAGTTGATAATTTCTGGAACCTTAAAAATCATATCTGACAGATGTGCATCCTGCTTAATCTCACCATTGACAGTGGTGGTGATGCGCTGATTTCCAGGGATGAAGTCTGTTTCAATCCATGGTCCAAGGGGGCAGAATGTGTCAAAGCCCTTGGCACGAGTCCATTGGCCATCCTTCTTCTGCAACTCTCGTGATGTCACATCATTTGCCATGGTGTATCCAAAGATCACATCGCTTGCTCGTTCAACAGGAACTTCCTTGCAGATGCGACCAATCACGATTGCCAATTCACCTTCATAATCAATTGATGGAGCCATCTCTGGCCACACAATCGTGTCAGAAGGGCCAATCACAGAAGTATTTGGCTTGATAAAGATAATCGGTTCATCAGGCACTACTCCCCCCATCTCAGCTGCATGGTCGGCATAGTTCTTTCCGATGCAGACAATCTTGGAGCGAGGAATAACGGGGGCTAAGAGTCGGACTTGAGTGAGTGCAAGCTTTGCTGCTGTCTTTTGGATTCCCTGATAGATCGGATCTCCAGTGATGACTGAGATGGAATTGTCCTCTTCAAGGATTCCATAGAGAGGGTCGTCGCCAAGGCCAGTATCAGGCTGAGGTGTGAAACGAACAACGCGCATGCGCCTATCTTAACGCTTAAAGAGAGAGTTCTTCCCCGTCTGCATTGATATAGAAGATAGTTGCATCGCCTGAAACGCCCTTAATAGCCTCAATATTGCTTGGTTTCTCACCTACTGCAATCACACTTTCAATACCTGAAATTCCTGAAGCAAGAGCAACTGTGAGAACAGCTTCAAAGGCATCGAGTGAGAGACCAGGTGATTTCACGCTGACTGCAACATAGGTGCGACCTGTGGAATCACGCAGAGCTGCAGCAGAGGCAGCGGCGCTTCGAGCCAAGGTGTTCTTTGCAAGAATAACGAGCTTGTCGTCTTCTGGATTATTCATGATCTTCTTCAGCCTCTTCAACTCGCTCAATCATTACAGAACTAATTCTACGGCGTCTTCCCACAGGACGCTCTGAAGTTACTGACCACCCTTGGAGGGAGATGGTGCTTCCTGCAATAGGAACACGACCGAGTTGTTGAGCCATCAAGCCACCAATGGTGTCGATGCCCTCATAATCTTCTTCATCAATCTTGATCTTTAGCTCATCTGCAAGATCTTCGATATGAAGGCTGGCTTTTGCTCGTGCTTTATTTTCAGAGAGCCATGTGAAGCTCTCAATTCCATCGTCGTATTCATCTGCAATTTCACCAACGATTTCTTCGATAATGTCCTCAATGGTGATGATTCCTGCAGTTCCCCCGTATTCATCAACCACGATTGCAAGGTGGATTTGATCTCGCTGCATCTCTTTGAGAAGTTCAGCTGCTTCCTTGTTTTCTGGGACAAAGACGGGTGGTCGAAGGTGTTGCTCCACCTTCTCAGTGGTCTCAGCTTCATGGTGATCTAGAGCTCTCTTTGCGAGATCCTTCACATATGCAATTCCAATGATGTTATCAACGCCATCTCCTGCCACTGGGATACGCGAATATCCAGAGCGCAAGGCAAGAGAGAGGCCCTGGCGCAGACTCTTATCTCGCTCAATCCAGACCATCTCTGTGCGAGGAACCATCAACTCTCGAACAAGAGTATCCCCCAAATCAAACACATTGTGGATCATCTCGTGTTCATCGGATTCAACCAGTCCACGATTATGGGCGTGATCCATTAAATCTCTGAGTTCGTTCTCATCAGTGAAGAGTCCCCACTCAAAACCCTTATCTGGTGTGATGAAGTTTCCGAGTTTGATAACACCCTTAGCTATGGGCGTGTAGATAAAAACTAGAACAGCGCTAATTGCCTTGCGGAGTTGATTCACTTAAGCCTTTTCCCATTTCATTACAATTCGTTCCTGGAGTTCAAACATAACCTTCTCTTCATCACGGTCTGCATGGTCATATCCCAAGATATGAAGGAGTCCATGTGCTGCAAGGATATAGATCTCGTGCTCGATGCTATGGCCAGCGCTCTTTGCTTGTCCTGCGGCAACGATTGGGTCAATCACAATATCGCCTAGTGTTACTGCATCGTTCTTACCTTCTGGCATATCCATGGGAAAGGAGAGAACATCGGTTGTTCCTGGCTCATCCATCCACTTGATGTGAAGCTCTTCCATCTCTTTATTATCGACAAAAGTCACAGAGAGCTCACACTCTGGATGAAGGTCCATGTAATCAAGGGCGAAGGTGAGCAGGGATTCAATCTCCTGCTCAGGAGCTGTGACTCCAGAGCGGTTGGTAACTTCTATTGTCATGGCTGCTTGTGAAGTGTGATGGGTTGTGTGCGCTTGACCTCATAAGAGTCATAGGCCTTCACAATATCTCCGATGAGACGGTGGCGAACAACATCTTCTGCGGTGAGATCCATAAATGCGATGTCATCAACACCAGTCAAAATCTCTCTGATAATTCCAAGTCCACTCTTTTGACCGTTAGGAAGGTCGTTCTGAGTGATATCACCTGTGATTACCATCTTTGATCCAAAACCTAAACGAGTGAGAAACATCTTCATCTGTTCTGGAGTGGTGTTCTGCGCTTCATCAAGGACGATAAATGCATCATTGAGCGTGCGACCACGCATAAAGGCAAGTGGTGCAACTTCAATAATTCCTGATTGGATTAATCGAGGAATGCTGTCCCCATCAATCATGTCGTGAAGAGCGTCAAAGAGTGGACGAAGATACGGATCGATCTTCTCGCTCAAAGTTCCTGGCAAGAATCCAAGCTTTTCTCCTGCCTCAACTGCAGGACGAGACAAGATAATGCGATTGACTTTCTTTGCCTGCAAAGCAGCAACTGCTTTTGCCATCGCAAGATATGTCTTACCTGTTCCAGCAGGACCAATTCCAAAAGTGATGGTGTTCTCTTCAATTGCATCAACATAGAGCTTTTGATTGGCAGTCTTGGGACGAATTGTGCGACCGCGATTGCTCACAATATTGAGTGAGAGAACTTCTCCAGGGCTCTGAGGAGGTTCTGACTCAAGCATCTGAATACTGCGCAAAACAGCATCAGTGTTGAGAACTTGTCCAGATCTAATCACTACAAGCATCTCAGTAAAGAGTTTCTCAAGTGCGATGCACTCAATATGAGGACCGCGAAGAGTGATTTCGTTTCCACGAACTGTGATATTGACTGAAGGAAAAGCTGCCTCAATTGCGAGAATATTTGCATCGCCCGCGCCAAGGAGCGAGACCATCGGAATGGCTGGTGGCACGGTTATCAAAAGGCGCTCCATATAGATAGAAAATGTATATGGTCGAAGGGCTTTTCACCACACAGAAAGGGCTGTGTTGACCGATGCAAGTGCGGCCAATCCAGCGTGGGCTGAGCGCAAAATCGGCCTACCCATCAAAACTACCTTCGCTCCAGCCTCCGAAAAGGCAGAAACTTCCTCATCTGTGAGTCCACCTTCTGGCCCAATAATGATCGCAACCGACTTGGCTCCAGGTTGAACCACTTGAGAGATTGATTGTGTGGCACTCTCGTGGAATACAAGGGCGAGATCTACCTTTGCGATTTCATCAATGATGTTCTCTGTTGTGGCAACGCCAACGACGGAAGGAATTCGAAAGCGGCGAGATTGCTTGGAAGCTTCACGAGCGGTGAGCTGAAGTTTTTCAATCTTATCTTCAGAGCGACCAATTGATCTGGATGCTCTCCACATCACGATTCGATCTGCTCCGCCTTCTGTCGAAAGTTCAATTGATTCTTTAATGCGATCGCCCTTAGGAATGGCTTGAATAACTGTGAAGGATGTTGTTAAAGGTTCTTCAAAACCGCTTTCCAAAACCTTAACCTGCATAGATTTCTTATTGACGCTCTCGACAACAACGCGAGACCAAGCACCTTTTCCATCACCCAGATTGAAGATTTCACCTGCAGCAATGCGCAGCACCTTAATTGCGTGGAAAGCATCTTCATTTGCAAAGTCAAATGACGAACCCACTTGAGTCGGAAGGTTGTCAACGAAGAAGAGTGTGAGCATTAGCGGTGGAACGCATCTCTAAATTTAGCGAAGAGACCTTCTTCATGGCCCTTTATCGTAACTTGTCCGTCTTTCTCGCCGCGAGCTTTTGAGAATTCCTTCAGCAACTTCTCTTGCTCTTTATTGAGCTTATGTGGAGTTTCAATATCAACATGGACAATGAGATCGCCACGATGGTTAGTGCGAAGGCGAGTCATGCCCTTGCCCTTGACTGCAATAGTGGATCCGCTCTGGGTTCCTGCCTTAATAGAGAGTTGATGTGGACCATCGAGTGTTTCAATCTCAACAGTTGTTCCAAGAGCTGCTGCAGTAAATGGAATAGAGATTGCGATGTGGAGGTTTTCGCCATCTCGAAGGAGGAATTCATGTTCCTTCTCCACAATCTCCACATAGAGATCTCCTGCTGGACCGCCTCCTGCGCCTACTTCACCGCGGCCTGACATTTGGATGCGATTGCCTGTCTCAACACCTGCGGGAACTTTTATGTTGATGCTTTGGCGAGCTCGAACTCTTCCATCGCCAGCACACTCACGACATGGATCTGTAATAACAGTTCCATAGCCAGAACAGTTATTGCATGGACGAGAGGTCATTACCTGTCCTAGGAAAGACTTCTGCACATATTGCATCTCACCGCGACCTTTACAGACCTGACAGATCTCAGGTGCGGTGTTGTGTGCTGTTCCCTGACCTTGGCAATGATCACAGACCACGGCGCTTTCAAGAGTGATATCTCGCTCTGTTCCAAAACATGCTTCATGAAGATCTACCTCAATGCGAATGAGTGCATCTTGCCCCTGACGCATGCGAGGGCGTGGTCCACGATTTCCTCCGCCACCAAAGAATGCATCCATAATGTCGCTAAATCCGCCGCCGCCAAATCCGCCGCCAAAATCATTGAATCCACTACGGCCACCCATGTCATATTGCTGACGCTTCTGTGGATCACTCAATGCGTCATAAGCTGCGGTGACTTCTTTAAACTTATTTTGAACTTCAGGATCTGGATTGACATCAGGGTGAAGTTCTCGAGCAATCTTGCGATATGCCTTCTTAATCTCATCTTGAGATGCGCTTCTATCAACCCCGAGAAGCTCGTAATAATCAGCCATTTACTGTGCACTCTCCGTGATGTATCGACCCACATAGCGGGCAACTGCAGATACTGCAGATATGGAACCAGCGTAATCCATGCGAGTAGGTCCCAAGACACCCAATGAACCCAGTGGACCGTTATCTAGGCCATATCCCACAGTGACAATTGAAGTGCTCTGCAAATTCGCATCCTGTTGCTCATGGCCAATCCGCACCTGGACTGATTCCGGAGCATCGCCTAGAAGTCGAAGGAGAACTACCTGCTCCTCCAGAGCTTCCAGCACTGGGTGGATTTTCATTGAGAAATCTTCCTTAAAGCGTGCCAAATTCGCAGTTCCCGCAAGAACCACTTTCTCTTCAGGTCGCTCTACTGCCATCTCAATGACAGATGAAATTACAAGTGCCACATCTTTGCGCTCTGATGCTGTGTAGCTATCCATAATGTTCGCAATGCGATCTGCAACATCAGGAAGACGCTGTCCCATCATCGCATTGTTGAGTTGAGTTCGAAGGCTTGCAATAAAGGCTTCTGGTGCATCTGCATTGAGTTCAATAATGCGCTGTTCTACTCGTCCAGCATCGGTAATGAGAATCATCATGATGCGAGAAGGGTTAAGTGATACCAACTCCACATGGCGCACACGCGACTTAATCATGGTGGGATATTGAACAACTGCGACCTGCTTAGTCACATCCGCAAGAAGTCTGACTGTTCGCATCACGATGTCATCGAGATCGAGAGCTCCCTCAAGAAAAGTTTCGATTGCGCGGCGCTCCGCAGAAGAAAGTGGCTTAACTGTTGCGAGCTTATCCACGAAAACTCTATATCCAAGATCGGTAGGAATGCGTCCTGCACTTGTGTGAGGTTGAGTGATTAAACCTTCATCTTCAAGAATTGCCATCTCGTTACGAATGGTCGCTGGCGAGATTCCTAAGACGCTCTTATCTGCAATGGCTTTGGAGCCCACAGGCTCTTGTGTGGCGACATACTCATCGACTATAGCTCTCAAGATTTCGAGTCTGCGGTCGGTAGCCATAATGGTGGAGTTTACCTTCACTGGCTTAGGCAAGCATCTCCTGAGTGAGGCGGTCTGCAATCAGGCGTCCCTGTGGTGTGAGTGCGATGGAATCAGATCGATCAATCACATGACCGCTCTTGATGTACTCCATCGTCCGCTCATACTGGGCAACGGAGAGCGCAGATTTACGAACACCCTCTGGCATTCGAATGGCGAGCATGATGTATTCAGATTTCTTCTGATCATCTGTGAGAATTTCAGAGTCTTTAATCGGTGAAATACCTTCAAAGACCTTTTCCTTATAGGCGTTGGGATGTTTCACATTCCAGAAACGCTTCTGATCTATGTGGGAGTGAGCTCCAGGGCCAAGACCCCACCAGTTCTTCGATTTCCAATATGCGATGTTGTGGCGACATTGATGGTCGGGCTTTGACCAATTGGAGAGCTCATACCATTTCAAACCTTTTTGCAGGCATTGCTGATCTACGAGTAAATACATATCTGCCATCAAATCATCATCTGGCATGGTGAGTTCACCGCGCTTAATTTGAGCGGCAAGCTTTGTTCCCTCTTCGACGATGAGTGCGTAGGCACTAATGTGATCAATATCGAGCGAGAGCGCTCCCTTTACAGTTGATGCCCAATCCGAGAGAGATTCACCTGGCGCTCCATAGATGAGATCTACGCTGATTGAACCAAACCCTGCAGCGCGTGCCATATCGACAGCCTTGCGAACATTCTCAGGGTTGTGGGTTCTATCTAACACTTTTAATACATGCTCTTGGTTAGATTGCATACCAAATGAGATGCGATTAAATCCTGCGGCAATATATCCGTTGAGCTTTTCTTGGGTAACTGAATCTGGGTTGGCTTCCAAGGTTATCTCACAATCATCTGTGAGTCCGTTGCGATTTCTAATCGCAGTAATCACTCGGCCGAGATCGTGAGGCGGGATAAGCGATGGCGTTCCGCCGCCAAAAAAGATTGTCGGAACTACTTCTGTTGGAGCAGCCTCAAGTTCTAGAAGGACTGCATCGATGTAGTCACGGGAGACGATTTCTAGAGTGGCACCGTCTTGAAGTTCAGATGGTGTGTAGGTGTTGAAGTCACAATATCCGCAGCGTCGTACACAGTATGGAATGTGCACATAGAACGAGAGCATGTTAGTTCTCTAGTTTGCGAGCTGCTTTAATCTTTTCAATATCGGCATCGGTAGCAAGAGCTGCAACGAAAGCTTCCTGTGGAACTTCAACGCGTCCCACCATCTTCATGCGCTTCTTACCTTCCTTCTGCTTCTCAAGAAGCTTGCGCTTACGAGAGATATCTCCACCGTAACACTTAGCAAGAACATCCTTACGGATAGCTCTGATCGATTCACGAGCAATAATGCGAGATCCAATAGCTGCCTGGATAGGAACTTCGAATTGCTGACGAGGAATGAGTTCACGGAGCTTGCCAGTCATCATTACGCCATAGGAGTAAGCCTTGTCGCGGTGAACGACTGCGCTAAATGCATCGACTGCTTCACCTTGAAGCAAGATATCGACCTTTACAAGGTTACCCTCTTTATCGCCAATCTCTTCATAATCTAAGGATGCATATCCGCGTGTGCGAGATTTGAGCTGGTCGAAGAAGTCAAAGACAATCTCTGCAAGTGGAAGTGTGTAACGAATCTCCACACGATCTTCTGAGATGTAATCCATTCCAAGCATCTCGCCACGGCGATCTTGGCAGAGCTCCATAATGGTTCCGATAAATTCAGATGGAGCTAGAACTGTAGCTTTCACAATCGGCTCTTCCACCTTATTGACCTTGCCGTCAGGAAACTCTGAAGGGTTTGTCACTGTGACAACTTTTCCATCTTCCATAGTGACTTGATAGACCACATTGGGAGCTGTTGAAATCAGATTAAGTTTTGCTTCTCGCTCAAGGCGCTCACGCACAATCTCCATATGAAGAAGTCCTAAGAAGCCACAGCGGAAACCAAATCCCAGCGCTGCAGAGCTCTCTGGTTCATAGACAAGTGCTGCATCGTTGAGCTGTAGCTTTTCAAGTGCATCACGAAGAACTGGAAAATCTGCGCCATCGAGTGGAAAGAGGCCCGAGAAGACCATTGGCTTTGGATCTTTATATCCACCCAAAGCTTCTTTTGTTGGGCGCGTGAAACTTGTGACGGTATCGCCTACTCGTGACTGGCGCACATCTTTCACACCAGTGATGAGATATCCCACCTCTCCCACGCCAAGACCCTTTGAAGGAAGTGGTTCTGGTGAGATCACTCCAATTTCAAGAGCTTCATGTTTAACTCCTGTTGAGAACATCTGAATCTGCTCTCGAGGTGAAAGATGCCCATCTACAACGCGAACATAGGTGACTACGCCTCGATAAGCATCATAAACAGAGTCGAAGATGAGGGCGCGAGCAGGTGCATCAGCGTCTCCCACTGGAGCTGGAATAAGAGCAACAATTTGATCGAGTAGTTCAGCTACTCCATCGCCCGTCTTGCCTGAGACTCTCAAGACATCTTCAACTTTACAACCAATTAACCCAGCAAGCTCTGCCGCAAATTTATCTGGCTGTGCATTAGGAAGATCAATCTTATTAAGGACAGGAATAATGGTGAGGTTGTTCTCCATCGCAAGATAGAGGTTGGCAAGTGTTTGGGCTTCAATACCTTGAGCGCAGTCAACAAGAAGAACTGCACCCTCACATGCTGCAAGAGATCGTGAAACTTCATATGTGAAGTCCACATGGCCTGGGGTGTCGATCATATTCAGGATGTATTCCTGACCATCGATGCCAGATTTCCATGGAAGGCGAACTGCCTGTGACTTAATGGTGATTCCGCGTTCGCGTTCAATATCCATACGGTCGAGATACTGAGCACGCATCAAACGGGCTTCGACGACCTCAGTAATTTGAAGCATGCGATCTGCAAGAGTTGATTTGCCGTGATCGATGTGGGCGATGATGCAGAAATTGCGAATCTGCGCCGGATTTGTTGAGGCAGGTTGCGGCGCCTTGGCAATACTAATTGCTGGCACTTACCGTGACCGCCTTACGAATTGGTGAATAGATGAGGCGTCGCGAATTAGCGAGCGCCAGCCTTTGCAGCAGCCTTAGCCATTGATGACTTCTTGTTAGCTGCAGAGTTCTTGTGGATGACTCCCTTTGATACTGCAACATCGAGAGCCTTTGATGCAGCGCGGAGTTCAGTTGTGATTGCAGCAGCGTCACCCTTAGCAGCAGCGTCGCGGAACTTGCGAACAGCTGTCTTGATAGATGAAAGGACAGACTTGTTACGAAGGCGTGCCTTCTCGTTTGTCTTGATGCGCTTGACCTGCGACTTGATATTTGCCACGCGATGCTCCGTTACTTAATTTAAAGGTAGTTATTTGGCCAATCCGGCGGATTGAACAGGCCCGTAGGTTATCAGCGTGAGCCTATGAGGCCAAAATCGAGGCTATTTGGAGCGTGCGGCAGCGATACTGGCCAGAGCCTTCTCCAGGGCAAAAATCGGGTCAGAACTGGCCCCCTTCACATCCGCATCGGCCTTAGCGATGGCCTCTGTGGCAGCTGCTATCCCTCGTGGAGTCCATCCCGCTAATTGGCGTCTGGCTTTATCGATCTGCCATGGAGCCATTCCGAGTGTTCCTGCCAACTCGAATGACTTCTGGCTGCGATTAGTGCCAGAGACTTTAGCGAGGTTGCGAAGAGATGAGGCAATCGCAGAAGTGACCATCACTGGATCTGTGCCAGTTTCAAGTGCGCTTCGAAGAGTGACAAGTGCTGTTGGAAGATTGCCATCTAGCGTTGCATCAGCAACATCAAAACCTGTTGTCTCAATCCTTCCTTGATGGAACTTATCGATGATTGCTTCATCAATCACGCCAGCTGGTGCATCGAGAGATATCTGTGAGACGGCTTGCTGCAGTTCACGAAGATCACTGCCGAGTGCCCCCACCAGAGCAGTCACGGCCGCAGGAGATGCTTTGCGCCCACTATCGAGGAAGAGATCTTTTACAAATGCTTCTTTCTCTGCCTCTTTCTTGAGAGCATCGCAGGCGATAATTTCAGGCTTTACCTTCTTTATGGCGTCAAGCAGTGCTTTGCCTTTGACTCCCCCCTTATGAATAAAAATCACAGTGGTGGTGGGATCGATGGCATCGAGATAGCGAGTTACCTCATCCTTGCAATCATCGTCGAGATCTTGGAGGTCTTTGAGCACTAACGCTCTGCGCTCAGAAAAAAGAGAAGGCGCAAGAGCATCGGCAATATCTCCCACAATGACATCGCCTGCACTCAAGGTAGTGACTTCAGCTTTTTCATCACGAAGTTCTGCCATTAATTTATTGAGTGCGCGATCTGCAAGTGCAGCTTCTG
>JACCDW011256771.1_pt1 | contig 24895 bp, 16 predicted proteins | sample 7449781 | NCBI WGS metagenome assembly JACCDW01 (sample SAMN15323449, study PRJNA562643) | freshwater metagenome | isolation source: river surface water | place: USA:Blue River Watershed | collected 2017-08-18
ATTTTTTAAAACCCATGTACGTTGATATCAAGTACCAAGCGGTATTCACTGTAAAGGAGGTTATGCGTGATAAAAACCGTGCTGTTGTTGAAACCATCATAAAAAATCCTGATGGGTTGGTTTGCACCAGTGGTGAAGCCACGGTAATGAACCCGGGAGTTATTAAGTAAAATACCATTGAAAATGAACCGACTGAAAGAACAGTCGGTTTTTTTATCAGGAAAAGTGTATTTTGGCACTTTCAGCTAATAAACAACGAATGGATACATCGACAAAAAAAGGGCATCCAACAGCCCTCTACTTGCTGTTCTTCACGGAAATGTGGGAGCGCTTCAGTTACTATGGAATGAGAGGTATTCTCATCCTTTATCTTACGAAATCTTGGTTAGAAGGTGGTCTAGCTATTGACCCCAAGGAAGCATCCTTAATTTATGGATTCTTCACCGGATTCGTTTATTTCACGCCGCTTATTGGCGGATGGTTGGCCGATAATTATTTGGGACAAAGAAAGTCCATCACCATTGGTGGTATTACCATGATGCTTGGACAATTCTGTCTTTTTGCAATAAATACACATGCCGGCTTGTATCTTGGTCTGTTATTATTGATCATTGGTAACGGCTTCTTTAAGCCAAACATTTCAACCTTGGTCGGAAGATTGTATGAAGAGGGCGATTCTCGCAGGGATTCAGCTTTCTCCATTTTTTACATGGGTATTAATTTAGGAGCCTTCCTTGCACCCTTAGTTGTAGGTTTGTTTTCTGATAACCTTTTCGCCGTTAAAAATGAAAATGGTGATATTGTTACTTATGGCTACCGTTATGGCTTCTTAGTAGCTGGCATAGGTATGCTGCTTGGTCAGATTTTATTCAATGGCCTTGCTGCTAAACACCTTGGTAACATTGGTGTTGAACCTGCAGGCAAAAAATCTACCGACACTTCTGTTGACGCAGTGCAAGAAAAACCAGTAACTCCTGAAGATAAACAACGGATGACTGTTATTTTTATCTTGACAGCTTTTGTTGTGTTTTTCTGGGCAGGCTTCGAACAGGCGGGTTCTTCATTAAGTTTGTATACAGATAAATTTATTGACCGTACCGTAGGGGATTATGTGATTCCAACCTCGTTCTTCCAATCGGTAAACCCTTTGTTTATCGTGGCATTGGCACCGTTGTTCGCCTTATTTTGGACCAGTAAGCTTGGTGCACGTTTAAGCACTCCGGTAAAAATGGGATTAGGAATGATACTGCTTGGAATTGGCTTCTTTTTTATGATTGCAGCAGTTGCACAACGCGGTGGTGATGTGCAAGATGAAAGCATCAAAGCAAGCTTGATGTGGCTGGTAATGACTTACCTTCTTCATACAATCGGAGAATTATGTTTGTCTCCTGTGGGGCTTTCAGTAGTTACGAAATTATCGCATCCTAAATTCGCGTCATTAATGATGGGTGTTTGGTTATTGTCTTCCTTCCTGGCTAATATTCTCGGTGGATTTGTTGCCGCATACGTTGAATCAATGGGTGCTGGAGCCATCTTTAAAATCATTTCAGCCTTCGTAATCGTGCTTGGATTAGTGATGATTGTGCTGGCTAAACCTATTTTGAAAATGATGCACGGCGTACGTTAGTATGCAGTTTATTCAGTACTCTTGACATTTTGTCAGAAAGTCCGAAACGTTTGTTTCGGACTTTTTTTTGTATATGATTGATTTTCAAAATTTTAATAATTCATATGGTGTAAGCGGCTTCCGCGGTACATGTTTTGCAATAAAGGAGAAAAAATAGAAGATCATGGCTAACGGAAAGATTAATGTACAAACCGAGAACATTTTTCCCATCATTAAAAAGTTTCTCTACAGCGACAACGAAATTTTCTTGCGTGAATTAGTAAGTAATGCTGTAGACGCCACACAAAAGCTAAAAGCACTCTCCAGTATGGGCGAGGCCAAGGGCGATCTGGGTCAACTTACTATTGAAGTGGAAGTAGATAAAGCGGCTAAAACCATTGTCATCAAAGATAAAGGGATTGGCATGACAGCGGATGAAATTGAAAAATACATTACGCAAATTGCCTTCAGCGGAGCCGAAGAATTCGTCAATAAATACAAAGATAAAGTCGACAAAAATGTAGTTATCGGCCATTTTGGTTTGGGATTCTATTCCGCCTTTATGGTGGCAAAAAAAGTAGAAATCTACAGTTTGTCCTATAAAGATGGTGCTCAAGCTGTGCGTTGGGAATGCGATGGTAGTCCTGAATACACCATCGAAACAATCAGCAACCGCACGCAACGGGGTACCAACATTGTGCTTCATATAGCCGATGATTGTGAAGAATACCTCGAAAATCATAAAATCGAAGGATTACTGACCAAGTACTGCAAATTTTTGCCCGTTGAAATTAAGTTCGGTACCCGCAAAACATGGGAAAAACCAGAGGTTAAGGAAGGCGAAAATGCAGACGACGTTAAAGAGGTAGAAAAAGAAGTTGATAATATTATCAATAATCCAACACCCGCATGGACCCGTAAACCGGCTGATTTAAAGGATGAAGACTATAAAGCTTTTTACCGCGAGCTTTATCCAATGCAGTTTGATGAGCCTTTATTTCATATTCATCTCAATGTTGATTATCCATTTAATTTAACGGGTATACTGTACTTTCCAAAGCTGACTAATAAACTTGAAATGCCGAAGGACCGCATTCAACTTTATTGCAATCAAGTTTTTGTTACCGATAACGTAGAAAACATTGTTCCCGACTTTCTTACTTTGTTGCGTGGGGTAATCGATAGTCCGGATATTCCACTTAATGTCAGCCGTAGTTATTTACAAGCCGATGGCAACGTTAAAAAAATCTCCTCGCACATCACTAAAAAGGTGGCTGATAAACTGGAAGAGATTTTTAAAAACAACCGCGAAGAGTTTGAGAAGAAGTGGGATGATATCAAGATTTTTGTCCAGTACGGCATGATCAGTGATGAGAAATTCTACGAACGGGCTGCCAAATTCGCCTTGCTGAAAAACACAGAAGGCAAGTACTTCACTTTTGAAGAATACGAACAGCACATAAAACCGATTCAAACAGACAAAAACAACAAATTAGTCTACCTCTATGCAACCAATGTAGCCGAGCAACATGCCTATATTGATGCGGCAAAAAACAGAGGGTACGACGTGGTGCTAATGGAAACTATGTTAGATCCACATTTTATCAATCACATGGAGTCAAAATTGAAAGACGCATCATTTGTTCGCGTTGATGCCGATACGGTTGATAAACTCATAAGTAAAGAAGAAAACACCATTAGTAAATTAACTGAGGAAGAGCAGAAGCAAGTGCAACCGGTAATTGAAGAAGTGGTTGATAAAGAACAGTTCTCTGTAAAATTCGAAAACCTGAGTGAACAAGATGCGCCTATGCTCATCACACGTCCTGAGTTTATGCGCCGTATGAAGGACATGAACCAATTGGGTGGCGGTGGAATGAGTTTTTATGGAAGCATGCCCGATATGTACAACTTGGTTGTTAATGCCAATCACCCTTTAATTTCACGAATTTTAAAGGAAGGGGACAAAGAAAAACAAACCAGTTTAGCACGTCAAGCAACTGATTTAGCGCTATTATCACAAGGATTGTTGAAGGGGGAAAAACTAACCGCCTTTATCAAACGAAGTGTTGAATTAATTTAATTCAATCAGCCTCCTTCGGGAGGCTTTTTTGTTTAATTTAGTTTCCATGAACCGTCGGTGGGTAATTTCAATGCTTGTTATGTTGGGCATCTGTCTGATAGGAAGCTGTGATCGTCCAAAAATTGTTGTGGTACGCGTAACAGAGCCAACTCTAAATGCTACTGTGGCAGGTGTTCGGGTTGTCTATTTAAAAAATAATTTCACCGAAGTTTTTGTAAACAATGCCGATACCCTCGCATCAGCAATAACAGATAGTAATGGAGAAGCCATCTTCGAAAATATTTCAGGCAAGTCAAACGAGGGGACATATTCATTCCGGGCGCTTTTATCTCCGCATTTTATTAGCAGTAATTACTACAACATCCCGCGAAAGAACCAATTGGATATTATTGTACAGCCCCGTTACAATCTTCGATGCCAACTCATAACACGGTCGCCTTCGATTGGGGTCAACATTTTTGTCAACACAAGTCTTTCGTCAGATACGTATGTGGTTGATAAGGCCAATTATGGCTATTTTGAAATTCCTATAGCAAATAATCAGGAAGCGTTTATTAATCTCAGCCGGCTGGAAAATGGATTCATAACGGATTCAAGTTTTTCATTTCTGCCAAACAGTAATGATACTACCGTTCATGTTCTAACATTACCGTAGTTAGAGTGGGAGGCAGGTAATCAGAAGATGACGTATTTGCATGAATTTTAAATGGGAACTGATAGTACTTCTAATCATTACGGGTTCATTTTCCTGTTCGAAAGATGTTCCGGTTATTAATATTGACAACCTTTCTGCTGGTACCGTTTTGGTTTTAGGCCACGGTGGAATGGGCAACAAATCGTTATTGCCGATGGATAGCCAGCCCTCCTTGGATAAATGTCTTCAGAGTAATGCCGATGGTTCAGAAATGGATGTGCGCATGTCGGCAGACGGAGTACTCTACTTGTTTCATGACCAAGAGCTTAAACACGCCACGGGGAGCACAGGGTGGTTTAAACAAAAGACGAGTGAAGAACTTGACCAACTTTCTTACAAATGGTTGAAAGGGGAGAAGCACCTCTTAAAGTTGGAAGACTTATTGACCAAACAGCAAGCCGATAACAGTCGACACTACACCTTCGATTGTAAATTAGAACACTTGGATGATACAGCCTATGTTTATGAATTTGCCAGAAAACTAGCTTGGCTAATCGAAAAATTCAATCTCAAAAACAGATGTTACTTAGAGTCGTTTAACAGCGACTTTATTTTGTGGATGAATCAGGCTCATCCCGATTACAAAATGTATCTGTATTGTAATAAATTGGTTAGAGCAATTGAATTAAAGTCGCAATTAAAGGTTTATGGATTGGTTATGGACCATCAATACCTGAGTGCGGTGCAAAGGGATTCGATTCGTTCAATCGGTTGGCGACTTACTTTGTTTAACGTGGCCTCTACTGACGAACACCGTAAAGCGCTTGCATTGCAACCCGATTGCATTCAAACAGATGATATCGACAAAACGTTAACGATGTTAGGTCGTTATTGATTTAATAGGGTTTGAGCCTCTGGTCCAGTTAATTTTTTACCGTCCTTATAAACAGTAATAACTGCATTGCTAATGCCATAACTTTGGCATTGTTCAAGCAGTGTTTTTGCATTGGCTGCTGAGTTAAAATTACCTACGGTATAAATAAAGGTTTTGTTAAAGTACTTGTGCTCGATTGGCCAATTTTTGATTTTTCTGTACTTGGCAGCTACTTCCTCTGTAATTTCTTTTTTATACATCCCAATTTCCACGCGGTAAGCAACGCCAGCATCACCCGTCCGGATGCCATTTTGAGGTGTAGCAGCTGGATAACTGGTTATGAAATTACTAAAGGCCATCACATCTTCTGGTTCAGGTTCGTCACCTGTAACAACCAGTTCATTAGTAGCCGGTGATGCAATTTGCGGTTCAGAAGGTGGTGCCTGAGGAGCATTAGTTGGTTCAGTTGCAACTGGTGTAGGTGTTTGTACAGGTGTTTGTACAGGCGTTTGCGCCTGAGTTGGTACATTGGTAGGTGCAGGAACAACAGGAGGCTGAACAGCAGGTGTGCTAGCAGCTGGAGTTGCACCATTAATTACAACAGGATCTTGACTCACCATGCGAATGGTAGGATCGCTTGCCTGACGATTTCTTCCCTCAGCAAATGGGATGCGCTTGCCATTGAGGTAGGCAGTGATAAAGGCGTCACTGAAACCGGCACCGACAACCAGTGTTCTGTCGGCACGAACCCGTTCGGCATCAGAATATATCCCAGCAGTATATCGGAATACACCATTAGGTAATTTCTCGGTAAAAATAGGGCGAATGTTCCGCATTTGCGCCAGAGTGGCTTTGCGATTATACACACCTATTTGTATGGTGTATAACAAGCCATTGGTTGTTTCAAGTTCCAACTTAACCGGCGCAGTTGCTTGTAATGCTGGATTGGCTTCTGCTTTCGGTACGTTTGCATTTGCCGTAATACCGGCTGTTTGTGGTGCATTTGGATCAGGCGTCTTACCTTCCTTATTTAAAATAGCCAAAGCTTCTGCAATACTCATACGCTTACCATTAAAGTAAGCAACAACAAAGGCATCACTATAACCCAAGCCTCGTAAATCATTTTTTACTGCGTTGGCAAGTTCGTATTTGTTGAAATTTCCTGCTGTGTATCGGAAGTAACCGTTCGTGGTGGTTTCGCCATTTAGCGGACTCAAGCCACGGAAGGCATTGTTTGGTAACGGACTTTTAAATGCACCGATTTGTACTCGAAAGATGAGGCCATCTTGCATTTTGGCATCCATTGGGATTGGACGGTCATCAGTGTAAGCATTGCCACCTTTGACTTCTAAACCTTCAATTTTTACAACGGTAGAACTACGAGAAGGGGATGGGGTAGACGTTTCTCTAGCAGCAGGGGTTGTGGTGGCTGGTTCGTCAATTGTAGCAACGGCATTGGTTGTCCGTGATTTTGGCAATCCTTTAGAAAGTTCCTTAAGAGCAGCATCACCTGCTTTTGATGCCAGTGTAAGCATGCGCATCTTTTCTGAAGGGTTGTTTTCTTTAGCTGCTTGTACAATGAGTTTTTTACTGTCGGCATTATAGGCATCCGCGTTCTTTTTGGCGGTTACTTGCGCAGGTGTTGGTTGTTTTGTGAATTGCCCCTTAGAGGTTTCATATTCTAAAGTGAGCGCATTGGCCAACGTCGTTAATTCATTAGCTTGTTGAGAACGAATAGAGGCGTATTTTTCTGAATTTCCGCCATTACTCGCAGCCACAGGGGCTTCACGCAACGTGTAATCTGGGTATTTTAGCAGTAAATCTTTTAAGAGTTCTGATTGTTTAACCAGAATTTCAGATTCCTTTTCTTCAGCATTGCTATAAGCACCATTCCTTGCGGCCATGCTTTTCATCGCACCTGCTTCACTGCGCAGTTGTGATGCCTTGGTTTTTTCTGATTGCAGTGCTTGTAATCGTTCGTTCAAGGTTGTAGCATCGGCACCGTTATCCTTTCTCAAACGCTCAAGCAATTCTGTAATCGCCAAGTGGTTATTATTCATTTCACGCTGGTTCGATTCGCCGATGGCTTGCGCGGCTTCTAGGCGTTTTTTCAACGACACTTCTTGTAAACGAGCCACCTCTTGTAACGTTGCATCTTTTTCTGTTCCACTTTGCGATTCAGCTTGTTGTTTAAGTTTAACGGATTGATTCCACGCTTCTTCAGAAGCTGTATTTAATGACTCTGTCAATTTTCTCAAATCACTTGTAGACTTGTCGCTGAATGAGAGTCCTGGGGAGGCTGATTGCAATTCTTTTTCTAAGCTGTTTATTTTATCTAATGAAGTTTGAATGCGTTTGGCTGCGGTCGGATTAGAAACTTCAGGTGGATCATTTTTAAAGAAGGTCAATACACCAGTAGCGGTTGTATCTCCTCCATCTAGCGAGCGGGTCGATTCATTAATATCTGCCGTAGGTGCAGTTACTGGAATAGCATCTGGTGCAACATTTACAACTGTTTGTTGATTGCCAGGTGTTGGCTCGTTTGAAGCGGGTGGTGATGCATCATTGGGACTATTACCAGCGACTTTATTAAGCTGCTTCACGGCGTCGTTCTGTTTTCGCACAGCCGCTGTCATTAGTTTTAATTTGTCACCCGGTGTTGCAGCCAATTCTGCTTGCTTTCGCAACTCAGTGGCTTCGTTGAGTTGTTTATTGGCCGTCATGTACTGAGTTTTAAGTGCAGGGTTTGAGCCAATTAATTGCGGGTTGGAACCTATTGCTGTTTGCAGTTTTGCTACTTCAGCATCATTAGCACCGTATAGTTTTGAGTAAGACTCGTACTTAATTGTGTTTACTTCATTGAGCCCTTGATTGACCTTACCTAAATCTTGTTGCAAATTCTCAGCATTACCTGTTGTTGGGGCAGGTAAGGTTTTTAGCACCACATCTGGATTGCTCTTTTTAAGCAATTCAATCGCCTGCATTTGCTTTAGAATGGCTTCACTTTCCTTTTCCTCTGCATTGGACTGAGCGCCTGCCTGAGCACCTTTATCCTTCATCGCATCGCCTTCCTTCCTAATTGCTTCAGCTTGTTTAAAAGAAGCGCGTGATTGCTCTATCAAGCTGGTTGCCTCCGCCATCTCTTGAGGAGAGGCTTTACCAGTAGATTTTAGTAACTCAATGTTTTCTGCATTGTTCTGATAATTCTTCGCGTTATCAGTCCGCATAATGGTAATGGCTTGCAGGTGTTTGTCCAAGGCCAAATTATCAAGCTTACGTGCTTCTTCAATTAACCGTTGTTTTTCGGTGCCTTGTTTTTGTTGGGCTTCTTTACGTTTTGTATCGGCCTGGGCATGTAAGTCTTCTTCTTCCTTCAGTATGAGGTCTGCATCAGCTGCTGTACCGCCGCCTTGTGGCAGGTTGTTTTTAGTGACTGTAATTTCTTCACGCAATTTTTTCTGACGAGCCATGGCATCGTTGATGCGGGCATCCGCCTCTAATTTGAGTTGTTGCGCTTTAGGGTCTTGGTAGCCATTGTAGTCAAAATTTTCAGTTTCTGTTCGCTCAAGTGATTTACCTAAGGCTTCCAATTTAGTGGCTGCTTCAACGGGAGTGCTAGCTGTGACAGGACTGTACTGAGGTTCTAAGGCGGTTTCTTTTTTAGAGGCTAGCGTGGTAATCGACTTGTTGTTATTATCAATAGCCGTTATATTCTTCTTCTTCTGCTGGTCGATACTTTTTAACTCGTCGCCAATTTGGGTCTTGCGAGCTGGGTTGGCTGATTTCTGCTCATCCTTCAGCGTTACTGATAAGTCATCCAAGGCCTTATTCCACTCGTTCAACTTTTTGTTGTTTTCTTCAAGTGTAATTGGATTGGATGGGTCGTTAGCAATGTTCGATTTGTAACGAGCATTAACTTCTTTCAGGTTGGTTGGAGCAGGAGCTGGTGGCTCTGCAGGGGCAGTCGTTACAACAGGATCAGGTTGTGGAGGCGTAATCTCCTGCGTAACAATTTTATTTGTGGTTTCTGTTTCTTGACGAAGAAGGTCCGCTTCTTTTTGTATGACATTGCGTTTTTCTTCTGCTACAGCAACGTCTTTTTTAGCCCGTTCCAATTCTGAACGCGAGTCTTGCAGTTCACCTTCAATTCGTGCTTTTTCTTTTTTCTTTCGGGTGTTGGCGAGCTCCGTTTCCTTGTTTTTAATTTCTGTTGCCACTTCCGATTCGTGGGTCCTTGCCGCTTTAACATCTAATTCGGCGGACTCTAGTTCCTTTTCCTTGAGTTCTAAATCGGCTTTAATTTTTTGAACTACGGCATCACTGGCTTTCGATTTTCCAGATTCATCCGCAATTTTTTGTTTGATAATCTCTACACGCTGTGAAGTAATCGTTTTGTCTTTACTCCCCATGCCACGTTCAATCTCTACGGCTAAGTCTTCGTTTAGACTGGCAACGCGATTCTTCTGAGCTGCATCTTCTTCTAAAGTTCTAGCAAAAGTGGTGAGGGAGTTCAGAACTTCTTGCTGACGTGTTATGTCGTTTTGAATAATTTCGGCTTTACCAGTATCATTGGCTTGTTCGGCTGCGGCAAGATCCTTTTTAGCGGCATCTATAATTTTTTGTTGTTCTGTAACCGTCGCATAAGCATCCTTAGCATCGTTTCTAAGTTGTCCGGCTTCCTGACGCAATTGTCCGGCTTCCTTCCTTGCATTATCGGCCTGTTGTCTTTCTCCCATAGCAGCAGGAGCAGGCGTAGGGTTGGTGGTTGGAAGGCTCGTTGTATTTTGTGCAACCGCATTTGGATTTACTGGCGGGTCTTGATCAATAATTTGTGGCTTGGTATTGTCCTTTTTCGGAGGTGCAGGTTTAGTGGCTACTGGTTGGGAGGCCTTGGTGTCGTTCACTTCGAGCTTGGCCTTCTGTTCGATGAGTTTTAAGTATTTTTGATAATCGTCCTCAGATGGTGCTTCTATTTCACTTTCAATTTTTAGCTTACCAGCTTGGTAAGTGATGGTCTGGCGGCAAGGACGAGAAGCTTCAACAAGCGGTAAAGTCACTTCTTGTTCTTGTTTTCCTAAACCGGGAGTTTCTACACTGAAGAGTAGTTTTGAGCCGTTTGGCAATTCAAAATTATAAACGCCCTCATCGTTAGCTGTAATGCTGGCTAGTAATAATCCGGTTTCAACACTTGTTACATCAATCTTACTGCGTACACTTTGTTTCGGAAGTTCTTTTTTTACACTGCCCTGTACGGCTAATATATCAATGGCTTTGCGTTCTGTTTTGACTTTAAGTACATCAATTTTGCCGGGTGGACTTTGTCGACCTGTGCTAAAGAAAGCGTTTTGCTTCAGTGAGTCGGTAACATAGAGGTAATCGTCATCAGGTGAGTTGATAGGAAATTCTAAGTTTTCGGGCTTTGACCATTGTCCAGTGGAGGGGTCTTTTCGCGAGACAAAAATGTCATAGCCACCCATACTATTATGGCCCTTACTAGCGAAATAAAGGGTCATACCGTCAGGATGCAAGAAGGGATAGTCTTCGTCATACGGCGTGTTGATACCTTCTACTTTTTGTGGTTTACCAAATTGGCCTCCTGCCTCTTTTTTAACCATGTAGATATCCCTACCATTTTCGCCTGTTTCGCCATAACTGCTAAAAAAAACGACATCACCGCTTTTAGGAAGGAAGATGACAGACCGTTCTTTCTTCTTTTTATCGGCAGGTGTTTTAAATTCTTCAGGCTTTACGAGTAATTTGCCACCAATCGATTTCAAGTCATAACTTCTAAAATAATCGGCTTCATTCAGCTCTTTTTTAGTTTGTACAACAACATCGGTTAGGTTGGAAAGGAGTTTCTTGCCGTTTTGACAAGAGGCTATCTCCATATCTACTTTTAGTTTTTTCTGCAAAGAGGCCGATGCGGTACTTTTAAAGGTATTATAGGCGGCAAGGGCTTCATTAAATTGGTAGTTGATGTGATACGCTTTGCCGAGGTAAAAATAAACATCCTTAGGAGCATCGGCTGAATTGTTCGCGGCTTGTTTGAGGTAGGGAATACATTTTTTCTTGTCCGGCTCTGCGTAAATCATACACACACCGAGGCGGTAATTGTAGACAGGATCTTTCGGATAATTAGCGACTAACTGGCCATATAACTTATAGGCTTTTACAAATTCATCGTCATCCCAATACGTGTCTGCTTGTTTTTTAACATCGTCAATAGGTTGAGCCGACCCTATTTGGAATAGGAGAATAAATAAAAAAACTAACGCTTTTTTAACATTTGGGTATCCTGATCTACTTAAGAAGGCGTAAAACCTCAGGTGCATAATCGGCAATGAGGGTAAATTTAGTAAAAATTGACCATTTAGCACCTTAAAAGTGACGTTTTTCATACGGGCTTTCTCAATATAGATGCCAATGAAGCCGTAATTCCATAATTAGCTTTAATATCCAACAAAAGGTATTTAATAACTTCGTTCGGTAAACGAACGTTAAAGTTCAGGTCTTTTTACTATATTTGTTAGATATAACACTAAAAAGTTTTATGATGAAAAAACTACTTATGTTGGGTTTGGTCCTGACTTTCGGACTTAAGGTAAAAGCTCAAGCCCCACCTACTACTACCGTAATTACCGATACCTTGCACTATTACTTTAACAAGTATTACTACAAGACCAACACTACGATGGACAATTTTAAATTCTACAAGTCCCCCGCAGCTACATTTACTGGTGTTACCCATCTTGGTTCAAAATTCGAAAACGGTGACACAGCTTTGCAAGTGACTGGTTTAGAAGCTATTATTTCTAGAAACCCTTCTTCTGCCAATTTAAGTGTGCCTGTTCGTATGTACTTGTGTTACATAGGAAACGATGGAATGCCTAAATTACCGGCCATTGATTCCGTTTCATTTTTCGCTACCAATCCTCCTGCACCGCATTCATTAATGATGGTGGGTGGTAACTTCACAACAGCGCGTACAGTTACTGCTAACTTTGCCGTTCTAATAAGAAATATGTCTACTATTTCTGCCGATACAGTGCGTATTGCAAGAACATCTGGTAAAACCCTTAACAATGCAAATGCGAGTGCTTCTGAAAAATGCAGTGATGGTTATGGTTTTGTTCGTTTTGCCAATAAGTTTTATTCAACTACTAATTTTACCGTATCAGGTTTTGGTACCGGTACGGATTATGAGTTCTGTGTAGCACCACGTGTAACTTATTCAATGCAGGCTAGTCACAATGTACCAGTAGAAGCAACTGAAACTTGTGTGTTCAACTGGCTGAACTTTGTAAATACGTCTTCTCCCGAAATTAGTAGCCGTTTCTTCAACTTAAATGAGTTTTGTCGTAAGTGGAACCAACCTTATGCGCCTTTTGCTGCATCTCCCGCTGGTGGCTGGCCAACCGATTCTGCTGTGACTTGGTTCTTTGAATCAGAAGATGATTTGGGCAAACCAGGTCCACGTGTGTTCCTTCCTTATTATTCTTCAAATAACACCATCCAATGGATGACCGATTCTGCTTGGGTGGATGAAAATGATGAAGAAGTAGTACATTGTTTCCCATCAAATGAATTCCGTACGCGTTGGACGTCAATGGGCGTTTATGGAGCAGCTCAAACATTTAACACAGTGCAAGAATTTACCGTTTGTACTAAGTATTGCAATGGAACACGTGCAGGCATCGGTCAAAACAGTCCGTTGGCTTCTGTAAAATTGTATCCAAATCCAGCTCAAAATGGTCTTACTAAGGTAACCGGATTAACTGGTAGCAATACCATTCTGGTATATGATTTAACTGGAAAAGCAATTCTTACCGAAAAAACAGAGAAAGATGCTTACATCGTCGACTTACGTAAATACAATAGTGGTGCCTACATGGTACGCATCGTAAATCAAGATGGTTCATCTATGGTAATGCGCGTTTTGCGTGATTAATAGTCCCATTTACTATTTTGAAACCCTTGGCCATGGTCAGGGGTTTCTTGTTTTATAGAATGAGGTTGCTTTTACTTTATATTCTTCTAACGGCGGTTTCGCTTGGAAATGCTCAACGTAAACCGGGATGGAAAAAATTTATTCCCTCTGGCTATGTTATTATGGATACGGCTATAAGTGATATGAATGGCGATAGATTCCCAGAAGCCATCCTCATCCTCAAGCGAACGGATACTACTTTAATAAAGTCGCCTCTCCGCCCAATTATTGTGCTTAAAGGCACCGGTAAAAACAGATACAAATTTCTGGCACGCAACGACTCCGTCATGCACCTGCCTCGTTCTTCAAATGAACACGAGACCTACTCGGGGAAACAAGTGGTTAAAACTGGATTTAGTCTTATTTTTTCGGGAGGTGCCTCCTGGAAATGGTCCCACACCGTGTCGTTTGTTTTTAATAAGGCTGGACAATTGGTTTTTGATTATGAAGAAGGTAGTTCTTGGAATGGAGATAAATTGTCAAAATTATCCCCACTTCAATTTGAAAAGCCTAAAAAATCCCCCTTGTTATTTACCGAATACCGTAATAGCTTTCTTTAATTAGATACGAATACGGTAATGTATTTTTTCTTGCGGTGCTGTGGTGAAAAACAACAGGCCTGTGTGAAATAAATCGATACTGACGCGTACTTCAGTCATTGCGCAAACCGTCTCCCAAGCCTTTGTCATTTCAGCATTCCAATAAATGTCATCCAATGCTATTACACTGTCTTCATGTAAGTGTTTCATACACCATTTTACATACCGTAACGTGGCTTCGTAGGTGTGATTGCCATCAATGTATATAAATCGCGGCTTTACATTTCCCTCCAATAATTTAGGTAGGTAGTGATCGAAATTCCCAAAGTAATAATGCACATTTATTGCATTGGCTCTCTCGCCTAGCTTTTTAGCATAATGGTATAAATCGGTGCAGCCCTCAACAGTATGGACAGTAGTTCCTGAACTTGAAAGGTAAAGAGTCGTTAGTCCAATCGAAGTGCCCAGCTCAATGCACTCATCCAGTTTCAAATAATTTAAGAGTCGAGCCAGCATCTCAGCTTGTTTTTGGGTACTTATTCCGTGTTCAATAATGGCACGAATACTGCGTGTGGTTGAGGTGAATTTTAATGAACCGGCTCCTAAGTCCTCCATTTTAATAAGCGTGCTGTCATCTTTTAATCCTTCACGAAGGGCACTTAAGTAGTCAAATCGATACAGTTTTGCCTCATTATAAAAAACTTCTTCGCAGAGTTGATAAACAAAAGGACTATGTACGCCATGCCCACCATGCGTAGCCGTTAAGCGGTGCCAGATAAAATTTTTTATTTGATGAAATTTACTCATGACAGGCAGAGGCAAGGGTAGGTGGACTCACTGTAGGAGTGCCATTGTTGTTGTAGTTAACTTGATGAAAGTACAAAAAATGGACGGTTGATGGGTCTGGGTTGGAATTCTTGTTGAACTTTTTGAGAAGGTAGTAGCAGTAATTGGTAAGTAGGAAGGATCGTCCTGGTCGTTGCATGTTTTCTGAAAACTTGCGCCATCGATCATCCAATAACGGGACATCAATTTGCGTGCGACTTAGTTCATTCTTTTCTTCGGAATAGTTGCCATTTCGCTTCATCAGTTGGGAGGTATACCAGCCGTCAGTTCGCGGAATACCTGGCGAAAACATGCCCCAATCCTGCTGCAACCCCAAGCTATTAGTTATAGCGAGAGAGGTTTGATTAAGACGATAGGGCCAGTTCGGAAGTGTGGAGAAATTAATCAAAAGGGTGAATAGGCCTGCTAAGAAAAGCATCAAAAGACTTGGCAGCGATAGGCGACTTGTTGGCGCTGGCGTGTGCTCCTTTGGCTGTAATAATGACAAAGCAAATACGAGGTTAATGAAAGGAAAAATGCCAACGCGTAAGAACAAGGCAAAGCCCAAGTGTAATCCAGTAATAAGATAGAAGGCAGCTTTGCGGGATTGTTTCGAAGAGAAGGGGTTTAGCAGAAAGAGTGGAAGTAAGCCTTCAACGGCAAGAACGATCCAAGTCAACATTTGCATTAAATTAGGTTGCGTTAACAGCCAGGTGCCTAATCGACTGCGCAGTTGATGCAGCTGAAGTGTTTTTTCAATCGCAGAACCATCCCATTGCCATTCGGGAGCTTGTTTTAATAGAACAGTAAAGAGATACATGACTGCCACTGAAAATAGCAAGAATACGTGCGCTACCGAACTATTAATCGCACTTCGTTGATGTTTTTCATCGAAACTTAGACGGGCACCCCAAGGAAGGAAACAAGCACAGAGAAGTAGTATAAGTACTAGAGCATCGCCACCTTGGTTGATATAGGGATTACGCTGTTGAAGGCTGTAGGTCATGATCCAAACCAAGGGTGTAATAAACTTTGTGTGCCAACCAACCAATAGTAGCACTAACAAACCAGCATGAATAAAACAACCTACATCAAAAAAAATTGGTGAAGCGTTTAAAAAGTAAATACTCCAACTACCGGGAGCTAGGTGTGTAAGAGCAGCAGACAATGGCCAGATGCCGTTGTTGTCATAGAAAGCCTGTTTGTTGCTGAGTCGAAAAAATAAATCAATTAAAACGACTATACTCAGGCCGATGCGCATATAGGCCAGCGCCGTGGTATTAAGTTCGTACCGTTCACGGAAAGAGGTGTGTAGAAATAATCGCACTCAGACGAAGATAGAGAAAAGCTTAGAAAATAGAGGGAAGGTGTAGTTTCAAAAACACCTATTGAGTACAACCAAGCACCCCACTTACATAAACAACAGGGTAATTGAAGGACGATTGTACGCAAGTTACACCAATAAGTTTTGCACTGATATTACTTGTGGAGGTTGTAACAGAAACATAGCCACCATTGCCATACCAAACAACGCCAGAGGGTTGATTTGGTGCATGTACCAAGGTAAGCGCACAGGATGTTGAAGTAGGAATGCTGGTAATAGCATACGTGCCAGAAGTGGCTGCGGCATTAAACGAAAGAACCACGGTGGTGGAATCGTAGTAACCCGTCAAATTCACACTGCTGGTGCTTCCACAAGATGGATTGGTCCAGCCCACACCACCAACCGAAAGGGTTGAATTATCGGTGGCCATGGTGCTAAAGGTAACATTGCCGGTTATTGTTGAATTCGGATTAGGATTGCCAGACCCTCCAAAGGTGGGTGAAATAATGGACTCATCCACTGTTTTTTTCTCACAGGAAGTAGTCAGCGCTAGGGCACCGCCAAGGAAAAGAATAAAAGAAATTCGTTTCAACAACATCTCGGCTAAATTATAGATAATCAACGACGTACCAAAGTGCTTCAGAAAAAGGTTTTACCCGAGGCGGCCATGGTTTTCAACAATGGACTGCAACGGTAGCGCTCTTCTTCATACCATTGTCGCAGTTCGGTTAGTGTTTGCATCACAGTTGCCCACCCTTTTTCATCGCCCCACTTCAATAATCCCTTAGGGTAATTTACGCCCTTGGTCATGGCTAAATCAATGTCCGCCGCACTCGCTACTTTTAAATAAACGGCATCAACGGCTTCGTTCATTAACATACACAAAACGCGATTGACAATGTAGGCAGCCAGGGTGTCATTTTTTTCAGGGGATTCAGGGACAGCTTCTGGACCATAATGATAAAAACCGCGACCACTTTTTCGACCCAAAAATCCAGCTTCCAATAAGCGTTTTTGAGTAAGCGAAGGTCTAAATCGCGGGTCATAGTATAATTGCGTCCACACGGTTTCTGTTACCACGTAATTGACATCGTGGCCAATCATATCCATAAGTTCAAAAGGTCCCATTTTAAAACCTCCGAATTCCTTCAATGCCCAATCTATGGTGGCCTTGGAAGCTATGCCTTCATCAAACAGTCGAAGAGATTCACTATAGAAAGGACGTGCGACACGGTTCACAATAAAACCGGGCGTGTCCTTTACCAGTACCGTGGTTTTTCCCCAAGCATCAACCGTGTCACGACAAAGTTGTGCGAGAGCGGGTTGGGTAGCAATGCCGGGAATAATTTCCACCAAGGGCATAAGGGGGGCTGGATTGAAAAAATGTATTCCCAAGACCCGCTCCGGTAATCGGCAAGCCCCTGCAATGGATGCAATACTCAAAGAAGAGGTGTTGGAGGCGAGTAGGCAGTTTTCACTTACAATCCCTTCTAATTGCTTAAATAGGTTTTGCTTGATATCTAATTTTTCAACTATCGCTTCTATAACTAAATCGCATTTAGCAAAAGCGGTTAAATCATCCACGAATTCAATACGACCTAGAATAGCATTTTGCTGTTCAACACTCATTTTCCCTTTCTCAACCAGCTTAGTCAGGGTGACTTGGAGGTTTTTTTCAGAACGCAGCAACGCTTCCTTATTGGTGTCAAAAATAAGTACCTGTTGACCCGCCGTGGCGGCTACTTGTGCAATACCACTGCCCATGGCACCACTGCCGGCGATGCCGGTAACAGCTATTGTGGACTTCTCCATTAGTTCGTTATCAATTTAATAGTTTGAGTTTGATTGCCTTTTTTAGCGATGGCAAAGAAAGTACCTTTTCCTAATTCCTCAACAGGTAGATGAGAAACGGATTGGGCTGGTACTACCATCGTTTTTACCACCTTTCCGGTGAGGTCGTACACATCAATGGCAATGGTTTCAGAATGGCTATTTGAAAATTGAATCGATTCGATAGAAGGCACGGGGTAAACAGCTAAAAGCGATTCACCTGCAATTGATGTAACGTGTAAAGGACTGCCTGCGGCAGCATAGGCTTGCGAAGGATCTAAAATTAGAACCCCGTTACTCATGTCATTGGCAACAATTCGGCCACTCGGCAACCATGGATAGGCGCCCCAATTACCATTGTAAGGCGAGCCACCGTAATCGCCGGTATTTCCTCCTCCTTGAGGATAGGTGTCGTAATAACCGGCTAGTTTGATATTATTCGGGTCGGCCATGTTGTAGATGTAAAGACCATCTTGATAACAACTGACTATAGCAAAATTCCCCTTCACATAAGGATTATGCGGTGTGGTGAGGGTATTAGGGCGAAAATTAATGACCTCACTCAGGTTTTGTGGGTTTTGAATGTTGATGAGGTGAATGGGACGTGAGGCAGGGACTTCATCACAAAAAACAAGGTGTTTGCCATCACCAGTTATAAAACTGGAGTGGTTGTAACCAGATTCAGAATAACCAGTGAAACTCCCTAACGGTAGTATGGTGTCGTTGACCTGATCGTAACGCATCATGTGTAAACCTTGCCAGCCAGCAGAGGCGAAGATGGTATCATTGCGTACATACATATCGTGAACGTAATTCACAACGCTATTACTGTAATCTTGCTCAAGGTAACGCAATGGCGTTGGTAGTGTAGGCGTCGCCAAACTAAAAATTGCCATAGGGTGCATAGATCCCGTATTGATCGTACAACCACCAACATATAGCTTGTCTTGATCGACCCATAAGGTATGGCCTCTTTCAAATAACAAATTAGATTCATACACCACATGCACGCTATCGGGCAAGTACTGCATGTCTACAATTTGAAATTTATTAGGTGCAGCATCATCACTGGCAATGTAACAGTAGTGCTGATAGGTCTTTATTTCACGCCAAATACAATTTTGCTTGCCCGGTACAAAGTCACAAACGGTAGGTGTAGCTGGACTCGTAATGTCAATAAAGTAGGTCCCATCACTCCCTCCTGAGATAGCGTATTCTTTGTTTTTTCCAGATTGATACCAAGCCCAGCAACCCGAATAACGGTTCACACTGGTGGTGCCGGTGTTAGGCGAAATAGTGCCAATTAACGCAATATTGAGACGGTCAATTTGCTGCGCCAAGCTCGGTAAACAAAGCAGAAATGAAAGTAAACCAGTAAAAATAGACTTCATAAGAATAATGGCAACTACTGCCTAATACAAATATACATTATTCGCGCCGCTGAGGCCTTTTATTGAACTGAAATAATATTCAACTCCTATTAAAACAAGGCAACCAAGCCAATGTGTATTTTGCCACTGCGAATGTCAAAACCATTGTTAAATTGATTGCCGATGGCATAATGCATAGTAAGAATACCTGCACGGGTATCCAGATTAATACCTGCGCCAACGCTCAAGGGGGTGTCTTTGAGGTATTGTCGGTTACTGGTATTTTCGTACCAAGCGCCTTCACCAAATAAAAGTATGGCCGAATTCTCGGAGAAGCGAAAACGGTATTCTAGGGTAGGTATAATGTAGGAGGAAGCATACAAACTCTCTTCATCAAAGCCTCTGAGGGTTTTTAATCCGCCAAATCGAAATAGTTCATTCTTAAACAAAACGCTATTACCAAATACGGTAGCACCTTGCGCTCCGATTCTTAATACATGCTGGCCACCTAAAGGCAGGTAGACGGAGGCTTGTAGGTCGCCTTGGAATTGAAGTGAGCGCAATAAAACACCTTCATAAGCGCTTTCCGATAGGCGATCATTTTTTTTAATATCGCGATTACCCGTTTGAAAATTAGCTATGATCGAATACCCTTTCCCAGGATTGAATCGGTAGTCGAGTTGCTCAATATGCCAGCCAACGCCATAGGCCCTCGTGGTGATGTCTGCGTACTCAGGCAGGGTGGAAAGATTTTGCAAAGAGCCTGTTCCTAGTAACCGTGTGTCGCGTTGTTTGTAATAAATTTTAAAGTGATTCAAACCTTTGAGATAGTATTGAATACCGCCACTCCAAAGCACATCAATAAAGGTGGTGTCCCTTCTGTATATTTTTATAGCAGCATCGCTACCTACTGGCGTGCCTGCCAGAAAGGGATAAATGAGTTTAATATTCACATCTTGCGTTTGACTTTGTAATCGACGCCACTCGATATCTACAGTCTCGCCTGCACGCATTACCCCGTTGACCAGTTTCAATTTTAAATCGCCTGTAATTACTGCCTTATTGGTAATAGGATTAGGCAAAATGCCAACGATGCCATCAAACTGCGAGGCGTTTTTTTTGTCGAGGTTAAAAATGAGTTTGTTGTAACGGGAGGTGAGCCTCACCGTCATGGGTGTTTTTTCTTTTAAAAAGGCCAGTTGACGTAATTTTGTGGATAGAGAGGCAAACAATTCTTCGTTGTAGGGCATGCCCTGATGAATGCCAAGGTATCGGTAAAGAAATTGGCGGCTTATTTTTAAATCCCCTTCAAGAACAATCGAATCAATTTTATAAAGTTTATCCGGTTGAACCTGCCATTCTAAATTGATTTTGTTATCGGTAGTAGAAAGCGAATCAAAACGCACTTGCACGAAGGGGTAACCGTGGTTTTCATACCAGGTAATGACTTTTTGCTGTTGGGCTGCCAGGTTGGGATAAGAAAAGGGCTTGTTGGTCTTGGTTGGACTTAATCGAGCGTACAGCTCCGGATTTAAATTGCCCATAGCTAATGACCCAAGTTTAAATTTTTTTCCAATACTTAACCAAGCGGTGAGGTGAGTAGAGTCATCACGCAATGAGTCGACCCCCGCCAGCAAGAAACCATCGTTGTGCAAATTCGACAAAACAGTGCGAATTTCATCATAAGCCCTTGCTGTGGTAGTGTGCAGGGTTTTATAACTGATTTTGAACGTAGTACTATCAGATAGCAGTTGCAATCGCACTTGAGCAGAATAAACGCTGCACAACAAGAATAAAAAGACGACACAACCTTTTCGCACTAGCAAATAACTTTCAGGTGATAAATTTAGTATCTTGTACTCTTTAAAAGACAGAATATAATGCAAACTACTTCAATATTCCGCTTATTGCCTCTTTTGGCTGTATTTTTTACAGTAAAAATGCAAGCGCAGGCCATATCGCTCAGTAATTCGAATATGCCCGGAAGCGGTGATACCTTGCGCTATACCAATGTTTCAACCAATTCGCTACCAGCCTACCAAGCCACTGGCGCTAATTTTACATGGGATTTTACAACGGTAGCCTCTACTTCGGAAGGGCTAAGAACCTTTAAGTCCTCCTCTCAAACGCCCTATTTTTTTTACTTTTTTGGATCACAAGAATACGGTGAATTAATATCGAGTAGCATCAACCTCGGGGTAATAACCCTCAACGATTATTATAATTTTTACAAAAAACAAACCTCACCAGCGGCTTATATTGCTGACGGGGCGGGACTCACACTTAGCATGGTGCCTGTTCCAGCGTATTACACGGATAAAGATGAGCTCTATAAGTTCCCTTTGACCTATCCGCAATACGATTCTACCACCTTTAAGTTTACAACCCCTTCCACCTCCTTAATTCCAGTTCGTTACTCCAAAGCAGGGTATCGGGTAACAGTAGTAGATGGCTACGGCACGGTTAAAACACCTTTTGGTACCGAGAATTGCATTCGTTTAGTAACCACACAATATTCACGGGATACCATCCGGGCCACCTTGGGCTCCTTCACCTTACCTCCCGTTGGCGTTCCTAATTTCGTGAGAAGTTATCAGTGGTTAACGCTTAATTCCAAAATTCCATACATGGAGGTAACCGGTAACTTGGTAGGTAACAATTTTACCATTACACAAGCCCGATACAGGGGCTATGATATCAGCAAGAATCCACCAAAAGACACCCAGGTGCCTGAAATTAAGGATCTTAGTGGCATGCGCATGTTCCCTAATCCAGCTGCTTCGCAATTATTCGTCACCCTTGCCAGTCCTTGTTCATTGGCAGTGTACGACCTCAATGGTCGATTGCTCCAAACAGCAGTAGATGTGCCGGTTTCTGGGGTTTATCCGTTGGATGTTTCAGGGTTAGAGCAAGGACTTTATATATTAAAAGTGACCGAAGGCAATAAATCGGAGATGATTAAATTCATCAAAGTGAACCCATAGGGAACTGACTGTCAGCATATTTTTAAGATAGGTGGCAGTAATATTTTTAAGAAACTAATTATTCTATTATTTTAGCGCACAAATTAGAAATTATGGCATCACATCATCACGACGACCACCACTCAGAGGAGAAAAAACCTGTATCTTTCAATGTACCATTCATAATGGGAATTGCTACATTGGTAATTGTTATTTTGTTCCTCAGTCTTTGTGATCCGAAGAAACACCACGACGGTGAACATGAAGCGGCAGCTACCGAAGCTTCTCACGAAGGTCACGGTGATGCACATGCTACTGAAGCAGCTGCTCCTGCAGAAACACCTGCGGCTGACACCACTGCTAAAGCAGATACAGCAAAAGCAATTGAAGCTGCTCCTGCAGCAGAGCCTGCTCACGAAGGACACGCACATTAATTTATAAACCGTGCATTTGCACAAAACACTACACACATTACCGGGTCCAACGCCCGGTTTTGTTGTTTTAAGACATTGAAATGGAACAATTGATAGAATGTGTCCCCAATTTTAGCGAGGGACGAAACAGTGCAATCATCGCACAAATTACGGCTGAAATCGAGCAAGTCGAAGGTGTTCGTTTGCTCAACGTGGATCCAGGAAAAGCAACCAACCGTACGGTGGTTACCTTTGTTGGGCGCCCAGAGGCTGTTGTGGAGGCGGCTTTCAGAGCTATTAAAAAGGCTGGGGAGGTTATTGATATGCGCAATCACCAAGGTGAACACCCGCGCATGGGGGCAACCGATGTTTGTCCATTTATTCCCATTAGCGGTATTTCAATGGAAGAGACGGCGCGTTATGCCCAACTGTTAGCCAAAAGGGTGGGTGAGGAGTTAGCCATTCCAGTCTATTTGTACGAAGCCGCACAAGCCAATAAAAACCGCTCCAACCTTTCTGTAATACGGAATGGTGAATACGAAGGTTTTTTCAAAAAAATTAAAGAACCTGAATGGCAACCCGATTTTGGTCCAGCTGAATTTGATGCGGTTCGTGGTGCTACTGTTATTGGCGCGCGTGATTTCTTAGTAGCTTACAATATCAATCTCAATACCACTTCTACCCGTCGTGCCAATGCCATCGCTTTTGATGTGCGAGAGGCTGGACGAGTGATGCGCGAAGGCGATACACTAACCGGTAAAATTATTCTCGACGAAAAAGGCCAACCGAAATCCATACCGGGGTCGTTGAAATCGGTGAAAGCGATTGGCTGGTACATCGAAGAATATGGCATTGCCCAAATCTCTATGAACCTCACCAATATTTTGGTCACACCAGTGCATGTGGCCTTTGATGAGGTGTGCCGTAAAGCGGAAGCCCGCGGTATTCGTGTTACGGGTTCGGAGTTGGTAGGCTTAGTGCCGTTAAACGCTCTCTTAGAAGCCGGCCGTTATTTTCTGCGCAAACAAAAGCGTTCGGTAGGGGTGAGTGAAAAGGAACTTATTAAGATTGCGGTTAAATCACTTGGCTTAGATGAATTAGGACCATTTAAGCCCGAGGAACGTATTATTGAGTACTTGCTCAAGAATCCGGCAGACAGTAAGCTCATTAGTATGAGGCTTGATGCCTTCGCTGATGAAACAGCCAGTGAGAGTCCTGCTCCAGGAGGTGGATCTATTTCTGCCTACCTCGGTAGTTTAGGCGCAGCATTGGGCGGCATGGTGGCGAATTTGAGTTCACATAAAAAGGGGTGGGACGATCGTTGGGAAGAGTTTAGTCATCACGCTGAACAAGCCCAACAGCTGAAAGATAAATTGCTGCGTTACGTAGATGCCGATACAGCTGCATTCAATCGCATCATGGATGCATTTTCTTTACCGAAAGGCAACGATGCCGAAAAAGTGGCCAGGAAAAAGGCCATACAAGACGCTACTCAACATGCCATCGAGGTGCCATTGGAAGTCATGAAGACAGCAGCAGCCGTATTGCCGATATTGAAGGAAATGGCCGTTAATGGTAATCCAAATTCAGTTAGCGACGCCGGTGTGGGAGCCTTGTGCGCCAGTGCGGCCGTGAGTGGCGCCTTTATGAACGTGCGAATCAATGCAGCTGGCTTCGATGATAAAAGCTATGTCGAAAAGGTTATTGCCGAAGGTAAAGCCATTGAACAAAATGCCAAACAACTCGAATCAGAGATTGTGAAAGTGGTAAACGAAAAGATTGGCGTTTAGTAAACGTTAAACTTTTTGTTTGAAGAATGATTTGGGCGCCCGGGCGGGCCTTCCACTGCAATTCAACTTGTAACGGGCCGTGGGTGTAGGCCTGCGGGGTCTTAACCCGCAAGTGTGCGGGCTCAGCCTCCTCGTGCCAACACCCACTGGCCACTTACTGCGTTTCATTTCCGTTGCAGTCCCTGGCGTGACGTTTACGCCATTAACAATTTAAAACGGGTAGTGGGTGGGGGTGAGGGGTGGATGTTTAACGAAAACCTACTTGCTCTTGCACTTGCTCTTGATCTTGCTCCAAGTGACAGTCTAATGTCAACGCTTTTCGCTCTCAAGATTCCACTTATCCTTTTCAAGTAGACTTTGCCCAGTCTTAAAAAAACCTACTTGCTCTTACACGCCTGTTTGCTGCACCTGGGTAATATTTCCCAGTTTATCATAACTATAATGGCGTTGGTAGTACCTCACGTTACTTGGCAATGGGCTAGCAGGTGCTGGCGCATCAGTATAAAGATACGAATTTCCATTTTGTGTATCACTTTCGCGCCCATCGGCAAATGTTAAACGGTAAATAGGGTCGTATGCAAACGCGCGGTCCAATTGATCGGGCGTTCCGCCTATGCCACAATCTGTCACCCGAGAGAATAAGCTAACGATATTGCC
>JACCDW010447417.1_pt1 | contig 24893 bp, 25 predicted proteins | sample 7449781 | NCBI WGS metagenome assembly JACCDW01 (sample SAMN15323449, study PRJNA562643) | freshwater metagenome | isolation source: river surface water | place: USA:Blue River Watershed | collected 2017-08-18
AAAAGGCAAGAACAGCAAGAAAAAGCTACTCAACAGGCAATTGATTATGTTGAGAAAAATTTCGATTTAGAAAAAGAACATATATTAATCATTGGAGCTGAAGATTGGCACCCTGGATTGATAGGTCTTATCGCTGGCAAAATTGCAGACATGTACAACAAGCCTACTTTGGTTTGTTCATTTAAGAAAGATGGATATGCTAAAGGTTCTTGTCGTTCCACTCGTGATTTTAATATTTTGGATGCTCTCAAGTCAGAAGAAGCTTGGCGATTATTCAAGAAAAGAGCAGATGGTTCTACTGTTTGTGGGGGTCATGCTTTTGCTGCTGGCTTTGAACTTGCTATAGACAATATTCCAGCAATGAGAGAAGCATTAAATAATTATGCTCAGGATAAATTGGGAGAACCATCTTCTGAGAAAATTATTGACATTGATGCTCGTATGCCTTTTGGTGATTTGAATATCAAGACATATGCACATCTTTCAAAAATCTCTCCTTTTGGTAGTGGAAATCATAATCCAATTTTTATCACTAAGAATATGACTCTTGTTGAAGCAAAACCTCTTACTCAAGGCAAACACGCTAAATTGAAATTATCAAATGGCGAGAAAACTTGGGTTCCTGCTAATGCTTGGAGACGAGGTTATATTTGTAACGAGTTCCAACCTGGCGACAAAGTTGATGTTGTTTACACTGTAGAGTTAGACAACTGGTCAGGAAATAATAACTTAGTAATGATTCTAGAGGATATAAAACATTCTGGTTGATTTCTAATTTTAAAAACAGTACCTATAATTGTAATATCAACGAGGGAATCTTAAGTGAACGAGGATATTACAAAACAAGCAAAGATAAGGACTCAAGAAAATTTAGAAACAGCCATTCTAAAATATCAAGAAGCTTTATTGTCGGGCAATAAATGGCGGATAGATCGTAATTACAAAGAAGTATGTAAGCTTTATCCGCCCTATTTACATATGCAAGAATGGTGGAATCAATATCATTACTTGTATGATTCACAAGAAGATTTTGCATCAGATTACATAAAGATTTTTTGCAACGTCTTATCAAACTGGAAACCCCGCAATACGAGAAAAGTATCTCGTTATGGAGGAAGTGGGGAATTCAAAAACTATTTTATCGGTGCATTACAACACAACTATATTAATTTAGTCAAGGCTGATAATGCTGGTAAAAGAAATCCATCTCAAAAATGCCCTATTTGTGAAAAATGGGTAAATCCTCTTTCCACACATATTCTAGTTCATCATCATCATATTCTTTGGGATCATTTAAAAAGCACTGGAATTATTTTAGAAGATCTTGAAAGATGCTCGTTCTGCAAGTCTCACAAAATGCCAAGAAGCTATGAATGCCTTGAAAATTGTGAAAATAAAAAAGACGGATCGTGCGAAAAATGTATGATAACTCAAAGAACAGCAATTATCAGAAAGCACATTTTATCTAAACATTCATCTATGCTTTTTCAGAAATTTAACGAACTTTATCCAGATTATCAAACTGTTTCTCCTAGAGCATTAAGCGTTTATATGTCTGAAGAAGATGACAATGAAGATGTTTGTTATTACGATAGTTTAAAAGATGATAATAAAATCAATAATTTGATGAACTTGAGTTTAGATGAAGTTGAAAATAAAATTATTGCAACAATCTTGAATGGCTCTTCTAAGCTAAAATACGATTCAAAACTATATGGTTGCACTGCTTCAGAGTTTAATAAAGCTGTAGAAAATATAAAGACGAAAATGTCTCTTATCGGAATTGAGGAAAACTAAAATGGATAAAATTGAAGAACCTGTGAGCACTATTGCCACAAATGACAAGCCGAAGAATAATACAAATGATCCAAGGATACTAAAGGCACGAGGAGGAGATCCAAATGCGGAAGATCCTACAAGAAGACCTACCGATCCTGTTGGCTTAAGCCGTAGTATCTTACATGTGCTAAAAGATCACGAATATGTTAGAATTTTATCTGTCGGCCCCACTGCGTTGAATTCTACAATGACTGCTTTTAGACTAGCATCCAGAGAAGTTGAAAGCTTGACTAACGGATCAGTTTTAGTTTGCCGTCAATCAGAATATAATGCTGAGGTTGCTGGCAAGAAAACAAAGGGAATTTCAACACGCATTTTTGCTATTGATATTAAGTTTGCATTGTAAGAGATGAGAAAAACTAGCTGGCTTGATCAAAAAAGACAATTTCTATCGGACTATTTTGCTAAGAAAAATAGCGGAATTATTAACATTTCTTTTGAGGAATTTTCTAAACCAAAAGAGAATAATATAGTCAGCAAATATCATTCTTGGACAAACCTTATTGATGCGTCTAGGAACTTAAATCCAATGTTTGTGTTGTCATCTTTAGACGTTCATCCGTCAGGTTTTAGAACAGATGACAAGCAAGCTCAAGTGCTTCTTGACACTGCTTTTGAGAAAAAAGTTGATGAAATTCTAGAAATATTGGATGAAAAAGACTTAGATAAATCTTTAGTTCAAGAAAGATTGTTAGATTATATTATTGCAAACAGATTATATAAAAAGAGGCTGGAAGAATTAATCAAAAAGCTTAAGAATTTGGACCCGTTTGAGTTGCAAAATTAGAATTAATACCTCATACTAAATAAAGGAAGGGATAAAAAATATCTGATAGATTTCTTTCAGGTATTTTTTATTGTCAAAAAATATGGAAAAAATACTTCAAGAGAATAAAAATCGTTTCGTTTTATTCCCAATCGAGCATCACGACATTTGGAATTATTACAAGAAAGCACAGCAGGTTTTCTGGACTGCTGAAGAAATTGATTTAGCGCAAGATCTAACTGATTGGGCTAAATTGAATGAAGGAGAACAGCATTTCGTCAAGCACGTTTTGGCTTTCTTCGCTGCATCCGATGGAATTGTAAATGAAAATTTAGCAGAAAACTTTGTTGCTGAAGTACAGTACACAGAAGCTAAATTTTTCTATGGTTTCCAGATTATGATGGAGAACATTCACTCTGAGACATACTCCCTTCTCATTGACACTTACATCAAAGACAAAGAAGAGCAGAACCATCTTTTCAACGCTATCGATACAGTTCCAGCTGTTCAAAAGAAAGCAGAATGGGCTCTTAAGTGGATTGGTTCTGAATCATTTGTAGAGCGTCTTATTGCTTTTGCTGCTGTTGAGGGAATTTTCTTCTCTGGATCATTCTGTTCAATCTTCTGGCTCAAGAAGCGTGGTTTGATGCCAGGTCTCTCTTTCTCCAATGAATTGATTTCTCGTGATGAAGGATTACATACCGACTTTGCAGTTCACCTCTATAAGAATCACATTGAGAACAAACTTTCTCGTGAGCGTATTCTTGAAATCATTGACTCTGCTCTTGTTATTGAAAAAGAATTTATCACCGAAGCTTTGCCTGTTTCGTTAATTGGTATGAATTCTGAACTGATGAAGCAGTATTTAGAGTATGTTTCTGACCGCCTATTGATGGATTTAGGCGTAGGAAAAGTCTATAATACAGAGAACCCTTTTGACTTTATGGCTAACATTGCTTTGCAGAACAAGACCAACTTCTTTGAGAAGCGTGTTGCTGACTACGTAAAGAGTGGCGTTGGTGAAGTTCAAGAGCAAATTTCATTCGATGAGGACTTTTAGTTATGGATATTATCAAGCGTAATGGCTCAAGGGAGCCATTAAAGTTAGAGAAAATTTCCTCACGTATCAAGAAGCTGACATATGGCTTGAATGAACGTGTAGATCCAGATATTGTAAGTACCAAGGTTGTATCTGGTCTTTACGATGGCGTTTCCAGCACTGAATTGGATCAGTTGAGTGCTGAAACTGCTGCATCAATGGTCACCGTTCATCCTGACTTTGGAAAACTTGCTGCTCGTATTGCAATTACAGCTTTATATAAAAATGTAGAAAAAGATTTTTCTGTCATAGCAAAGAAGCTTTACGAATACATCAACCCAAAGACTGGTGAAAAGGCTGGAATGATTTCTGATGAAGTTTATGATGTCATCCAGAAGTATTCTCAAGAATTAGATGGAATGATTGTCCATGATCGAGATTTCAATTTTGATTATTTCGGTTTTATGACATTACGTAAGTCTTATCTTTTGAAGATTGATAATGAACCAGCAGAAACTCCTCAACACCTTTATATGCGTGTTGCTGTTGGAATTTGGCGTGATAATTTGGAAATGGTTCAAAAGACTTACGATATGCTTTCCCAAGGTCTTTTCACCCACGCTACTCCAACTCTTTTCAATGCTTCAACCAACCGTCCTCAATTGTCATCTTGTTTCTTGCTTGATATTGATGATGACAGTATTCCTGGTATTTATAAGACACTTTCAGATTGTGCTTTGATTTCTCAATCTGCTGGTGGTATTGGTATCAACATCCATAAGATTCGTGCAAAGGGCAGTTATATCAAGGGTACTAATGGATATTCAAATGGAATTATCCCAATGCTCAAGGTTTTCAATGAAACTGCTAGATACGTTGATCAAGGTGGTGGTAAGCGTAAGGGTTCAATTGCTGTATATCTTGAGCCTTGGCACGGAGATATTTTTGAATTTCTTGATCTTCGTAAGAATCAAGGCAAAGAAGAATTACGTGCTAGAGACTTGTTCTTGGCTATGTGGATTCCTGACTTGTTTATGAAACGTGTTGAGGCTGATGGTGATTGGTCATTGTTCTCTCCTGATCAAGTTCCAGGATTGATCGATGCTTACGATTCACCAGATAAGAAAGCCTTTACTGAACTTTTTGAGAAATATGAAGCAGAAGGTAGAGCACTTAAGACTATCAAGGCTCGTGAATTGTGGGAGAAAATTCTTGATTCACAAGTTGAAACTGGTACTCCTTATATGCTTTACAAAGATGCTTGTAATTTTAAGTCAAACCAGAAGAACCTTGGAACAATCAAGTCTTCAAACCTCTGTACTGAAATTATCGAATATACAGACAAGAATGAGACTGCTGTTTGCAATCTTGCTTCTATTGCATTGCCAAAGTATGTAATCATCCCATCTGGCAAGGTTCGTGAGAAGGATAAGAAATTACGTAAGTATGACTTTAAATTCTTGTTCGATGTTGTTTATCAAGCAACAGTTAACTTGAATCAGGTTATTGATGTAAATTACTATCCAACTCCTGAAACAAAGAATTCAAATAACAAGCATCGTCCAATTGGCTTGGGTGTTCAAGGTTTGGCTGACACCTTTGTTATGATGGGTTTACCTTTCGAATCAGATGAAGCAAAGAAATTGAACAAGGATATTTTTGAAACAATTTACTTTGCTGCTCTTACTGCATCTAAGGATTTGGCAAAGAAATATGGCTCTTATGCGTCTTTTGAAGGATCTCCAGCATCTCAAGGTTCATTACAATATGACTTATGGGGACTTGATGAGAATGATCTTTCCGGTATGTGGGATTTTTCATCGCTCAAAGAAGAAATCAAGCAATTTGGTTTGAGAAATTCACTTCTTGTTGCTCCAATGCCTACTGCTTCAACGGCACAAATTCTTGGAAATAATGAGTGTTTTGAGCCTTTCACAACCAATCTCTATAAGCGTAATACTTTGAGTGGTGAATATGCTGTTATCAATAAGCACTTGGTAGAAGATCTTGTCAATCTTGGTATTTGGAGTGATAATGTTAGACTGAAATTGTTCAATGAGAATGGTTCAGTTCAAAACATTCCTGAAATTCCTACTGATATCAAAGAAGTTTACAAGACAGTTTGGGAGATGAAGGGTAAGTCTCTTCTTGAAATGGCTCGTGATCGTTCATACTTCATTGATCAATCACAATCATTGAATATGTTTATGGCTGAACCAACTGCAAGTAAATTATCTTCTGCTCATATGTATGGTTGGAAATTAGGTTTGAAGACAGGTATGTATTACTTACGTGTCAAGCCAAAAGCGCAAGCATTAAAGGGTCTTGGAATTGATCTTTCTAGCGCATCAATCCAAGAGGTAGAAAAACCTAAAGAAGTGGAGCAAATGAAGGATTTTGACCCTAATGAATTTACTGCGAAAGTCTGTTCATTAGATAATCCAGATTGCGAAAGCTGCGGAGCATAAAAAAAGAGGGGAGAAATCCCCTCTTTTTTATTTCGGTTTGTAATACATAGTTCTAGAAAATGTATCTGTCAAATCGTAATCTTTTCTTCTTCCAGCATTATCTACAAATTCATTTCGCTCATAAAATCTTTGAAGAGCACCCTTTTTACCTTTTTCAGGTTCAGGATTAAGAACAATAGGTTTGTTTACTCTTTGACTGTATTCCTTAAGAGCAGCAATTATTTCTGTTCCTGTACCAATACCTCTCATCTCTTTGGGAATGAATATTTTATCTAACTTAATTTTGTTTTCAAATTCTGTAATCCTCAAGATGACTTCAGGATATTTATTCATAAAGAAGTTAATTAATTTTTGAATATCATTTTGATCTTGAGCTAATCGGTACCACATAATTTACATTTTACTATTTATAAGATATAATCCTTGTATGGCAAAATCAGTAGTTAGAGAAGTTAAGATTTTAGATGCAGTATTGAAGGAAGATGAAGGCACTGAAGATGAGCCTACAATTGTTCAATTTATTTGGCTTCAACTTCAAGATGTAAAGTCTGAAAGAGTGTATACTGCTGTATTATCACTGGAAGATATTAAAGATTTGACAAAGATGGATCGATATTTAGAAGGTAGAGAATTGATCAATTTTACGATTGCTCTTAAAAATCGTGAACATCCATTGTCTCTTATATTCAATCCAGAAGCCGAAGAAATTACTGCAGATATGATTAAGAATGAGGAAGGTATTTAATATGGCAGCATCAGGTAGTGGACAGGTTTCAGTATCAGGTCCTAAAGCAACAGTCGAGATCAAGGCTTTTCGTGAGGATGCAGTTATTCCTAAGAAGGCCACCGAAAGTGCAGCAGGATATGACCTTTGTGCTTGGTTGAAAGATTCTTATGATGAGCAAACTCTTGTTGCTCCACATTCAACTTTGATTGTCCCCACTGGTCTTAATGTAAATATTCCAAATGGTTACGAAATTCAAATTCGCCCTAGATCTGGTTTGGCTGCTAAGTTTGGTGTTACTGTTCTTAATACTCCAGGCACTATTGACAGTGATTATTGTGGTGACGGAGAAGATTTTGAGCTTAAGGTAATTCTCATCAATCACAACAAGATTCCATTTTCTATCAAGCACGGTGATCGAATTGCTCAAATGGTTGTGGCAAAATTAGCTGATCACGAACTTGTCGAAGTTGAAGAATTTGGCAAGACTGATAAGACATCTCGTAAGGGTGGATTGGGTAGTACAGGCAAGTAATGGAACACAATATTGATCAAGCTACAAAAAATTACACGATTTTTTGTGATTTAGATGGAACACTTTGGGAGCAAGGTGATCCTACTGAAATTGCGAAACCTGGATATCAGCCAAAAATTATTCACGGAACTGTAGACAAGATTCGTGAATGGGATAGTAAAGGCTTTAAGATCATTCTCACTACTGGCAGAAAAGAAAGTTTGCGTGATGTAACAGTCAAGCAGCTTTCTTATGCTGGTATTGTTTACGATCAATTAGTTATGGGTATTGGTGGTGGTTCTAGAGTTCTTATCAATGACTTAAGAGCCAATGGTGATAAATCTGCTTTTGTTTATCAACCAGCACGTAATGAGGGTATTACAGGTATAGATTTATGATGTATGTAGAATTCAAGAAATTTGTAAATCTTATTGGTCACGATATTACAGTTTCGGGATTTGGAACTTTACCAAGAGCAGATAAACCTTGCTTTGTAGAAACCAAGCAAAGAATTATTGGTAAAGTTGCAGGTATTCCAATTGCAGAAACGCATTTTGAAAAGATTGTAAACTTGCCTGATCCTGAAGATGGTGTTTATTACATCGTCAGTAGAGTCACAATGGAATTCATTCCATTTGATCGTGAGGATGTTTTCTGCGTTGATACAGGCCCATCTGCTATTAGAGATGATAATGGTCAAGTTGTAGCAGTAACACAATTGTCATTATGAGTGATCCAGAATTTATAGAGTCCATTGAGTGCCAAGAAATTGCAGAAAAGCTCGTTTCTAAATATTATCCATTTTTAGGATATGTAAATTTAGATCTAGTTCATTTTGTAGAGATGGATGGATATAAAGGTAAGAATGCCCCGCCATATATTATGTCGGGGCTAACTCAATCTTGGGCTAGGGGAATTTTACAATCTCTTGGTAATGGAAAAGTTTACTGTCTTGGTGTGTGGTCTGACTTGTGGGAAGAATTAGAACAATCTAAAAAGGAATGGATTATTTTCCGTTGCTTGTATTCGATAAGTCCTTCATTGGATGGTAAAATTCGTACATTCGACGTTCAAGATTATGGCTTTATTACAGAATATTTTGTTAGAACTGGATTTGGTCCTTATTGGATGTCGAAGGAAGGTTTGCCTTCTCTTTTAGAAGGTACTCACGCCTTACCTCTTATATTACCGATGGAAGATGATGATTAGTCAAAGCTATTATAATAAATATCGCCCTAAAACATTTAAAGATATAAAGGGTAGTAAATCAGCAGAAATTCTTGAAATTCAGATTAAGAATAACAGGACTACTCACGCCTATATTTTTGCTGGTCCTCCTGGTACTGGTAAGACAACTCTTGCTCGTGTTGCTTCAGCCCATCTTCTTTGTAATGATGACCAAGACGATTTAAAAGATATGGTCTTGAATGACGAGCATCCTGATGTTTATGAAATCAATTGTGCTGTAAATAATGGTGTTGATCACATCCGAGAAAATGTTGTTCAATTATCTCGTCTTGCTCCAACCTTAGGTAAATACAAGATTTTTATTCTTGATGAAGCTCAAATGCTCACCACTCAAGCACAGACATCTCTTATCAAACTTACTGAAGAACCACCAGCATATGTAAAGTTTTTCTTTTGCACTACAGACCCACATAAAATTCTTCGTGCTATTCATACTCGTTGTCAAACATTTATGATGAAGAAGTTGACTAAACAAAACTTAGTAGAACTACTTGCGGATGTTTGCGAAAAAGAAAATCTTGTTTTTGAAGAAGATGCATTAGACCTTATTGCTATTGATGCCGAAGGAAGTGCTAGAACTGCATTATCTATTCTTGAGCAAGCTTCTTACAAAGATATATCTGAAGAAAACATCAGAGAATTGCTTGATAGATCACCAAAACAGCTTGCAATTGATCTTTCTTACACAATTATCAACGAAGATTTTGCTAATGCGTTTAGATTAATTCAATCAGCCAACGCAGAGGGAAGAAATTTAGGTAATTTATTAGCAGAAACATCAAATATCTTCATTACAGCCTTTAGATATGTTGTAATTAAAACAAAAAAGGTCGAAAGAGATGAAGATATAGAAAATATAGCCAAGTCTGTTGATACTTTGTTGCTTATAGATATCGCAGAACAATTGTATAACATTTCAAAAGACATAAGGCAAACTGTTTCTGAGGACATTGTTGCAACTACAGGTGTTCTCAAAATTATAGAAAGATACGCAAATAGGGAAAAAGCGTAAAAAGAAGTTTTGTAATGAATTGTGCCTTCGGGAGTTTTGATGGCAACCGAAGATTTTAGAATAGTAAGATTAGTAAATAGAGCTAAAGCAGGAAATGAAGCAGCCTTTAAAAAGCTGCTTAAGATGGTAGAACCAGATCTCAAGAAGATTGCACCTCACTTTTTCATTGTCGGTGGAGACAGAGAAGATGTAATGCAAGAATTGAGATTAGGCGTATTTAAAGCAGTAAATTCCTACGATTGCACTAAAGACACAACATTCAAGAACTTTTGCGTAAATTTAGTCTGTAAAAGACATCTTGCAACAGCTATAGCATCTGCGAAAAGAATGAAGAATTCAGCGTTGAATGATTCTATTTCGTTAGATGCTCCTTTTATTTTAAATGATGATGGCAATTTTCATTCTTTGGGTGACTACATCCCTGATAAGAAAAACCCTTATGATGAATCTCCAGAAGTAAATTTAGTAGAAGATCTTATTGTCAGAGAAGAATTAGAATTAAACTCTGAAATGTTAATGGACAAACTCACCCCATTAGAAGCAGATATATTTGTAGAGTACGGACATAATTCATCATATAAAGAAATTTCCTATACATTGAATGTTCCAGCAAAGTGTGTCGATAATGCACTTACTCGTATCAGAAAAAAAGCATCCGAAGTTTATGTTCAATTCAAAGATGATGAGAAAAAGGATGCCTCTCACAAAATGCCAAAGAAGTAAGTATGTTAAACTTTCTTCGTACAGCATCTATTTTGGATAATTTAGGTTGTTTTAAACTTGCTGATAAATACACCAAAATAGCAATTGACGCTTCTGATTTAGATTTCGATCAGGTATATAAAAATCCTGAGACATTTTCTGATTTTGCCTTAACTAGAGCAAGAAAAGAAGGTAAAGATCCTATCGAAGTTTTGGGTGATGATAAATTTATTTTTGATCCCTCAAAAGATCCTGTCGAACAAATTGCTGATAAACATAAAGGCACAAGAAAACATTTTGAGCTTTATCCTCAAATTTTATTGTTTCCTGAAAATGGTGTTTGGAAATTTTTCTTTATGGATCCTTTGTCACTTAAGGCATTGTCAGCAGGGTCTGATAAAGAGGGTAAACTAATTACAGATCAACTGTCTATTCCTGGTTTAGAAGAATTATATAGTGATGAAGAAGACGCAGAAGAAATTCATCATGAGGTTGTTTTCACCACTAATTTACCATTAGAAGATTACAGTAAAGACGAAGCTATAAGTAGAATCAGACAAAAATTCCCTGATGCCCACATTGATTATCAAATGAATGGTGTGGATGACAGGGAATTTTTTGATGAAGAAAAAGATATAGATTTAACCTAAACTTTTTCTAAAATTATAAACTTTAGCAGTTTTATCTTCATCTCTCTCTATAGAAAGATCAACTTGTGTTTCATCTTGTTCTGCATCATCAAAACCTGGGAAATTGCCTGGTGGTCTTCCTGGTCCCTTATATCTTGGAATAATGACATCAATTTTTCTACCACTTGGAATTGGTTCTGTTTGTTGAATTTGAAATCTAGAATGTTGTCTAATATCTTGAGCTGTTGGAGGTTCTTGCTTCTTAGCTTGTTCTTTTAATTGCTCATTTTCCAATCTTCTATCTTCACCTTCTGGATTTACAATATCTGTGGTAAGTAAACCATTAGCTACAGCCTCTGCAATCTTTGAATAGTAATCAGACATATATCCTTCAACTACAGCTTCAGACACATCTTTTACATCAAAAATTAACATTTTTCCAGATTCAACCAATTGGGTTTCTACATCTTTTAGTTCTTCCTCAAGATGTGTTCTTTCTGGAGAATAAATAGGGGCAGATTGTATTTGCTGCTGAAGTTGATTTTTCTTGCTAATCAAACCTCTTCTAAAATCTCTTCTGCCTTGAATTTGAAATGTCTCGTGAAAAATCATCTCAAGTCTATTTCTTTGGCGCTGCAATTTTTTATTTATAGCTTCAAGAGGGTCTGTTAATTTTATCGTTTGACCAGAATCAGTAATGAATGTTCCAAATCTTCCAGCTTCCATATCAGCAAGTAATCTGGTTGCATTAGTGCCACCTGACATCAGGTGAATTAATTCATCTTGAATATCTAAAATCCATTGTTCTTTGGCTGCTTGATATATTTTTCTATCCGACATCAAATTGCCAATATGAGCATCAAATATCTTAGAAAGATAAGGAATATCTCCGTGAATTCTTGCATAAAGTTCTGATGGATTTGAAATATATGCTTCTTCTGGTGTTAATTCAGGATTTAGTGCAATAGAATCTTGCATTGTGATATCACCAGATTGTAAATATTGTAATGCGTGAGCAACTTCGTGTCTTCTTGTAGCTTCGACATAATGCTGATCGTTCATACCGATGTTCTGTGCTAATGCTTGGTGATATGCAAGTTGATTCCATATATCTGTTTTAATCAGTATAGCTGGAACTGGACCTCTATCTTTTGTTGGAAATCTAGGAACAAATAGCCCACCCCATTTTTCATCAAGCATATCAACAGGGCCAATTTTCATTTTTGGGGCATTGTTTTCTGCTAAAAAACTTTTTAAGCTGTAAGTGCTAAATTCTATGATGACCATCTGATCAGCATATGTTTTAATATCTTCTTCATTGACACCAGCAAAAGGAGCCTCTTGCTTCATACGATCTTCATAAGATTGATAAAGCTTTCCAAAAATTTCGTCTGATTTGCCTTTTTGTCTCAATTCACTTTCTGACATACCTTCTTGAGTTGGTTGATTTTTAGGACCTTTTCCATATGCATAATTATAAGAAGTATCTGTTGCTTTTGTGATTGAAATTATATTTTGTTGTGCAGCTTTTTCCAACAAAGCTAAACCATCAGATTGAATTCTTGCTTTTGCTGCAGTTCCACGAGCAACAATTTGCTTTTTAATTTCATCGCCTAAACTATTTAAGAGATTAATATCAAATTTTTCAAAATCTTCTGGGTTTTTTTCCAAATACCTAATGATTACTTCAGGTTTTGCAATTCCCTTTATTATATATAAAGGCACACAATTGTCACCTTTTGAGTCTACAAATGCTTTGAATTTTTTACTTCTTCTTAATTTTCCAACAAGTAAAGGATTTCTATCTAGTTCAAAATCACTTATTTGATTATATAATCTTTCCGCTAAATATGAAGAAAACTGATCATATTGGGAATGCTGCTCTAAATTATCAAGTACATCAATCAAAGTTGTTATAGGTAAAGGTATTACCATATTGACAACATCTCTTTGTTCAATGTCTGGTTGATTAAGTAATTGAATTATCATATTTAATACTTGAGGCGGATCAATTCCTGAAAGAAGAAAATCTTTCAACAAAGGTATATTATTTTTTATTTCGCCGCTCCAAATTGTTGTAATTGCAGCATCGTAGCTTTCAAATTTGCTTAAATCAGGCTTCTGTTCTTTTAATTGTTCAAGTAATAAATCTCTTTGTTCAGAATCAGGTATACCTAATAATGCTTTGTCATCACCACGGAGCATAAATAAAGCTAAAGAATTACTGATTTCTGTTCCTTTTCTGACTAATAAATTAAGTGTAGTAAAACCTATGCCGAGAGTAGCATTGACATAAGCTTTTGCCTTTTCAGGGTCAGGAATCGTGTCTCCTAATTTATTTCCCTTTTGTCCTTGAGATTTTGCAAAACTATTTAATTTGCCTAAAAAATCAAGAACTTTCATCATATCTGTATTGGCAGAACTACCTTGTTTTTTCATTTCAGCATCAATAAATTTTGATAAACAACCAGCAAAATAAACAATGTCTGCTAAGACACTAGAACTTTGTTTTGCTTCTTCAAAATATTTATCAATTATAGAATCATTGTATTTACCTTTTTCTATCTCAGCTATTAATTTGAGCATAGCTGTCATAGTAGGCAAATTGTTTGTGCCATAAAACGAAAAATCTTTGAAAGTTCTAGAAAAAGACCCACTCCAAGCAACTTCTTTAGTTGAAAGGACATCCCAGGCTGTTGCTGATTCGATAATTCTTGAGTACCACATACAGTTTATATTTTACATTTATCCCCAAAAGCCCTTGATTTTGAATGGGTAGCTTGGTAATATTCTTTTATGGAAACTTCAATTCTAGATGTAGTTATTGGTATGCAGTATGGAGATGAAGGCAAAGGTAAAATTGCCAATCAACTAGTAAGTACTGGTAATTATGATTATGTCGTCCGCTTTAATGGTGGAGGCAATGCTGGTCATACAATTTACCTCAATGGAGAGAAAATTGTTACACACCTTGTTCCTTGCGGCATTCTGCATGGTGTTCCTAGTGTCATCGGTAATGGTTGTGTTATCAATACGCAAAAATTATTTGACGAACTTGAGTATCTTGAAGGATTTGGATTTGACACATCGCTTCTAAAGATTGCAGAAAACGCCCATATAATTACCCCAGAACATATTGAAGAAGATTCCAAAGATACAACTATTGGAACAACTCGCACTGGAAATGGCCCATGTTATAAAGACAAAGTTGGTCGAACAGGTCTTCGTGCCAAAGATGTACCTGAATTAGCACCATATCTTGTCAATATGCACGATCTAATTCATTCAGAACCGAAGAAATTTTTGGCAGAAGGTGCTCAAGGATATTGGCTTGATGTTGACTTTGGTGATTATCCTTATGTCACTTCTTCAAACACTGGTGTAGGAGCAGTATTAAATAATGGTTTCAATTTTAAGCAAGTACGGGATGTTGTCGGGGTTATCAAATGTTATTCTACCTATGTTGGAGCTAAAGGATACCAAAAAGATGACGAGCGATTTGAACGACTCAGAGAAATTGGTCAAGAATATGGAGCCACGACAGGAAGACCAAGACAAATCGACTGGCTAAACATCCAAGAAGTAATCACTGCTTGTCAAATGAATGGTGTCACTAAACTAATCATTAATAAAATGGATGTTCTACGACAAGTTGTTAGCGCTTGGAATTATTACGAGAATGGAATGTTGATTTCTTGTGCTGATGAGGATACATTTATTTCTAACATTTTGAAAGAAATAAAGATCTATCTTCCTAACACTGAAGTAGAATTCCAAGGGCAACTACATTGAAATTTAAATTGAATAAGGCAGAGCATCTTGTATGTTTTGCCTTACTTAATAAAATTGAGAAATCTAAACTGTCGATGCGTGAAAATAAAACATCATCGAGCAGTCTTATTTTTCATTCAACTGATGGCAAACTTTATGTGCAATCAGAAAACAATTTCTGCTGCTCTAAATTTTTACTCAAAAATGTTGAACCCACTGAAGATGGTACTTTCGGTTTAGATATTTCTTCTTTTTATAATGCTGTAAATAACTTCCCAACAGAAGAGATTCAATTTATCTACAATGCTGAAGAAAATATGCTTATCTTTGGCAATAAGAAAACAAGAGTATCTTTGGCATCTGCTCCTGTTGATAACTTCACAGTAGATTTTTCTAGTAATTTAGATCCATTAGATATTACTGTTGATGATTTTGTTCACAGTATTAGGATGACTTCATTTTCTTGCGCACCTGATTTTGATGAGCATCCTTACACTTCTATTCTCTGGTTTATTGAAGATGGGAAAATTAATACTCAATCTTCAGACAAGCACAGGATTAGTGTATTTGGCAAGAAATATGAATTACAACCATCATATTTAATTTCAAAAACCATTTCTGATATCGTATTGTATTATGTCGAAAAAGTATCAGGAGTAGTTTTCTCTCTTCATAATAGCAAGCTTTATCTAACTTGGGATGGTGGGGAATTGTTTTGCAATCTTGAGAAGAATACTTTCGAAAAAATATTCTCAAACTTCAATCAATTCTTCAGTGATAGTTTCTTCTTGTCCCTTGAATTAGAAAAAGATGCACTAGTCAAGTCAGTAAAGTTTGTTTCTAGCATTGCAAATTCCCATATGATAAGCTTGAATCTAGATATCAATAAGCTTGTCATATCAGGAAACAGCAATGAAAAAAATGCTGTGGTAGATACTATTGATATTGATAATTATGAATTGTTCTCAGTATCATATGTATCTGCTCATTTGATCAGAGCTTTGGATTTGCTTGATAGTAAAGAGATAAAACTTAATTTTATCAAGCACAATGATTTTATCTTATTGATGTTAGAAGCAGAAAACTTCAAACATTTGCTTTTCCCAATGGATTAATATGTTTCCAAGAATTTACTACGGGTCAACCACTTTAGCATTGAATAAGATCAAGGAAGAATTCCCTGGTCTTATTCTTTGTTTCGATAACAATGTTGAAAAGATTGTCAATGGTTATTCTAAATTCTTTGATAGCAATAATATTTATATTCATACTAACATTTCTAACGAAGACATTAAGCTCATTCAAGAAAAGAGTGAAAAGCTTGGAGTCAAACATATCATTTTGTATGAGGATGATAGTTTTGACGGCAGATTGTCTCTTATTGCCAAAGCTAAAAAGAATAACTTAATTTTTGATTGCAGTTATCCACTTGTGGGAGATTCAAATTCTTTAAAGCGTCATATCAATAATTTTGTTATGAAAAATAATGCGAATATAAATGGTGAGACACTAAATCATCTTGTTGAAATTTGTCCCATTTTACGTATTAAATCAAAACAGTCTGGCAGCAAGAAAGAAATCTTATGCTATGACATTGATATCCTATTTAAAGAATTAGAAAAGATCATATCTTACACAGATAAAATATTTCTGCGTGATATTACAAATGCTTCTTTCAATGAAGAGTGCGACATATTCGAATTTATCGACAAACTGATGAATAAAGATCTTGATTATTGCTTGACAAAGATAGATCTTCTTATTGATTCTATGGGTGAGCAAGGATTTTTATTAGTCCTATTAAGTCAATTGAACTTTATGCTTGTCATATCAGAAACTAATCAGACAAACCTTCCATTAACAAAAGTACAAGAAATTGTTGAATTACGAGATCTTTTAGGCAAGTATTTAGATGATGAATACAAAGAGCCTATATTCACTGTCAAAGCTCAAAATCCAATAAGAATTCGTATACAATCGAGCAAAGAAAATTTATATAGTCCATCACAATTTTCTAAAATGATTACTATGGTAGTGGATAGCATTGTTGATTTACGTACTAATGGCTCTGTAAATCATTCTGTGCCTATGTTAATTTCAAAACTGGCATCTGTATAATTTTTATATGGCCGATCAGAACTACGACGAAATCAATAAATTATTATTCAAATACAAAGCTGGTAATGATTCGGCTTTATATGAGCTTTATGAATTTTATAAACCTTTATTTATTTCATCAGTAAAAAGAATTATCTATAAAGAACCTAGACTATCCCCTTATCGAGAAGATATTTTAGGTGATACATTATTTGTTTTTATCAAGCTTATTGACCAATATGACCCAAAGCTTTCATATTTTTCATATTTTTTATCTACTAGAATTGATATAAATTTATTTCGATATATTTCTGATAAGTATTTCCCAAAAGAAGAGTCAGTAGAAGAAGTAGATTTTATTGAACAATATGATGATCCATTCAATAAAATTGATAATGTTATATGTATTCATCAAGCATTTGAAAAATTAAATGACAAAAGTAAAGAAGTGATTCAAGTATATTTCTTTGAGCAATTAGATCAAAAAGAAGCATCTGAAAAGCTAGGAATTACTCAAGGTGCATTTTCCAAAAGATTATCTAAAGCGCTTGAACAAATGAAAAATATACTAGGAAAAGATTTCCTTTTTGATTAATGGAATATATTTTTTGATTTCTCGTATTATATAAATATGTTCCACAAAAACCTCTAAGACATTATAAGTACGTCTGGAGGTTTTATTATTTAATTAAGTCCTTTTATTGGTGGGGATCAAAAAAATCTAAGGGAGATTAGAGAAGTGTCTGAAAACAACACAAATGACATGATTTACAACTGGCGCAATGAATTACGTTCACATCATGATGGCGTTCTTGTTGTAGCTAATAGTCAAGCTCAAAAATATAAAAATCAAGGTTTCGATAAGTCCGAAGTTGTAGAATTACTCGCAGCTGATAATTTTGATTTGGAAATTGCTAATAGAGTTGCTTCTAAGTTGTTTGATTCTGCTGAAGAAGTTGAACAAAACACTGCTGTAGAAGTTGCTGTCGTTCCAACAAAGTATTCTGATTGTGCTCCTGTTATTGAAAGATCGTTGACTAAATTATCTGCAAAGGAATTTGTCAAGAGACTTTGTACTGGTCCTCATTCTATTGTAAAAACTGATGAAAAGGGCTTAGGTTATTGGATGAGACTTACAGAGGCTGCTAAAGAAAGTAGAACTGGAAGAGGAAATCTTCACGCATCTTTGAAGCCTTTTGTTGAAGAAACATTGTTGAATAATGTTCTTTTAGCACAATCTCAAGAAGCACAAATTAAGACTGCTTCAAAAACTAAATTTGTCGTATCTATGAAGAAGGGATCTGCTGAAGTTGATTTATCAAATGCAACTTCATCAAGTGACAAGTTTATTGGTGGAAATTACGTTGACTTTGGACTTGCTGATGAATATATGGTAAAAGCTGCTGATACAGTTTCTCCATATCAAAGATTAAAAAGAGCCCTTAAAGACTAATTGTCTCTCTAAGCTATTGAACAAGCCGCTTTCTAGCGGCTTGTTTGTTTTGTATAACTATAAAAATGGAATCAAAAAAAGAAACTGTAGATGCACTTATTGTTCCCGATGAAGGGCCAAAAAAACCATCTAAAATGTTCAGGGATTTGAAAGAAGGCGATAAACCCTTAATGCCTCTTCCTCCTGACAATATGAGTGATATATCTTATCCTCAATTTTTGGAACCACGATGCGCTATATGTACTTCACCTTTCAGAGATTTGGTGGAACATGTATATCTTGATTCTGGAAAAAAAAATCAATCAGTAATTAGATTCTTCCAACAGTATTTTGATGCACAGATGAACTGGATGCAGATTAATACTCATATGGAACAACACTGTGATTTTAAAAAGATCTCTACTTCAGGTCTCAAAAATTATGAACAAAGAGAAGAACTTATTGCACCTTGGATTTTTAGAGAACATCACCTTGCTCTAACAGCTTTACTTGTAGAACTTGATGATGTAAGAGGAATTGACTGCTCTAAAAATAATGATATGAAACTTAAGAGAGCAGCAATGGTAGAAAAATTAATTTCTAAAATATTGCATCTCAAGGAAGTTAGAGACAATCAAGGTATTTATAATATCAACATTTTTGAAATTCTTGCTAAATTGCACGAAAAGATGGATTCAGAAAATGATAAAAGAATCATCAGAGAAGAAATTATTGCATTAAGAGAAAAAATTCAACAAGATAATTAATGAGAAAACAAACACAAGTTCCTAAATCTCCAGCAGAATTACGAACACAGCTTCTTCAGCAAGCCAATTCAGTAACAGAATTATTTAAGGGTACTGAATATGCAGATGATTTTGTTGATGAAATTGCTCCTGCAACAAGATCAGAAGTTTCTCCTCCTCTTAAACCCAGCAAAGACAGATTTAATCCTGATCAAATTGTAGATATTATTACTTTTATTGAGCATCCTTATTTTTGTAATTTAAAACCTTATCCCTGGCAAAAACTTATTTTAAAATGTTTTTATATGGGGCAAGAAGGTAATACAAATCTAGTTATAGATGAATCTGATAATCAAGAAGATTGTAAGGGATGTGTTTGGGATTATGTTCATAAGAATGAGAATGATTTTTTAAAAGCTCGTTCAGAAGGTAGGCAATTTAAAACAATTTTTAATGTTGTCAATTCTCCTTGTTTACAATGCAAACGTCTTGACGGAAATGTTAGAGATGAGAGATATAAATTTGCTAAAGACGAAGCTACTAACCCTGATGCAGAAAGACAAGTAGAAGTATTAGAAGCAAGACCTATTATAGATGGATTTCAAAGTGAATTTGATTTACTTTACTCTGAAGAGTTTGATCCAAAACTAAGGATGCAAGTTCAAGACAAATGCACTAAAAGATACAAATTTGAAGAACTAGTTTTAGTACTTGGCAGACGTTCAGGAAAATCGTTTCTAGTGTCTGCTATGGCTCTTTATGAATTATATAGACTAATTTCTATGGGTCATCCTCAAGCAAGATATGGTTTGATGGAGTTTGACGAAGTTGTTATTCTCAACGTTGCTCGTAATGAGGAACAGGCCAAAAAAGCAATCTTCTCTAAAATCAAGCAAACAGTTTTAGCTTCTCCATTTTTTGCACCTTATATTGGCAAAGATACAGAGCTTGAAATGCGATTCTACACTGAGCATGATCGAGAAGAGAATGTAAGAAGAAAAGAGCAAAATATCAATCTTTTTGCGGGTTCTTTGGTGCTTAGATGTGGTTCTAGTAATGCTTCAGGTCTTGTTGGTTTAACTTGTTGGACAATCATTATGGACGAAGTTGCAGCTATGGCAGGGGATAATCCTGATTCTGGTGTTGACTATGCTCTTTATGATGATTTAAAGCCATCTCTTGCTACATTTGGTAAAGATGGAAAAATGATGCTTCTTTCCAACCCTAAAGGTCCAATTGGGTTACTTTATGATTTGCACGAAAATAGACAAGAAGATCCTACTACACTTGTAATGAGACTTCCAACTTGGCTTACAAATCCTAACATTGACAAAGAATGGCTAGATGGTCAAAAGAAAAAAGATCCACAAGAATTTCAAATGCAATATGGAGCAGAATTTGGAGCCTCTTCATCTGATCCTATGTTTGTTTCTGATGATATAGACAGAATGTTCTCATCTATGTCTATGGTTAAAAGAAAAGAGAGAGCTGAAGGAAACTTTGAGTATTTCTGCCATTTAGATCCGGCCCGTACTTCTGACTATTATGCTCTTGTTGTTGCTCATACTGAAAATATGTATGGACAAATTGGTCCTGATTTCAAGCCATTGAAAAGAGTGGTTATAGATCATATTCATTTTTGGAATCCAAAAACAAAAAATCAACCTGTAAAAGAAAGTGAAGTTGAAGATTATGTAATTGATTTACATAATAAATTTAAATTCAAACAAGTATCTATAGACCAATGGAATTCACAGTCCTCTATCATAAAATTGCAATCAATGAGAATTCCAATTGTAGAACGTCAATTTAATAAAGAATATAAAGAAAATATTTACACAGAATTATCTCAATTAATTCGTGATGATCGAATTGATATATATGATTTGTCTGGTGGTGAATATTATGATCAAGATAAAAAATTAATTTCGCTCAATGAAATTCAAGAGGCAAAAATTCAATTTTTATTCTTACAAAAGAAATGGAAAGGTAAAAGATATTACATTGAAGCTCTTTCTGGATATAAAGATGATATTTGTGATGCTGTAGCTGCTGTATCTTATGAATGCCTCACATCTAAAATTATGGTTAGATTACCAAGATCAAAAATGGTTAATCTAAATAGACGATAAAGGTAATTTTTTTAATTAATAAGAACAAATCATTATGTCTAACAATATCAGAACAGCTCAATTTGGTGGTGTAGGCGGTGGAGGGAATGGTGCTCCATTTCAGCCTGGTGGCAGTCCTATAGGTCGTGGTGGATCTAATAGGGGTGGACACGAAATTAATCTATATGTAGATGAAGATGCAAGTTTTGATAAATTGTTACGAAGAACCCACATCGAGCCTGACACAAGAGATGTAAATATTGAGTCGAGACTTACTCCTCAACATAAAAATTACGAAGATTTGATTCCTTATGAATTAACGCCTGAAGAAAGAATGAGAGCAAAATTCAGAGCTCAACTTCATAATTACAAAAAATCTCTTGAAAATGCTGCTTCTGATTTAATGAAAAACAGCCCAGCATATATTAGAGAACATTACCGTGCTAAAGATGAACATATGATGACTATGGAACAATCTTTAGAAGGACGCCATAAATACAACAAAGATCATAAATACGATAGAGAAGAATATAAAGATCCTGACAAACCTGAAAGATTACATTTTGCTATTACTGACCAAGCAATTAATCGTGTAGCTGAAGATTATGCAGTTAGAAGAAGAAATAGACTTACTGATGAATATCCAGAAGATAGGAATGAGTTTGATGAAAAACAATTTTCATATGCTCCTATTGGCAAAACACCAATCTTAATTCAAGGTGAAGATATTGATATTTATATTCAAGACTTGATGACTGTCAATACTCCAGATCATGATGGATTTCAAGAATATGATCTCAAAGATACTGTGCTTTCTTATCCTGATCCTGATACCAAAGCAAATGTTCACGCTCCAAAAGATATAGCCCCACAATCACAAGCTACCAAGGAATCAAACCCATATATCACTACAGAGCAAGCATTGAATCAAGAGAAAAAAGATACAACGTATTTAAATTACATTGATCCTACAAATAAAGAAGATAAAGGCACAGAAGAAGTTTATGATGGTTCTGCCTTTTTTGGAATCAGTGGTCATACTTTTTAAAGGTTAGTTGAGTTTTATTTAACAAGAACAAATTATGAATGCAAAATCAATTCAAACAATAATTAAAGTTTGCTCAAGGTTAGATAAATCTGGGCATTATTCAAAGGCTGACATTTTGTTTGAAAAAGTTGCTCAATATTATCCTCAACAATCTGTCACCCAATCACCAAACGTATCTTTAGTTCCTTACGAAGAAATAGAAGAAGAAACTAAACAAAACGATTTCTGGCGACAAAAAATCAATCCTAGAAAAAGAGTACCAGAGTATCGAGATTTAGGTGGAGAAAGTGATGGACAAAATATTGAAGGATTGCTACACGGTCCTGACAATGTTCCAGGACCAGCTTATGTAGACCCAGGAAATCCAGCATCAAGTCCTTCTATGGCAATTCATAGTGGAGATGATTTGTGCGATAAATTCTCTTGGGAAGAAACATATGAAAAAAATGTTGACGAAGGTAATGCTTGGAAAAACAGAATACCATACAGATAAGGAATTAAATTATGCCAATACCAATTAAACCAGTTCATTCTTTAGATTTACATGCAGAATTATTTGACGGACCATCGATGGAAGGCCTTGGACTCTCAGATATTCAAATTCAACTTCTTGGTGTTTCACAAGCTCCAAAGAAAATTGAAGCGGCCAAATTAAGCGAAAAATATTTGGATATGCTCAAATCAATTGACGCTAATACTGATGCTTTAGTCACTGCAGCAAGTTATGTTGCTCTTCATAAAGACAGTAAAGTTTGTGGCGTTCCGACAGAAATTTCTGACAATGATCTTTTAGCCCTTAAAACAGCAGGATTACTCACTGGATACGGGAGATCTGTAGAACTTACTGAAAGAGCAAAATTAGCATTGCGTGACCACTATTTGAGCATTGATAATGTTAATGAATTTAGAAAACAAAGAACAAAAGATAGATTTGATCTTGAAGAAGCAAGAAGCGTAAAAGCATCTTCAAATAAATTTAAGAAAGTTGGCTCTTGACTCACTAAAAAAGAATTCCGTGATGAATTCGATGTTCGTTTTGTAGCAGATACAGATAAATTACGAACTAAAGGCTTAATGAATGCCGAGCCTTTGGATGATTATGAAGTTGTTTTCTTTACTTTTGATTATCCAGATTGCTATTCATTTTGGAACAAGAATGTTTCTTTTCCATTATCTTTAGCTTTTTTAGATAAAAATTTTAAGATTTTGGATATTAAAGATATGGAAGCAGATGACCCTAAATCTGTATCTCCAGATTCGAACAATGTTGTATTTGTTGTAGAAGCAAAGAAAGGATTGTTCAAAAAATTAGGCATCGTTGTTGGAGATAAATTGTTTTTGAAGGGCAAGAAAGTAATTTTCAGTAAAAAAACATAAATGGATGCATTAAAGGAATTTGAGCATTAAATTTAGAAATTTTCTTAATGTATTTTTTCTTGAGGAGAAAAATTAATTATGGCAGATAGAATTTTCCCAAACAGATTTCAAGAAGATCCTCTTGATTCTGACTTGGTATTTCAAGGAATCGATTGGGATAACTTTAACCAAAGATTAGCCGAAGCAAAAGACGTTACCAGTGGTAAGAAGAAGAATGACGAAGGTCTTAGAAAACTCATCCAATCTTTACCTGATGAATACGTAGATGAATTGCAAGGCGAAGATCATGATGATCACGATGGTCATGATGAAGCTTCAATGGATCACAAATCCAAAAATATGAAAGAAGCCAAGAAAGGTCTTCCAGAAGGCTTGAGAAAGTGGATGGAAGAGAACGGTAAGGGCAAGAAATCTGAGTCTGATGATGAAGATTCAGATAAGTGTCCAGAATGTGATTGCGATCCTTGCGAATGCGAAGATGAAAAAGCAGACAAGGGCCCTATGAAGAGAAAAGGTCCTAAGTCTAAAGCCGAGAAGAAAGCTTTCCACTTCAATCATGCATCCCAATTATCAGCTGAAGCAGTAGAAGCTGCAATTGCTGCTGGCGATGAAGATCTCAAGGACGCTATTCTTGCTGCTCGCCACGAAAGAAGAATTAGATTGGCCGGAAAAATTGAGCGCCAAGTTCAAGCTCAACAAGAGACCAATTTGAAGCTTGCACAAAGAAGAGCTTACAGAGAAGCTTTAGTTCAAAGAGTTGCTGAAAAGATGGATGAAAAAGAAGCAGCTATGGACAAACATTGTGAAAAATGCGGTGGAAAGTATGCAGGTAAGGACTGTGAAGCTTGTGGTTATGCATCTAGCGATTCAGAAATGAAAGAAGTTAAAGCATTTTCATCTGCTGCAAGAAGAGCATTTGCTGCTAAAGCAATTGCACAAGGCTTTCCTATTGAATATGTCAATGCAAGATTAGGTGAAACATCTTCTCCTGTAGTTGACAAATTATCTGATATCAAGAATGTTCTTGCATCAGATCTTGAAACAAATGTGAAGGTTGCAGCAGCTTCATCAATGATTAAAGTCGCTACACTTTCAGATGCAGACTATTCCAGAATTATTGATTACTGGAAGAATGAACTCGGTTATGGTGATCAAGAGTGGATTGATGCACTCTTCACCAAAAAATACGACAAGTAAAAATTACACTCCTCAAGATGATAGTCCCAGGGCATTGCCCTGGGACATTCTTGAAAAGTAAGAGCAGGAAATATAAACATGAGCAGATTTAGAAAAGTATCAGAAATCGAAAATATTCCATCATTTTTGGAAAAGAGATTTATTGGCGCTCAAGTTGAAGTTGAAGAAGATCC